>Ga0214543_1004450_pt1 | contig 26534 bp, 15 predicted proteins | sample CNSS2metaG_FD_160094 | JGI IMG/M metagenome (GOLD analysis project Ga0214543, IMG submission 160094) | Root nodule microbial communities from cowpea collected in UCLA plant growth center, Los Angeles, California, USA - CNSS2 | ecosystem: Host-associated > Plants > Roots > Nodule | place: USA... | reverse complement strand
TATGCTTGTTATTTTATTTTTCTCAGCTCACCCTTTCTGTTTGTGTTTGGCGATGATCGTGTAATTCGTTACATGGGAGCAAATGTTGATACAGGTGGTGCTGAGGATGTTCAGATGGCGGAGTGAGGGCTAGCATGGGATTAGAGCTAGGGTTTTGCTCATATGTATTTTACGTTTTAAATGCAAATTTTAGGAACTTGTAACATTTTATGAATTCAGTTATGAGTTTTGGCGCGCTGTTTTAATAAATTGAAATTTTCCCGCGTTAGGGTTTTTATAAATATAACTATTAATATAATTGTTTCTTTTATTATTTATTTTTAAGTAATATTCCCTAGGGATGTTACAGACGCCATCACTCCTTCACCAATTATCCATCCACAACGACCTTGCCAGCATCGGTAGCAGACACATCGGTAGAGGGGCACAACAATCGCACATGTTCTAAAGCAACTTTAAAGCCAAGGCCATAGGTAGAGGCAGCCTTATTAGCTAGCTTCTCCTCCAATGCCTTCCAAGTCCGCTCTTTCTTAGCAACTTCGTCTTTCATCCGCTGTATAACTGCCTTCCAAGTCCGTTCTTTCTCAGCAGCTTCCTCTTCCATCCGATGTATAGCTACCTCAAGGTCGGTCACCCACTGGCCACACACGTATATAAAGACACGTGTCAAGGAAGTTTAAACGACCTCCTCGCCCCCCTGCCTGAGGCTGCTCAAGGTCAGAGGGTTAGTGTACACCTTGACGACCAAACTCTAGTTGACCTATGTGTATGCACGTGGTGGGCCGACATCAAGCCGACCTATGTGTATGCACGTGGTGGGCCGACCTCAAGACGACCTATGTATATGAACGCGGTGGACCGACCTCAAAATGACCTATGTGTATGTGCGTATTGGGCTAGTCTCAGGGCAGACTAAGGTGTGTGGACATGTTGGGTTTGGACTGGAGTCGACCTCATTGCAAGGACGTACAATGCCCAACCTAGAGCCAACCTATGTACTCCAATTCATTGGGTTTGACTTGGATCCAACCTATCCGGAAGGCCCAATTCACTTAAACTACAACCCCTCTCTCCTCAGGATAACGACAAAACAGTAACGTAACCATATCCCCGCAAAGGTCGAGGTAACCCCCACACACGTCAACTACCTCCTGCGATCCTAAGAGGACTGAAGCAAGGATGAGTTGGAGCCCTCTATAAAGCTAAGAGGATGCTCTCCACCAAGGACGAGGAAAAAAGGACCAAGAAAAGGCATGTCTAGAGAGAAACAAAAGCATCCTTGGTATAAAATCATCTGGTAAAGAGATCGAGTTGTGACCACTGTGCACCTCAGACTATCTTCTGCAAGAACAATAATAATAATAACTATAAGATAAAAAAAATAATTTTACATTTTAATATATTAAAAAATATTTTTTATTAAATCAAATCCATCAAATCTTTCATAAATTTTTATAAATTTTATATTCAAATATACCATTCAATCGCCTTTTCTACTTTCTGCATTCAATTTGACACCATAAATGTCACTCGATATGAGGAAGGAGAAGGAAGTGTTGTTGGGTACACGGAGAAGGAGGAAGTGTCACACTATGGTGCGTGTTGAGTCGTAATGTGGTAGGGTTAAGGTGTGATTGAGTTGCGGTTCAATGGGCCATGGTGCGACGTGTCGTGATGCAACGAGGTTTCCGTTAACGTTAAGAAAGAAGAAGAGAATCAGGTGTGTGCCTGGAGGATGGAGGAAGAAGATAAAGGCAAAAATGCCTTTTGGCTTTGGTCGTGGAGGTGTCGGGAAAAAATACGAAGGTGTATGAGGAAGTTTTTTTTTTTTTAATGTTTATCCTTTCCCTTTATAACAATATTGAGCTTGGTGTTTAGTGATGGTGATAAATTGCAGCATTTGATAGAACCAAATGTGCACAAAGTATTCAAGTTAGAAGCCTGCAAGGCATTTCAAGTAATAATGGAGTTTGTCAACTAATTTTTGTATTATTTTAGATTGTACGATTTGAAATAGTAATTTGACATTCACAATTGTTACAACTCTTTTCGGAAGATTAATACAATTAGCAGCATGGTTCCACTAAGTTTTAATATCTCATTAATAATTAATTTTAGTGACCTTTAATTATTAATTTCTATACTAAACAATTTAGATACCAATTTACAAAATAAAAAATTATTAGTTTCTAAAATAATTACCATTATGAATAAAAAATTATAATCGGTAGCTAAATTAGTCACTATTAATTAGAGACTAATTTAGAAACCAACTCCTTTGATAGCAAAAACCTTAAGTAACTAGTATTTAGTGACTAATTTTCTTTAGGCTTAAATATATATCTAGTCCCTATTTTTGTTGATTTTATTCAATTTGGTCCCTATTTTTGTTTTATGTTCAATTAGGTCCTCATTTTCGTTAAATTGTAGTCAATTTGGTCCTTTACACTAACGGTGTTTAAATAGTTAACGTTTTTTAACAGTACATGCCACGTGTCAACTCTTGGTTTTTTTTTTATTTTTTTCTAATTTTATTTTATTTTATTTTTATTTTTTTTTAATTTTTTAATTTCAAAAAAATGGTCCACGTGTTAAGTCACAATTATGCCACGTGTCAATGCAGTGCCACATGAGTTTGTGGTAGTATTATTTTTTTTGTTCAATTTAGTCCTTATATTCGTTATTTTTGTTCAATTTAGTCCTAATTTTTGTTCAAATTAATCAATTTTGTCCCTTTCAAATTGACACTAAATTTAATATCTTTTATACAAATTATATTAATATCTTTTCTAAAATTGATCTTTGAATTTATTATTTTTTAAATTCAATTATAAAATATTAAATTTAATTATAAATTGAATAAATGCTTATATTTAATTGCTAAATAGAATATAATTATTTAAAATATTATAAGAATATGATTATTAATTTTTTTTCTAATATTTATATTCTAAAATATTTTTAAAATTGATATATAAAAATATTTTAAATATTCAAAATATTTTAGAAAAATAAACTAATATTTGTAAAATTAACATTTACATATAAAATATTTTAGATTTTAATATCTAAAATGCAATAAAAATATTAAATATTTTAAATTTAAATGTGAATTTTACAAATGTTAATATATATTTTTAAAATTTTAATAATTATATTTTAATAATATTTAAATAATTATATTCTATTTAACAATTGAATTTAAGAATTATATTCAATTAATAACTAAATATTATAATTTATAATTAAATTTAAAAATAACTAATAATATTGTCAATTTTAAAAATTTAATGGTTTTATTTTAACAAAATTTGGGACTAAATTAAACAAAAATAACGAATATAGAGACTAAAATGAATAAAAATAATGAATATCAGGACTAAATTGAACAAAAATAAATAAAACAACTACAAACTGACACGTGGCACAATTGTGACTTGACACGTGGACACTTTTATTAAAATTAAAATTTTTTTTTTTTTAAAATATAAAAAGATTAAAAAAATATATTAAAAAAATCAAAAAAACTAGGAGCTGACACGTGACATGTACTGTTCAAAAACGTTAACTATTTAAACACCGTTAGTGAAAATGACCAAATTGACCATAATTTAACGAAAATGATGACCTAATTGAACATAAAACGAAAATAGGGATCAAATTGAATAAAATCAATAAAAATAGGGAACAAATGAAGTGGTTTATGAAACATAATATAAAAATAAATTTATACGATAACTTTAAATCCTTTACAAAAAAATAAACTTTTATAATATCCAAAATTATTATAAATAACAAAGCTTAGCTCTATCCCAAATCAAGAGACAAAGTTAAAATCCTCATTACGTTAATGGATAATGCAACTTATCTTTAGCAACTATAAAGCATAAATGGCTTATCTATTATCCTCTAAAACTTCTTTCTCTCTCTTTCTTCAAAATTAAGCTTTTTTTCACAGCCTTTCGTCCCAAGCATGAGAAAGAACACGTTCTGTTATTGTTGTTCATAGCACGACATGCATGCGGGAATGAACATAACACTCACAAAACCATTAATCCTAAGATACTTTCTCCTCTCTCTCATCCTCTCCCTCCCCTTCTTCCTCTTCCTCTTCCTCCCCCTCCTCTCTCCGCCGCACCAACACCACCGTCACGCCACCATCACCACCATCACAACCACCACCTACAATAACAACCTCAGAATCCGACCCGGTTACTCTTCCTACGACGCCTACATCCAGCGCCAGCTCAACAAAACCCTCAACCCGCGCCTCCGGAAAATATGGAACACGCGCGACTGGAACCGCAAGATCCCGGTTTTTGCGCGCTTCTTCGAGGACCTTAAGGGAAAGAAGCTTCTCCACAAGGGGTCCAAGGCGCTTTGCGTAGGCGCGCGCGTGGGGCAAGAAGTCGAGGCACTAAGGCGCGTGGGCGTTTCGGACTCCGTGGGAATGGACCTCGTTCCGTACCCTCCCCTGGTGGTTCAGGGGGACTTTCACGACCAACCGTTTCGAAACGGCACGTTCGACTTCGAATTCTCGAACGTCTTCGACCACGCGCTCTACCCGGAACGCTTCGTGGCCGAGATCGAACGCACGTTGAAGCCCAACGGCGTGTGCGTGTTGCACGTGGTGCTGTCGCGACGCGCTGATAAGTACTCCGCTACCGACCTCTACAGCGTGGAGCCCCTCGCGGCGCTGTTCAAACGCTCCGTTTTGGTTCACGTTCGTGGCGTTAATGGTTTTGGTTTGGACACAGAGGTTGCCTTTCGTAAGAACACTCCACCTTAACGCTTTTTCTCTCTTTCATTTCTCTTTTTCTTTGCATTATTTTCATTAAGCTAATTTAGGAATATTTAATGTTTTTCAAAACAATGTTTTATAATTTTGATTAAATTAACTATGGTTGTTAATAAAAGAACTAAAAAAATACTGATAAAAAATGTCGAAATTTTAAAAATAACAAAAAAAATATCTATAGGAACTAAAATAGGAAGAGAGAATAGTTTCCATAAGCTTAAAGCATATTCAAACCAGTTATTTTGTATTAGTTTTAAATTATATAAAGATAAAAAGAGTTATAATTATTTTTATTAAAGATCATTTTAATATATTATAGTTATTAATGCTATAAATAAACTAATATAATAATAAAGTATCTAAAACGTGAAGCCGTCATTCATTAATGCTAACATATATGCAGTGAGCCTAGTAACGTTGTACAAATAAGAAAAACAAAAGTAGATCACAAATTATATAATTTTACGAAATGAAATGTCATATTCTTTTATTTAAGTCACTTGAATGAAGCATGAAGTGGTTTATGAAAGAAAACATAGGGGACATATTCATATGGTATTTAAAGAGACATAAAATACTTCCTATTTAAGCCAAATATATAACCATTTAACCAGCTTTTTACACTAATTAAAATTTTAACTATATTTCAAGAAATAACTTTCCATTGATTGGAACTGTAATTCAACAATAAAAAACTATTTTTTTATGAGGCCTAAAAGCTTCAATATTTTTTCAGTTTGATAACAATTTATCTCTCGTTAGTAGAGAGAGATTCTTAGAGAAAGCCATGTTCTTAAAAACTACCTGAAAACAAGATTTTATGTTACTATTCTCGACAATTTATCTTTAATATGGGGTTTAGCAGTTAGTTTCTGTTTTTCTCTGGTTTCGACAGTTATGTATATGTAACTATTGCTCTCTTTTATCAATATATACAGTTCCTTAATCAATGACAATTTTCTTCCGTTTTTTTCTCTTCTATACCAAACTGTCTCCAGCCTTCTGTTTTTTCATTATAAATGCAATATAGTACTGCATGATTCAGAACACACATGGTTCTGTATGTTCAGATTTATAAATATATCATGTTAAGTTTGACATGAAATATAAGAAAAAGATATATAATTATAGATGGACAGTTTTGTAACTAAAATCATTTTGTTAACGGAAAAGTGAAGGTAAATATCCGCTTTGTATATGTTCTATATGTATATATGTGTGGACATACGTTATATTTCATATTTTTTTAATATTTATGGATATATAAATATATATGTTAATATTTATAACAAATTAAAATATTTAATAATATATTTTAATTCTAAATTCAAATAAAATACATTATACAATATTTATAAATTTGTAAACAAAGTTCAAATAATTTATTTAAATAGTGTTGAATGCCAGTTGATAAAGAAAATAAAATTTTATTTTAAAACCAATTGAAAAACAACTTATTCAAAATTTAAGGTTTAATATTTTAATCATGTCTTTTTAGTTTTTTTTTTTTTTTAAATTTAAATTAAAGTATAGCGGATATCGATATCCACGGTACACATACTATGATACTTATACTCACTCGATTAACATACGGGTATAAAAAACACTTGAATCCATTACCCGTGGATACCCATTTATAATATTCATTTCCTACTCGTTACAGGTTTTAACTTCAAATACTTGCGAGTATAAATTTTGTTGACATCTCTACTAAAAATCATATATTCGTCAAAAATTATTTGTCAATAATTACCAACAATTATAATCGATAACTATTTATTTGTAATTATCCTTTGATAATTATAACAATTTGGTTCTTCATTCTCTTACTTCTTTTTCTATTTCTTCCCCTTTTTCTCCCCCTTTGTATTTAATGATATATTTCATTGAATTTGATAGAAAATTTTATGCTTACTTTATCGATGAACTAAAAAAAAATATTGCCAATTTTATCAAATAGTCAAAATCCAACACGAATGATGAAAATTTTGACATTCATTTTATTGACGAGATTTACTAATGAATTATTAAAGTTCTAATTATCGATGGATTATCTAACGATAATACAAATTATGATGAATTTTACTGCTGTAAACGATCAAAATTATGTGGTAAATAGTGTCACATCACCACTCCATTTGAATGACACGTGGAAAATAAAAAATGAAACATAGTTTTTGTATGCAACAGGTATGAAATTTTTTTGAGTTAAATGTGATTTTGGTAACTTCACTCCTAGTGAAAATTTGAATTTGAAATTCTAAATCAATTTAGTCTTTCATATTTATAAATGAGTGAATTTGTACCCATAGATATTCGTTACTCGTAAAAAATTAAAATTAAATTTTATTTTATGTTTTAATTATTTAAATTTAATTAAAATTAAAATTTAATTTTTATTTTATTTAATATATGCTTTTTTGTAATTTTGTTTTAAAATTTATAAAATAATTTTTTAAACATTCATAGATATCTACATGTACATGCTAGTTTTAAAAAGTTTGTGAATATTTTTAAACAAATATCTAATGAATAAATAAACAAACGAGTAATGAGTTAATTTTTTTGTTATGGATTGAATTGTATATAACGGTCTACTTCGAGTCATTATCATCCTTAATTGTATTTACTGCACGGACGTAACCCGACCTGTAAAAAAAAATCTCCCTATTACCTGTCCATTTACCTGTTGAGTACCCGCTTAAAAATACCTGCGAATTTTTTTAAAATTTTTTAAAATCTGCGGGTACCCGTGGATACTCGTATACCTGCAAATATTTAAAAAATATATATATTTTATAACTTTTTAATATAAAATTATAAAAATAAAATAAAGTATAATTAAATTAAATTTTAATTTTAATTGTAATTAAATTTAATCTAATAAAATATAATTTTAATTAAATTTAACTTAATAAAATATAAATTAAATTTTACTTTTAATGTTTTATAGTCAACCGGTACTCGTGAATACAAATAGTATGATATCATATCTAATCTATTTATAAACAGATATCAGAATACCCGCTATCCACGGCTACTAACTATCCATAGCAAATTTTATATTTAAATATCTACGGACGCAAATGTTTTTACTATCCCTGATCGTATTCTTGTACAGTGGATCATGGATCGTTTCTTTATTTATCGGACATTTTCCTGTGAAGAGTGATCCACGTGGTAGAGTTGATGCGAAAGTTAAGTCTTATTATTATTATTTTTTTTTTCAAGCTGTCTCCCCGTAATGTACTTCTTGACCTTTTATTGTTCCTCATTTATTATTCCTATATTTTTATTACGCAAGTCAATTCAGTTCACATCAACGATTGGACTTTTAGAAATAACTAAAATATAAGATACGAAACAAAATATATATTATTGATACCAAAAGTTGAGTACAACATTAAAAATAAAACAGGAAAATATTATATTATATAACAATATTTAATATTTATGTACTTTTTATGACTCGTGCTGATGTCATGTGACGTGAAATAATCCTTTTTCTTCTTGCATCAGTGAAAATCTGTGACCAAATAAAATAATAAAATACAGGGTTATGATATTTTGCTATTAATCTATTTTATGTAATTAATTTAAGTTTTAAATAAATTTTTTATTCACTAGTTATTTAAGTATAATAATTTACTATTAGATTTAATTATTAATTTGCTTTTTATATATTTACTTATAATTTGTTTTTAATTTTATATTTACTAATTGAGTTTTTATTTTTATAAAAAAATTAACATGATCTCTTCTATTTTATTAAATTGATTGTTATATGTTGAAATTTATATTATTTTTTAATTTGACTCATGATACAATTTAAAATATTTAAATTTTGATTTGTGATAAATTTAGATTTAAGACGTGACACTTTTAAATATTATTAAATTCAATTTAAAAAAAGATATCACACTAAATCTTTTTGACAAAAATAAAAATTCAATTAATTTTATTTTATTTTAAAATAAAAATTCAATTGAATAAAAAATCAAATTAAACTATCATAAAACAAAAATGTAAATATAAAGATTAAATTATTAATTAATTAACTATTATTAAAGTGAAGCCTTAAAATAATTGTTTTTAGAAAAAAATAGTTGTAATAATATACACACAACTAAACCCTTTAAGATGTTGAATAAATATGTGGTCACTTTTACCTATCAACATTACTTTTGCACAACCAATATGGTTTTCCCCTTGTTTTTTGCCATCTTTGTGAACTTTGGGACCACCATTTTATCACCCAAATGGACACAAATTAGATCAAACATAACATTTCCTTTCAAATCCATTACAAATTCATCAATTTTAACAACAAATCAAGCGGTACAAACAAAGGCTAAAGTTAGTGGCTTTCTAGAATGAGAAATTCGGAATAATATGCATGAGCTGCAAACAAATGACAAAATAATGTTTATTCATGGGTTAAAAATATTGTTTATTTTTAAATTTTAATGGGAATTTTATGTCCTAAATTTTGATGCAGTTTATGAATAGATATATAATATTTCTAACTCGATTAATTTAAACTTTTTAATGTGTGTCAAATGATGTTTTAAATTGGTGTTTAAGTTGTTTACATCATTTGACAAGTTCTAAAAAATAATTTTATTGGGTTAAAATAACTATATTTATGTATTTTTTTAATTTTTTGAACCAAAATAATTAAAGCTTGACACAATAACAAATTTTAATTTTACATCCGAGTCTAGAGAATATAAATATATTTAACCTTTTATTTATTCATCATTCATTTAATTTAAAATTCATCATTCATTTAATTTAAAAATGCATAAAGTCATTCATTATGAAATAAAATAAAAAAATCAAGACAAATTTATTAATTTAATTTTGTACACAATAGTTAGTAATGCCTTCATGTTTGTCAAAATTCAAGTTAATTAAGTTTTAAGTTTGTTTTTACTTGTCTATTGGTGGTAGTTGTTAATAAATGTGAAGGTTTTGTATTCAATATAAAATATATTATTGTAAGTAGGGATGTCATTAGGGCGAGTAAAGTAGGTGTAATAGCTCCTTATATTGTATCCCTTAGATAAGTATTCGTCTCGTACTCATATTCGTACGGATATCCGTTATACGGGTATTCGTATTTTTTTTAATTCATAAATATTCATGGGTACTCACATATATTTACAAAGAAAATATTTTAATATTTAATAATAAATTTCAACTATAAATTCAAATAAAAATACAATGCATAATATTTATAACTTTCAAACAAAGTGTAAATAACTCATTTAAATAGTATTCAATGATAGTTTACAAATAAATGAAGATTTTTAAAACCCGTTGATAAAAAATAACTCATTCAAAATTAATGTGTTAATATTTTAATTATTATTTTTAATTTAAATTAGATTATAGCGGGTATAAATATTTACAGATACTATAATACCCATACTAATCCTATTAACATACAAATATAAAAAAATACTTATATCCGTAATCTCTGTAAATATTTATTTTCAATATACAGTACCCGTTCTGAATTTTATCCTTACATACCCGCATGAGCAGATTTTTTTTAGATCCTAACCGTAAGGCACAAATACTTCTCCTTACATTTCTACATTATTACCTAAGATCATTATTATCACCACCATTAATATAGATAACATTCAATTTATGTTGCTGAAAAAAGTACTTCTAATATTTGTTTAAAAGTTACTTTTAAAACTTGACTTATTATTTTTAAAAAATTAACTCTTTATGGATGGATGGGATATCATGTAGTAAAAAATATTAATGGGTATATTGAATTGGATTTTTATTAAACGAATCAATTTTTTCGATGAATATTTAATAGACTAAAATTGATTCATTAATTTTTTTGGCCTCCGATCCTAAATAAAAACTTCTCTATAATTGTTTGTTTTTAGCCGATTTAGTTAGATAAATATAAAAAATGAATTGGGTTTAACAGGTGGATAATAAGTTCATTCCGACTAGACAGTATTGAAAGTAACATAATTACAAAACTAAAGGTTAGTTTTGAATTCTTTATGATCCACCACATATGGTTGAAAACATAGATGTGTAGACTTGCTTTTCGTAGGTTCAATTATGGTGCCGGAATATCACTTTGAAATTTATTTTATAGCCTTCACGTGGCCGGAGAAAGTAGATTTAACATCCGACGTGACAGTTTTTTGGTTATTCCGGCGGCGAATACCGACGGAGAATCGCCAAGCATCAAGCAGAGGATGAGGGATGAAGTGTGCGAAGAAGCCCTGAACCGAGTGAGCCCAATAAGGTATACACTTTGGTTTATACCCAATTTCACCGATTGCAGCTCTTGCATAAGCCTCAGCCGTTGGTATGAACAGTGAATCTCTCTCAATACAAGCCACCCTTGATACCATCTTCGTTGCCACGTACAGTGGTACCTTCACTCATCAAAATTAATATTCTTAACAACAACCTTCGCATTCATCATCACTACTGTACTAAGTTTACCCTACAACCACAAACAGAGTTACCTAACAAGCTGCAAACATTGCAATAACTTCGTACCTGACATTGCACATGTATCCCATATTGTCCATACTCCACGTATAGAGATCTTGAAAATTGGTCCACGTAACTGCATGCTTTACAATCTCTTAGTTATACTTTACATTTATACTTTCAACCAACTATCTTTAAAAAAATAATTAAATGATAATATAAAAATAATTTTAGTTTAATGGTTAAAATGAGAATTAGTTTTAGAGAGAAAGCTTACGCCTTGGTGGCAGCATAGACCGTGAAGAGAGGATGAGAAGGAAGGACCACTGCAGCGCCAGAACCGATGTTAACGATCGCACCCTTTCTTCTTTCCAACATCCCACGCAGAACACATTTCGTTACTTTCGTTGTTCCTTCAACGTTCACTCTAACAATCTTCCTCCACACACTCTCCTCCACTTCGTCGAAAAACATCGCGTTCGGATACGTCACTCCCACGTTGTTCACCAACACGCCAACATCCAACCCCTCACTCGCTTCCTCCACGCGCCGCAGCCCCTCCGACAGATCCCCGCACGCGAAGTCCATCGCCACCAACTTCACGCGCGCGGTCGGACTCTTCGCCTGGATTTCACGCGCAACAGCTTCCAGCTTCTGCGAGGTTCTGCTGACGAGGATGAGGTTGAGCCCCCGCTGTGCCAGCTGGCAGGCGAAGGCCTTTCCGATGCCGTCGGTGGCTCCGGTGACCAGAGCCCAGGAACCGTAGGTTCGGATTAGGTTCTTCTCGGATCGGAAGAAGGTTCGGAAGATCCATGCGGAGAGGGAGAGAAGGAGGTGGAGCGTGACGATGAAACCGAGGCCTGAGATTATGAGGACACACTTATCAACTCTGTTACATGCTGCTGCTGCTGCTATAACCATTTTCTTGCTTATGGAGTTTTCCTACATTTGCTCAACACAGTTCCCTTAAATATTGTGCAGTTGCTACATCCTAGTCACATGCACGGAGGTTGAGGATTCAATTAATGTATGTATGTGAAACCAATAACAATTCCTCCACCTAACAAACCACTCCACATATTTCACCCACCTTCTATTCATACAAAAACTATTACGTCACGTTGCAACGTTATAAATAAAAGGAAAAAAATATGTTTTTGTCGCTCTTGTTCGATGTAAAATTGGAAATGATTCATGTGGAAACAACTTATGTCTTATTTGGTTTTTTACTTTCAAAAATATTGATTTTAGTTTCAATAAAAATGAAAATAAAAAAGTAAAAGTAACACTAAATTGGTGATTACATGATAATAAAGCACATATGATTAAGGTATGTTTGATTAATGGAAAAGGTTGGAAATTTGAATAATATACTGTTGGGTATGTGTTATAAAGTAAAGTTGAAAAAAGAAGAAGAAAAGAGGTCGTGGATTTAAGTATGCGGAGTAATAGATCCTAGGTGAATATGATAGAAGTGGTTGATGAGTGTGTGTGACATGTGTGTTGTGGCAGTACGACACGTCCTTGGTTCAATCCGTTTTTGCATGAACTGATTAATGAAAAGAGTGACACGAGTCGTACAGTTGTAGACCCACAGCACAACCAACAGTTTTGTTTCTGAGTTGTTTTCGATTAAGAATGTTTAGGTTTAACCACTTCCAATCATTTTCTTCAGACAAATATGCACTTTTTTTTTGTTTGCTTTAACTAAATTTCTGTTTTGACCTCGTGATTGGGCACGGGTCTTTCATCACACGGGGTAGACTCGTAAAATCAACTCGTTCACCCACCCTTCAAATTTTCACGACAAATTTAATAAATTTTTATTAATTACGTCGATCTATATTTTAAGTGGATTATGATTTGTATTTTAAGCAATAGTCTCATGTACTTTAAAGGATGTGGTTAATGACAATTCATATACATTCTCCCATAAAACCATTGATTGAAATATAAACATTTAAAATGTAAACTATTATTGAATAAAAGGAATTTATTGAAAAATATTAGTGAAGTTTTCTTTTTCTACGCCAATCCTAAATAGTTTAATTAAATATTGTAAATTAGTCATATATAATGTATTTTTGTAAAAAAAAAATATCATTAAATTTTTTGTACTTATTCTTCTCTTTCTTTATTTGAAACACTTTTAGTTATTTCACACTCTTTTAAATTTAGTTAGATTATCTATTGATATTAGTTTTTTTCAATATATTTAATATTATTCGAAAAATATCCTTACTTTAAAAAAAAATAATAATCATCCCTAACTGATTAATTAATTAAGGCTTTGAAGGAGAATAATGGTTATGCGACTTGTAGTGCTCGTCTTCACCTATCCTAATAATAGTAACAAGAGAAAGAGATTATCTCATTTATTTCAAATATTTATCATTTATTGGTTAAAAATGTATTAATTGATTAAGGATGCAACATATAATTTCCAAAAAATAAAGTATCACAAAGAGGATAAATAGTCTTCTGAAAAAAAAAAAGTTACAAATAAGGATAGAGAGTAATTTATAAGGTATGTAATATGTTTTCTTGAAAAAGAAAACTAAAATAAGATTAAAATAACTAAGAACATAAAATAAGTTATTTTGAAAAGAATTAAATTTATCAAAATTTGTCATCATTAACCCAAATTCAAATCTATTAAAGATCAAAATAACATGTATTCACAATTCTTGGCACGAGAGAACATTATTTTGTGCCCAATTAATTTAACGATTTTTACTCTCTTTTTTATCTAGTTGTAATCCCAAATTATTTTGATCTTCATTTTGAAAAATGAAAATTTGAACGCCACGGACATTAAAATTTAAAGATCAAAAGTATTAATGGAAAAGATTATTAGAAGTTGCTATAATTTTCCTATAGTTAGAATATTTGTATTCCATTCTATATACATATATTCTATACTGAAACTTAATATCCATTTAAATCTTAAATAATAGGATCGTAAGACGTTTCCGGATGAATGAATTATTATGATAATCTCAACTATTTACATCGATACACTATTTATTTATTTTACTTTCGACCACTTTCTTTATATCAACAATATCATTTCCTTGATATTTTTCCACTTTTTTTTACTACTATTTAATTGACATTTTATTACTTTCTGTTACTATCATGTACTTTCTTCCTTTGATATTTGTCTTACCTTTAATTTTTGAATAATGTTTCTTTTTTATATTACCCTACATACTCCTAGTTGCTTAAAGATGTTAATGGTAGCTAAATTTTTTTACAGGCCTCTTGATTAATTTTCCTTCTGAGATGAACAAGAAGAAGATATAAGTTAACAGATAAAAACTATCACCTCTCACAAGTAGCCCATGTATTGGGGCATTTGAACCAAGTCATTCAATAATAGTATAGTATTATATATTAGTATAATTATATAGTAAATATACTCAATACATGTCATCATATCTTTCAGTCAAACGTGGTAGCACCATGCTGCTAGTGGCGTAAAGAATCACATTGTCTTCATTCAACAAACTCCAGTCATATGAAAGTTAAATTAAAATAAAATAAAATAAAAAGAAGCCTCTTTGAAAGATGGCACAAGATGAAGAAAGAAGACAAAAAGCTGCCTAGTTGAGCACATCAGCATCATGAAAGTAAAAAGAGCAGACAATGTCTGCTTAATTTGTGATTGCAAAAGGTAGTTTTTTTATCCTTCTATTTACATATATTTCTTTGTGCCGGTGCGTACAAAGGGGAAACATGTGAACAACTAGAAGCTACAACAGTGAGCAGACTGCAACTATGCCTTTTCTTTTCCTTTTATCTCTAATCCGTGGTCTGGAGACAGATGAGGCCTCAGAAGAAAACTGAAGAGAATCAACATACGTCCCAAGCAGCGACAAACACATTCTTATCCTTGTTTAGGGTTTAAAGCAAAACCACTTCTTCTGAGCCTAAACCATTTATATATTTATGTATAGTATTAGCTAAAAAGAAACAACCACAAAAAACTCGTTCCCATGGTTATTTCATCTGTTTTAAGCTTTCAAATAAGCAATATGCAAAACTCTTCAGTTTATAGTCATGATGTTTCTGGCACTAAATAACATAACTCTTGTGTTATTCATACGTACCTTGGCGGTTTTATCCTCATCCTTGCGCGAATTATTTCTTCGCTGGGATTGAACACGTACGGACCCTGCTCCAGTTTTTTTATCATCTCTGGCCTTGTTGAATATAACAGTGAATCCTTCAGCTGAGGCAGGATCATTAACATCCCATTCCCCGAACTTGGGTAGTGGCCTTCCTTCTTGTTCATACTGTACATGAAGAGATAAATGCTTGAGACAAAACAGAGATTAATTATTCACTGAAGATGAAAAACATAGTTATTTTGCTGGAAACCTGGTACAAAAGTAAACCTCGTTTCGGCTTTGTTTTATATAATAACAGTAACAATAATAACAACTACAGTTTCACATCTTTTAAAACATGGGCTAGAGATGAATGGCATTAACATGGTGGGAGGATCTTACCGAAGCCATCAAGATTGAAGCTTTGGTACGTACGGTGGTCACCCAATTTCTGGGGAAAAGGAACAGACAACAAGAAGAAGAAAAAGAAAAAAAAAAAGAGAGAGACAGGGAAGAAATTGGGAAGAATTAGAATGGTTTGAAAAACAGGCAGGTAGGTGCAACATTTATAAAGGGATAAGGAATAGAAAGACAAGACCTAAAACACAAACAACAATCTTGATGGTCTTGCCTTCCTTTCGTGTCACACCCGTCCAAAACGCGGGTGATTTGTTTTTTCTGTTTATTTTCCTTTTTATTTTTAGGAGAACATTCCTTCAAGGGCTAACAAAAACCAAGCCAATATGACCATATTCCAAAAATAGGAGACAAATAAAGTCAAATTGGTAACAAGCAAGCCAAGTGACCTCGTTGTCATTACAATTTACAGTTATCTATTTACGGTAAATAATTTCATGACATGTTTTCAGAGGACTATAACAGAGACCTATAAATAGTATGTAATATACAAACATGAACTTTTCCTTAAACAATTGAGGAGAGCAGAGCTTCCATTACTACTAGTATTTGCAAACTTCCTTGTTGCTCCATGATTTCCCAATCACGAGTCTCACATATAGATCAAACCCAGGGCAGGGAGGGTTAGATTATAGAGAGCCAGTGACTTAGCCATGAAGATGGCAATCATTCATTCAGTTTCTGGTTTGGTGTATTTGACGTGTACCGCCATAAAATCCCTCCAATCAGATTGTTCACTGCATGAGAAGCCATGGGAACCGCCACACTAGAAGATAAAATTGTAGCATATCCATATGCAAGACCAACAAAAGTTGCCCTAAAACACAGACAACAATCTTATTGTAATTCATTCAGAACTAACAGACAATAATGGAAAAATATTGTGATTTATGGAAACAGATCTAGAAGGATATAGTCTATGAATCAAATTCCGCAAAACAATTTTCAACAAATGGGGAGAAAGAAACAGGGGAGTGGGGAGATGGGTAAAATTAGAAAGATATGCACCAGATGGCAAAGGAATACTTTCGACCATTGCCCAGGTGCAAAACACCAAAGATCAATGCGGCAATCCCAATACTATTCCAGTTCGTTCCCAAAAGTGGAAGAATTGCTCCTCGGAAAAGGAGTTCCTGGAATTTAGGTAGTAATATGTGATATCGGTCGAATGATGAAGAAAGATGAAATGACCAAGAAAAGTAGCTCTCTTTTAACCTCACTAATACCAGGCAAGAATGCAACGACAATATAATCCAAAGGCTGAAGTGAGCTAAGGACCTGATTCAGAAAACAAAATATTGCCAGAGTTCAGACAAAGCATCAGCGAATCTAATACAGACTAAAACACAAAAGTGACAAATACAAGAGACTTACCAAACAAGTTATCTCAAGAAGAAACTATTTCTAGTTACTCAACTTACTATGACCCTCTATACAATATTCACGTTTTAAATTGCAATCCACTAACAACAAACTAAGCTAGCAAAACATTACAGAACATTTCCAGAGTCATGGCTCGATTCAGTTACCTGTTTATTCGCTGCTTCGCTAGATTCTGCAAAATTTGGCCATGTCTTCAATAGTAAATAGCGACATGATGATATTAACACTACAAGTCCTGTAATCAACTCAAGGTGCCACAATTCAAAACCAACTGCAGGTGGAAAAAAAAATCTTACGATATTTCATAATGATAACTTTGCACATTAACAAAGAAACAAACACACTTATATTTGCGCATTGAAAATGATTAAACGAATTAAAAAAGTTAATGGCACATTAGAAGAGACTGAGGTAGGTCAGGCAGCCGGGGGCAAGGCTCCCCCTGAACTTTTTCTAATTAGTTCTTTTATTACGAAAACCATTTAATATTTAGTAAAATTACTTCTTTTATCTTATAAAGTATAATTTTGGAGACAACGATATTTAGGTATAATGTTTTTTGCTTTTGAACGTAATGATTTTTTCTCTTTTTAAATATATAATTTATTTTTATGTGGTTTTTAATTTATCAATAGTTTTTTTTTTCTATTTTTACATGAAATCCTTTACTATTATTTTTAAATTAGATATTTTTTTTTTATTATAATTCATTAATTTTTAAACATACAAATGATTGAAGTTTTCCACTTATACTAAGTTGACTACCATTGATTTAAGAAATAATGTTTATTTATTAATATTACTACTAGGACAAACTTATTATGAATATTAAGATAAGTATTGACAACTTTTGAATTTTTAAGAGAGACACAGTCATTCTATTTTATTATCATAATTATGTATATACCAAAATATTACTTGTTATATTATTTTTGTTAAGAAAAATAGTTATTTGAAAAAAGATGCTTAATGCATATTATAAATATTTTTCTTAACATACAAAAGAAATATTTTGATATGTTATTAATAGATTTAATTATATTTTTAATTCTAGAAATTTGAGGTGAATTCAGTTTTAGTTTCTAAATTGTAAAAAAAGTATTTTACTCTCTCAAATTTGAAAAGTTAATATTTAATCCACAAATCAACTATTTAGAAACTAAAAAAGTTTTGAAAAAATCATTTTAGTCCTTAAAAATTTAATGTTTAAAAATTAGAACATGTTTTAAAATTTAAAGGAAATATTTATTACATACCAAATTTTAGAGACTAAAAACATAATTAAGCTTATTAATATTACATTTTTTATGAACAATTGTTATATATATCTCTATTAGATTACATGAGATAAAAGTTTTACAATATATTTTATCTCTGGTTAGAGTTCCCCTAGAAGAATAGAATATCTGAAAATTTGAATGTCATGTCAGTATTTCTGAAAACTTCACAATAAATATCACCAAAGAGCTTCATGTCTTATTCTTAAAAAAATTCCAAATTTATCTACCCTTTGGTTCATTAGTTTCTACCCAAAATGTCAATCCAGAATTATTATATGCATTCAAGTATTACACAAACTCTCTAATGAGAACATTTATTTTAAGCAATTAAGAGTCCAAAAATAGTTATTGATATACAATATCATTTTATGACCCATTTAGTGGAAAAGAATCCGTGTAATTTTGAACCACAACTAATAGTAAGAAATAAAAGAGTGTAATAGTACATGATACTTCTGTAGAGCAGTCCAAGACTGGCAATCCTTCCACAGATGCGACATGAGACAGCTGCAAGTTGCAAAAACAAAAATGAAGTACAAAATGAACACGATATCCTGTGTTATGCGAATTTATACATCTAACAATGTGAAGTCAAAGTGTGATAAGCTTTAAGTTTCTTTCTAAATGAAAAAAAAAAAAAGTTGATTAGAACTTTCAATCTTAGGTTAATTTCTGTTACAAATAAGAGTATAAATAAAACCCATAATAATTTAACTTGAATACTAACACCATCTCATACAACTTTTTTGAACAAAAACGTAAATTTTTTTGAAAAATTTTTTGGCCTGCAAATCTTTTCATACAATTTTTGTGACAAAAATTGCAATCCTACACTCAACCACCCAAGTCCCACATACAAACAAAAGACTTATAAGTTGCAAATACAACTCTCAACTCAACTCTTTGTTCTTATTGTAAATTCCTACTTTTTTTTTTCACATTACTCCATGTGGTACTTTGACAAATATTCACTTGATATCCATTTCTAATGTGGTGTAAAAAGGAAATAAAGATTACACCGAAATACCTACCATAATGGCTAAATTAACATACTAAGCTTCATACAAAATCATGTTTATATCATTAACATAGACAACAAAGTAGGAAACATGCAAATAAAGCAAAGGGGGAACTGATATAGCAAAGCATAAAAGGAAGAGAACCTGCCGAATCACTAATCCCAAAGCAGCTATAAGACCAGAAGTTATTATGCAAGCTTGAAGCACGGCACTCCTTGAAGGAAAAGGGTTAGAATTCTTGGCAGCTGGATTGAGAGAAGTGTCCAAGTTGTCATTTTGAACAAATTTATCATCTAAGATATCTCCGGATGCCTCTGGTTCATCTCTTATGGATTTCCTCAATGATTTCTTGGCAAAAGAGCATGTGCTATATCTACTCCCTACATAAGAGAAGAAAAACAAAAACTCTAAAGAAACAATCATCGCAAAAGTTTCTGCAATTAGGTGACGGCTCATGATGTTCTTATAATTTTTTTGTGTGCAAAATGGCAGGAATGAAGATCGAACCTAATACTTCATACATAGTACCCAAACCCTCCATTCTTATTAGTTAACATTCATTTCGTGAAAAATCATATAAAAACTATTCAAACTAAATAGCATTTGTAATGATGCACAAGGATCCATATTTCATCTCTAAGGATGATCGAACTCTACATTATTTAGTAACAAAGGCACGTCAACGGATCCATATTTCATCTCTAAGTCTAACTATCTCAAAAAGCACGTCATAAACCAACTCCTTCAAAAAGCCAAGCCAATAGATAAATACACGTGAATGGTTCTATATTGCAAACCTGCTTGGACAAGCTAATCAATCATAAACATCTTTAGAAAGGAAAAATAAGAAAATTTCTCTCTAAGCTAAATTAATTTATGCATAAGTCTGTTTGTATAAGGTATCTTGTATAAATTTTCTGAATTCTTATTTTTATCTTATATATAAATTAATTTGATTTTACATAAAAAGTTTATGTTATTTTCTTAATTTTCTCTCCTAGTTTTATTATCTTCACCCTCGTCTAACAAAACATAGTTGCAAGTTTTCTGAAGCTGCTGAAACTTCCACAGAAAAAAAAGTTTCACACGAAATGTTTTTGCCCTTTTTTCAATGTGATGCCGAAAGGTGGAATTCAACGCGTGAGCCTAATCATGGTTAGGTTAGTTCCTTCTAGGTAACTAATTGCAGTCCAAATTAAACTTAATAATGAATTTACCAAACTTTCAAACAAAATTATTGGGCTTTCTCTTCATCTCTTCCATTGACAAATTTGGGTTAACAGAAACAAATCAATGAAACAAAGAAAGAAACAGAAATTCAATGAAATAAGTAGAGAAAAGGTTGAGGAAGTTTGACTTACTGCGAGAGAGAGTGGTGAACGATGAAGAAAATGTGGTGTGGGGATTCTCGACGGTGCTCGCACAGTTAAGAAGAGTGAGCGAAAGCGTAGCCATATACAGCGTGAGAAGACCAGCTTTTTCTTCAAGGATTTCGATGCTAAAACAAAACTGACATTTTATTAATACAAAAAATAATGCGAAAACATTTTAGAGTAAAATGTATGAGTGACATAAACTTATTTATTATATGTAAAAATAAATTAAAACATATAAATAATTTTCATTTTATTAATTTAAATAAATTTAATTAATATACGATCGTTTAAAACTGTCTCATTATTTTTTTACCTTGATAAGAAATTGAGTATCGAATAAAATCAAGGAAAGTAAAAATAAATAAATAAAAATAGATACTTCCATGATTGAAATTTTGTTAGACGTCATATTTCACGTCATTGTTAAATGGGTTGAAGTGATTTTGCACGCTAAAGTCATGACTTTCATCCCTATGAAAAAAATGGTTTGATCTATATTTCTATAGAAATTAAAGTTATTTTTTACCATAACGGTCTATTTCCATTTCATTCTTTCTCATTTCGTCTTTCAAATTTTTTTCAATTAATTAAATTTTAGTTATTTTTAAAACTGCTAGGAACGTGATTGGGGAGAATGCAAAATGAAAACCTGAAACACGCATAGTCTGTAATATTGTCTGTTATCTATGTATTCTGACAATTCTTTACTTGAGAGAAAGGCTCTGATCCAAACTCGCAAGTGATCCAAACTCCATACATTGACTAAATACATTTCAACAGCTTCTTAGATAAAATAACACTTTAATGATGTAACAATATAAGAGCAAAGAAGGTAAAAGAAAAACAGGACATTCAAACACTCCCAAATTCTCTCTTTTATTTTCATACTTGCATTTCAAAAACCTTTAAAATCTGAATCACACTCCAAAGCTTCTTTTTATTCAAACACGCTCTAATGGAACCAAAGATGAAGGATGCAAGAACATGGAATCTATAAGAATAGAGCATTATTACAAGAAAAAATCATGTCTAACTATTTTTCTGCATCTCATATTTTACAACAGTGCCTTTGGTCAGATAGTATACCGTGTCTCAAGTCATCTAAGGTACTATCAAACTAACCATACAGAACTTACATGGATCCACGAAAAAAGCTTTCACCTTGTAAAGTTTGATTTCTTCTATTATCGAACGAGGTAAAAGAAAATAAGTGTAAAGCTGGAGTGAAGTATATAACCTATCCTATTGAAGATGTATCACTACTATAGTCACTATATGCTGCAGGAAAGCTAATCTACATAGAAACCAGAAAGCAACATATGTCAAAAATAGAGATTGACAAATGGCTCCCATTTCACCTCCGACAAAACAACTCATATCATAACCAATAAAGAAGCTGCCATCTCGCAGATTAAACGTGAAATATGTAAAAGTCAGGTAACTGTCTACCAGAACAGGCAATGCAATTTTATCTGTTCAAAGGTTCTAACTGAACTTCCATTCTCCCAGAAGGTAGTGACTCTTTATCTGCAGTTGTTCTAGTTGAGCTTAAGAGATCAACTGAATCATCTTCCTCAATATTACCAAACACCCAATTGCTTTTTGCAGATACCTGCTTCTTTATGCGCTGCCTTTCCTGGTGTTCTAAATAAATAACAATCAAAGCACCCACTAAGAACCAAATTGCCATAGCCCAATTGAGTCCACGGACATTTTCCACATCATATCTGTCTCCCAGATGCTTCATCCCAGTAAAAAGTGCCGCGATGCCAACAACAATGGCACATCTACCAGCAAATGCGTGGAAATATTCCCAAATAACCCTCTTGAAGGGTGCTTGCTCCCCATTTGCTGGCTTTTGAGGCCTAACGAAAGCATTTACTGGCTGTATACAGGCAAAAAATATACTAGCTAATCCAAATTTAACATGTGTTGAGCGGACATAAAAACCCCTAAGCTCAGCAACGGCAAAAAGAAGGGCAAGCAAAACAATTATTAATCCTGAGTATTGCAAGTAAACATGAATCCGGAACCATCCGTCACCCTTAAGATGTTTTAAGTATCTGGTGGCCAATATCCCTCCGGGAAACAGGATACCCCATGCAACAAACATCATAAATCCATGCACAGCCAAAACAGGAAGCAAATCCTGTTCTGCTTCAGCTGACCCACGCATCAGGTGTACACGGATAGGCCTATTACTTGTACTAGAATGCATATTCCTATTAGTAAGACGGTCACTGGACCATTTAGCACCCACTGCCCAAACAACTTTAAGTGGAGTTGTGGGATCAATAATATTTTTACATTCTACCCTCTTTTCCCGCTTACAAGATGGGTCCAAGGGACGTGTAAACTCCCAAGTAATGATTCCATTTTCTGTTTTACACCTCACGTGCGTCAAATTCTCCCGTGTTCGATGTATGCTTGAAGCATCCTTTCCATCAATCCAATAACTGTTTACATGTCCAATACCAGTATCATCCATCCAACCCACATACACAAAGCTGTTCACCATTCCACTTCCAAATCCTACAGCAATATAACCACTTTTTTTCTCTCCCCTTGCAGCAATAGATATGGAATGCTTTGACAATGTCCAAAAGAAGGTAACCTGTTGATCATCCAAATTGACACTGTTATTGTACATGTCAGATAGACCGCCATCCACCACCTCAACCCTCCAACCCATTTTCTGGTCGTACAACGAATGATAGTAAATGTGATCAGGAGTGTTCCTGTCAGGAGCCCAAATTAATTCTGTAGGACTGGCTTGAACTCCATGGGCATCTGGACCACCAGCATAAATAGTTTCAGTCAGATTCCTAGTTGTTGCATTTCCACCAAGCGGATCCGAAGTAATATAAAGTGCAACATCATGCCCAGCTTGGATGGAAAACTTGACTGGCACACCTCTTTCGACTCTCAAGACAGGAGCTTCCTTTTTGTTGATGTAAAGAACCTTGTCAGGATTTGGAGGGTTGGGATAATGCATTGCTGGAGCAGAAGTCACCACCAGTGGAACATTTGCATCTGCAATGATGATATCTTGATCTTCTTTGTCTTCAGCATCCAAGGGACCCGTACAGTCATTCACATGCTCCGAGACATTCAAAACCAAATGACCATAATTCTCAGGTCCGTGATTCTGAGGAAGATAGTAAGGACTAATAGAATCAGGAGGCTTAATAGGCCCCAATGCCCAAATAACCTTCATATTTGCAGAATGATTCACGGGGCGATCATAATTTGCATCAACCTTAGACAAATGCCATTGGTATCTAACAAAGGTCACCCCATCCTTCCTATGCCCATAAACCAACATTGAATGGTTTGCTAAACCCACCCCACTAGGCCCTTCATAAGCTGAATCAGGACAAACCCCTTGAACAACACCATCACCATTTTTCACACACTCACTATACTTTGTAATGAAAAAATCATCCACAAAGGGTAAACCATCTTCCTTAAACCCTGCAACAGCAATGTCACCACCAATCATGAGATCAGAATCTTCTGCGCTGGGGTCAGCCCAACCAAAAGCCATGAAATCGGTGATCCCAATCGCAGCCTCCAATCCAATCTCAAGGGAATCCTCAGACACATTCAAACTCCACCTCAACCTGAACTTCTTTGACAAAACCTTGCAATTGTCGAACACCGTCGGAGGTGGCTTCGCCGAGGCCTCCTTTCGAAGCACGACGTGGCCGAAATCGGAGGCATTGGCGCGATCCCAGATGGCGAGGACATTGATCATGCCCCACGTAACATTGCTCATCAAAGACACATTGAAAGATGAATTCTTGTAGGTTCCGCTCAATCCAGCCTCGGAAACAATGAATCCTTTGGTGAGATTATCGAAACCAGGACCCTGCGCACCCCACCAGTGGACGTCGGAACCGGGAAGCATATCAAATTGGGAAACCCTAAAGGAGCAATCGTCTGTGATTTTGAGAGATCCTCGGACCTGATGTTGGACCATTTCGAATACAGACTCCGAACCAACAACAGGGCTGTTCCGAGTGCAATTGCGAGCGGGATCCGCATACCCGAAGAACAACAACGATAACAAGTGAAAGAGGAACAGGAAGAGAGATTTGCGAAGCATGAAGGGTGCAATCGACGCACTGTGCAGCAAATTGTGTGAATCGGAATCCACGGCGGCGAAATACTGAGGACGGGGTGGTGACGGAGGTGTTGAGGTGGTTTTTGTTTGTGTTTGAGTTATTCTTCTCCGTGTGGAAAAATGAAGTCAATGATTGTTGTTGCATATCACTATCGAAGTTCATGGATCCCTGACTCATACCTCACCCTAATGCACTTCTTTAGTCAGAGATACACATGGATTCATAATTCATCTATAATCTATAATTTTTTATACTAATGTTTTTTATTCAATTATAGTATTAATTTTTTAAATATTACTATAAAATTAATAAATTAATTATGCAATATTTGTGACTGGATGTGCACTGTTGTTGTGTATATTAATATTAATTTTATCATAGGATCGTGCTAACCATTAAGAGACCACTTAAACATTTAAAAAATAAATAAATGCAAGGCAGTTTTCTAATAATAATTAAGAAAATACAAGAAAAATATTTTTATTAAGATATGGAAAAGTATGTGTTTTTACTTTTAACGTATTCTAATCTAATTTCTTCTACTAAATGGATGGAGCATCAACTTAACCTCTATTAAACTTTCACTGTAAGCATGAAGGAAAATAATCATAACAATATATTTTCCATTTTGGGAGGCTAATACATACCTATTATTCATTTTCAATTGCATACAATTAATAAATAACCTATTGGATATTCCACCCCATACGAGTATAAAAGCCATTTTTATTGCTAATGGATTATTGAATAAAGCTTTTAAAGAATTAGTGTACACCTTTTGAATAATGAAATTTGTTACCATGCAAAATTAAAGGAAAATAACAATGAGATGCGTGAAATGCTAAACACCTAATGACAGAGTGAAAATTTTAAATGTTATAAATTGCACAATAAGATGAAGAAAAATATCTAATTACCATTTACTCTATGACTAAAGTCAAAAGTAGACTAGATTTATTTTTCCTACTTAAGAAATGTTATACGTCTCTCTACCTTTTAGTTTTTTTTTTTTAACTTATTGAACATAATTATTGAAATAATATTTTAGTGGAGAAACAATATGTCTTTGCATATGTTTAATTTATTTAAAATATAGTTGTCATATTATATTTATTATGTTTATATATATTTATGGTTAACTCATCGTCTAAACGTATGAGAATATCATTTTTAGACTTTATTAACACAACCAATAGGTTTGAGATACCTCTTTAATTAAAACAAGATTGCTTACAAATATAAGAATAGAAACTTTTAAAGTATTATATACAAAATTACAAAGGAAATTAATTATTAGAGGAAATAGAAATATAATGCAAAAGACGCAAATTAATGGGTAACAAGAATACAAATTAAGTATATAGAGATTGATGAAAACGTATATGGGTTAGGGGTGGGCAAAAAATCTAATTTTCTTGATCCAATCCACTTTTGCTCCAATCCAATCCATTTATAATCCATTTTATTAAAAATCCAATCCATTTAAAATCCATTTAATGGATCTGGATTTCAATCTAACCTACATTTTATATATTTTATGGA
>Ga0214543_1004447_pt1 | contig 26544 bp, 13 predicted proteins | sample CNSS2metaG_FD_160094 | JGI IMG/M metagenome (GOLD analysis project Ga0214543, IMG submission 160094) | Root nodule microbial communities from cowpea collected in UCLA plant growth center, Los Angeles, California, USA - CNSS2 | ecosystem: Host-associated > Plants > Roots > Nodule | place: USA... | reverse complement strand
ATATTAAGAACAAATTTATTTGTCCTGTGAAGATTGAGTGTTGACACTGGTTGGTTGACATTGACTATTTAACCCTGTTTTTTTTTTTTTTAAATTATAAAAGTATGTTTTCCTTTGATTAACACATTAACCTTTAAAACATTGTTATGAAGTGTAAACATATTATTTTGCTTCTTAATATATCATCCCTTTATACTTTACATTGCAGCTGCAAAATAAAGACAGACAAATGTAGGCAACTCTGCATCATATCTCATATCTCAAGGATGCTTAACAAATATATGACACAAATAGCAGTAACATAATGCAAAACATGGACAACTATAAAGGACGTGAACTTTGGTGGAAGTTCTTCGCCACGGTTACTTCGTAATTGATATTAACATGTCGACTAATAAAAGGAAAACTCACACACTGTTTTAAGTTTATCATTCTTTTCATAATACAAATTGTTTCTGATACGAAAGAAATCAAAGCACGCACGTACCCAACTCTTTGGTAAACCTGTTCATAGCTTCCGGGGGCAACCAAATGGGTAATACTACACCTTCTTCACCTTTTGCATTCTTAAAAGGAACCACAAATGTTACTGCAGGAAATGGCCCAAGTCCTCCTTTGGCTACTCCACCATACGCAGCATCACCCCAACCAAAATCAGTTTCTCTCGATCCAAAATATCTCAAATCTGACACCATGAAAGACCTTTCAGTTACAGGTATGTATTGCCCCTTATTCACCATGAGATCCGCCACAGAATGCATGTACTCTTCTGTCACCTCACCCTTCACTTTATTTATCAAATTCACTGCATACCCAAACGGATTCTCACGAAGCTTCCCTGCGGTGGTAACTGCTGCAGGGTACGCAAAAGCATTGCCGTAGTAACCAACGGGTAAAGGAGGATTGAACTTTGCACGTGCGTTCACTATCACCATCATGCGAACCTCCTCTTCTGCCTCTATCTGCAACGCTTTTGTACGACAGCGCCAGAAGCATGCTGTGATGAGATCAAACGTGGAACAGTGCTGAAGGTGAGGTGGAACCAAGCCACGAATAGCGGCTACTCGGGAAGGTCCGAAGAAGAACGATCGAAGAACCATGTGGTTCTCGTATGGAATGAAGGTGGTCGGTGTCATATTGTGAGGGATCTGCATGTATTCACGGTGGTTGCATGTGATGCGAGGTGGGTCTCTTGTCATTAGAAGCTCCCTACGCCACACTGGTGCAATGGAAGGTTTGGTTGCTCCACGAGCCATTTCAGCCCAGGTGTTCATGAATTGTGAAAGACCATCTCCGTCACACATGGTGTGGTTGAAGGAGAAGGCCAAGATGAAACCGCCGCAGCTAAGACGTGTCACCTGTGATGATATCAGTTCATTTCCGACATCAACAACATAAACAGGAAAATAATTATGAGTAACTCACTTCAAAAACCCGTTAATTCAATTCATCAAGTGAAAGCGTGTTTTCAATATTCGGTTCATATTAATCATAAAATCAATAAAAAAAATGGATTAGATAAGCGGAAAATTAGAGTAAAATCGATTAGAAACTAGTTTAAAATCAGAAAGAATCGTAGCAGATTCACATTAAATGCTAGAAAAAGACTAGTTATTGAAAGAAAGACATATATCTTTAACGGAAAGAATCAATTTAGTCAAATCGGAACTTTCATTCATTTCGGCTTTTTTTATCTCGGTTAGTTTGAGGTGGAAATCTTAAATATGACTTAATTTTTTTTCTTATAAAATAGGATGAAGTCGTAAAAAAAATCAGAATATCTTTATAGGTGATCTAATTATGATACAAAATGGTTTTTTTTTTTTTTAACAAAGTAAAGTTGTCATCAGCCATAAAGTGAAGTCCTCATGAAATAATATAAATTTAATAGAAACTCTTAAAATTTTCCAAATTTATTAAGAAAGTTAATTAATTCTTACAAATATAAATATATAAAATCAAATTTTAAATCCTGATTAAATAATTAATATCTTTCTCATTAATAATTTTATTTTTATTACTTGATTTGTTTTATAAAAAAATACACAAGAATAATTAGCACCTAACACTAACACATAAAAGACTTTTCACGTATGATATTTTTGGTTTTTTATGTGCAACATAGGTCAAACACAACTGTGAAAGACGTAAATTTACATCTAGAGAATAGACATAAATTTTTTATATGTTCTTTTTATTTATTTTAAGTCAAATTCTATGAAAGCATGAAAAATCTATATATCTATAAAAAAACCACTAATTTTTTTTTTCAGAATCTTTAAGTAGTATGAGTATCTTAAATAAATATGTAAAGCATATAAAAATAAGTTAAAAATACTAAGAAAAAAAAAACATATAGTAAATGATGAAATTTTTTAAATTTCAAACCTCACTCCCAACAACTTGCATGTCTGGAGTATCTTTATTTGAGATTCGTAATAAAAATTATAACTATTTAAAATTTTTAACAATTAAATATTGACAATTCTAAATTTACATGACTAATATGTCATATATAAACACTGCATTTGAATACAATCCGGTAAAAGTTATCACAAAAAAAATTGAGTAAAAAATAATTTTCTACCTTTGATCATATGAGTTAAGTAAAAAGAATCACGCAAAGGCTAATTACTAAAGAGAAAAGATGAGAAAAATTAATTTCAATGCCGAAAATATTTGGAGGCAAAAAAATTTCTAGTGAACCGCAAACAACAATGGTAGAAAACGCAACTTTTAGGCACCAAAGTCTGCGTCGAGAGTTTTGTTTGCACAGTAAAGAAGAAAGGAGCACTAAGGTTTCTTCTAAACAAATTTACTTCTAACGCTTATAGGTAAGACATTTTTTTTTTTACATCTGACTTGTATATATGGGTTAGACAAGGTCAGACATAGATTTTAACAATTTAATTAAAAAATACTACCACATATTTTTCACGTCTAATTTTTATGGGTCAGGTGACATTATAAACATATTGTGTTTTAGTTTAATACCGGAACAACTTTATCAATAAGCAAATGACTAAAACACCGACGCTCACCACATATAGATATTATTAAGAATTTATTTTTCATTAGTAGACATCCATTATAAAAATATTTATTTAATATCTATTACAAATATATATACTTGATGTGGCTTATAAAAAAATATAATATTTTAAGTTAAAAAAAAAAGCCTCAACCTAAAAATTTTAATATTTAATTTTACGTTTGGACTAGAGATTTTAACCATTCTAATAAATTGAAATATCTAATAATTAAATTATTTCTAATTCAATTCTCTTTATTTCTTATTAAATAATTAGTCTAAAAAAAGTAATTGAAATATCTTAAATTTCAATTTTTTTGTTTGGATAAAACAATTTAATTTCTATTTTATGGAGAACTCAACTCTACCTTTGATTCTACCTTAACTTACCTTGGCGTCCGATCTGGTCCAGTTTGACCTTTGGCTTAGCTCGATCCATCTTCACCTTTGGTTCTTAATAGGATATGCTTACCTGAAATCTTTGCCAGTAAGACTTTCGATACAAGGACTATACCGCATTAGTCCAGCCACATAAGGCATTGACATCACTCTCAACCCATAAATTATGAGTTTTTATCCTTATATAGTGTTTTACTTTCTCATTTTTATCCAATATGAGACTTAGACTCACACTTGGATTCTTAACATAACTAACCTATAGCTTGACCTTCGGTCTGAACCGACTTGTCTCGACCTTCTGTCCGACCCGACTTGACTCTTTGGACTTATAGACTTTTTTTGTCCTAACCAATGAACAATTTCATAACTTAAAAAATTTCAATTTCTTTTCTTTTTTTAGAAAATTTCAAATTTTACTATTTTAGATATTTTTAAATACTTTCCTAAAATACTTTAATTTCAATTTTTTATTTATTTTTCTCGTCCAAACATAACATTTAAAAAAAATCACATTCTGTCGATAAATGAATTATTCTCTTAAATTATTTCGTCCAAACACACCATAAGTTAATTATAAGTTAATTATGTGAATAAAGTGTATTTAACCTGTACAAGTAGAAGGGGAGTATCGGTAATTTGTTGTGAACCAGGAACATGGTATAGCAGTTGATGGAAGCATGGGAATGGAGGGAGGAGAGAATCTCCGAACTGGTCAAGCGTGACGTCAGCGTCAGCCTCAATGAACATGGCACCTTCTCCGGTGCAATCCACCATCAATTTGCGGCGAGGTCCCTCCCTAAGCCTACCCGCAAACGGGTAATAGAAGACAAGTGTTTGTGACAGCGCTTGTCGAATCACTCGAACTGGGTCTTTCTTTGCCATTGATGTTTGCTTTCGATAAATTTGTATCATTGGAAGGTGGAAACGCAAACCTTCTTGATCATCAATGTCGGAAAGTAACTTAACTTCGTGAGGAGTGGGAATAGCAGGACGCACCAGCTGTGGTTCGCACCTTCGCACCGTAAACTTTAGAGAAGATGAAGAAGAAGAAAATGATGAGGCCATGAGAATTATGAGAGGACAGAAGAAAAATTAAACAAATAATGGATTTTGGTTGAGTGAGCGTGAGTGGCTGGAGCAAACACAGTTTGTCTCTATAAAGGACCTCTAGCAATTATTATTGGGGAGATTTAGAAGCAGTGGTTGGTTGTTATTACATTTAATTGATATATTCCTTATGGGTGTACAATAAGAATAAAAGGAAGTTAAAAGAATTTAATTTTATTAGTTTTATTTTAATTTTGATAATGGTCAAGAAAGTTGAATATTTTTATCTTTTAGAAATTAGGTTTGTTCATTGGATGAGTTATTTGATTACTCATCAAATCTAATTATAATGAGTTGAATGTAATTTATGATGAGATCAAATTTAATATAGATTGAATGATGAGTTTATATATTAATGGTTAACTCATTTTTATATTTTTTAATAAATAAATTAAGTTGTGTTTTCTTTTCATTTCTTAGATAGTTTAGACACATTTATATAACTTGTTTATCAGTTGAAGTCTTTAATTAATTTTTTATCAAAATTATGTTATTTAATTAAATAAATACTTAAAAGTTACATTTTTCATAATTTTTTTTAAATGTAAATTCAATTTTTCTAACTATATATAACCAAGTCAGTAATGAATTGAGAGTTGATTGAATTTAACATAAAATATGCATAATTCAATACAACTCAACTCAATATTTTTCAAATGAATTTGTTTAAATATTATATATCTAACTCTAACTTCAAATATATTAAAAGTTATCACATTTACATATTATACTACAATAAATTATCTTATTAACAATCAATTTTAGTGGACAAAAGTTGTTTATCATTATAATAATCAATTTAGATATTAATTTACAAAAATAAAAAATTATTAATTATTAAAATAATCACTATTATAAATAAAAAATTATTATTGGTCTTTAAATTGATTTCTAAAATTTAATTACTAAAATTTTAACTAATAGATAAAATTAATTACTAAACATTAACTCATAAAGTTGTCTCTACCAAAGGAGTCAGTTTTTAAATTAATCTTTCTCACTGTAGTAAGTAAAAACTTTTAATTTTTAAAATGGATTATTAACAAGGTATTTTCTGTATGTTAGTGGATAATTAATTATATAATAATGTTGTTTATCTTTTAATAAAGATACGTAATAATACTTACTTTTCTCAATTATTAACACAAAATTATTAAGAGTTAAATATGTTTCTATTTTTTAACTTTCAATGAATTTTGGAATTAGTCTATTTCAAAATTTTAGACTAATTTAATCAAATTTTTTTAATTTTATTTGATATTTCAAGTGCGTTTCATAATAGTATTTGATTTAACATTAAAGCAAAAATGTGTTAAACAATATGAACAACTTAAATACAATTCTGAAATGTGTACGAAGTATCAAATAAACCTAATCAAATTTGATTAAAATGATTAAATTCACATATTTTGAGAAATTAATAACTAAATTGATTCAAAGTTTCAAAATAGACTAATTTCAAAATTCAGAAACTAAAAATATATTTAATCCAATTATTAAAATTAAAGTTTTGTAGTAAAATTATTTTTTTATCATCCTAAAAATCATATTTTATTTTTCGAAGACAGGACCAGACAATTCAATAACATTAAAAGTGGATGCGGTGGAAGTTGGATTCCTGTCTGCCAACATTAATTGCCATGAAAGGATGATGTTGCATAATATGCACAAATTTTGCATCATTTTAGTTTTAGATATTTTTCGGGTTTTTTTTCCCCAAATGGTTCAATTTTAACCGTTATGTCCCCAAATGGTGCATTTTTTTTTTTTTAAATTCTCATAAGTAAGTTGTGTGAAAATGGCACAACTTTGTCTTAAAGAAGTCATGCTAAAGTGAGACAATTTTAATTAAGTTATATTGAAGTCGTACCAAACCGTGGAGACTTCAATATGTTTGATGAAGTCGTCGCAAACAGAGACGATTTCACTTAAATTAATTATCATCGAATCAAAATCTTGTCATAATGGGACGATTTCATAATAAGGAAAGTCTTGTCATGAGGACACGACTTCAATATTGAGCTATTAGGAAAGTCTTGCCATAATGGCACGACTTAGTGTATTGGGCTATAAAGAAAGTCTTACTATAATGGTACAACTTCATTGTTAATATTAACAAATGCAGTGCGTACGTAAAATAAAAGTGAATAAAGAAATAAAAAAGTTAAAAAAGAGAAAAAATTATTTGGTTGTGGATACAAGTTGTAGTTCATCTTCCTGGTTTGTTGTGTCGCATGTGAGGGTCTTCACATACTCCATTCGAGCAAATTCCACACACATACAACATGTTTCCTCAATAATTAGATACTTTTTTCTGGTCCTACACAAAATGTCTTTGCAACTTCTTCGTCAACACCTTCATTCGCATATCCCATATCCTTTCAACAATATTATCGGCCTACAATGCCGCCACAAATGGTGGAATATATAAACCAAAGACAACAACATGAAGATAATGATGATGACGATCTAGTTTAGAGCCCTCAAATAAGACCTAGACGACAGCGAAGAAGACCTCCTTGTGGCACAGACTCTCATAGATAACTTTCTCGCCCTATTATAAGAAACGAAAATCATCATGAAATTTTTAATTACTTATATGCATTATTATTTAACTAATTAATATGACTAAAAAATATTTAATTTTTATTCAGCCAAACTAAAGTCGTCCCAATATGGTACGACTTCTTCATTATCAATATAATACTGAAGTCTCTCCAATATAGAACGACTTATTCATAACAATTTAATACTGAAGTCTTCCCATATTGGCACGACTTTGCTTAGAATGTTAACTAAAGTCGTCTTGATATGATACAACTTCTCAACAACATAGAAGTCTCTCTATGTTGACACGACTTCAACTTATTTTAATTAAAATCGTCTGATTTTAGCATGATTTTTTTATTGTGAAACCGTTACATATTGGCACGACTTACCTTCGCTGAAATTTAAAAATAAAAATTGCACCACTTTAGTATTTGCATAAATAAATTACACCGGAAAAAAAGTCTATTTTTCGAGTGTTACTTTTAATTCAAACTAAAGTCTCATTATGAGATCTTACACGATACAGTAAATATTAACTGATATTTAAATAAGTTAATTGTATAGCATGATAAAAGTTTCAAATATTATAGAAAGATGATATTATTTGATTATACTTATTTTAAAATGTAAAAATGTATGTGTGAATTTAAAATTGTGATAAAAATACATTTTAAGAAAAATACATAAATTGACTGAATTCATCCGTCGTATTTCCTTTCATTATGTGTGTATATATATATACACGCATAAGACTTTGAATAATATTAGTAGTTATGGTATTCAATTTTTTTTTTTACATAAATTAAATATTATTCATGGTAAGTTGGAAGGAAATTGAAATAAAAATTCATAGAAATATTTTTAATAAATACTTAAAGTTGAAAATAAAATAATTAAATAGAATAACAAAATTTAAAATTATCAAATATTCCAAAGCAATATGTTCAAATGTATCAAGTCAATTCAACTTAAAATTAATCTTGTGTGTAACATTGATATCGCTACCTATAGGTGAGTGATATGGTATATCAATATTATTTCCTATCAACTTTAGTTGATGAAAAAGAAAAACCTTATCAATCACTATGTCAACAATATTGGAAATTATTTTATTTAGGCCTCCCATTGTGCATTTGTAAGATATCTAAACATTTTGAAATAAATATATTTAGAGTAATCTTCCTCATGATTTTGTATTACTTTAAGATCGGAAGAAACAAGTAAATTAGACATAATTTACTAAACTGTATAAATTATAGTTAATTATATGATATTAAATTAAAATGTACTAAATTATTTATAATAATAATTAGACTGAATTATAAAACAGTTTAATTTTAAGAAATTAAATTTATATTAAGTTAACTAAATTAACTGTTGAAATGTAGTAATACCATTAATAATGAAGAATTTATTTGTGTTCTTATATTTATGTCCTTTCATAAGAACGAACCAAAATTAACTAACAAATTAAATTATGTAAATTGTAATAACATTTACCATAAAAAAGAATGCATCAATTGTTACGAGATTTACCATGCATAACAATAACGTTGATTGACCAAATTGTGTTGTCATAGTTGAACAGTACTAGTTATGCATTCTTCAAAAAAGTTTATTATTATGACTGCAATGCATCATATATCTGCATGCCAATTGAGAAAAAATACAGTTGTCGAGCATGTAAATTAAGAATAAATATTATGATATTTTGACATTACTCTTCTTTTATTATTGTTTGATATTATTTTTTTTATTATCATTTTAACTACCTCTTACTATTATTTATTTTTTCTTTTAAAAATATAAAAGTTAATTTTTATTAAAATTATTGTATCATTATACAAGTTACAAGTTGTCAAAAATAGTCGTTAAATAACATTTTTTTTTCAAAATAATGCAACATGCAATATGTAAATTAAGAACAATAAAAATGGTCGGACATGTCAATATTATGAACAACTCTGATATGTCTTATTTGTGAAGTTTGATGAATGTTGTGTGTTAGAATGACTGTATGTCATGCTTGTTACATTTTGAGTACCATTTTTGTAGATTTTTTTTTACTAGTTTATGTTTGTAATTTATTTTTATGTATTTACATGTACTTTATATTTTCAGTTTCTTAAACAGTTTTACTTTAATCTATTCTCATTTTCTTCATTTTTATCTTTAATTACCATTCACACAATTCCATTTCCATCTAAAAACACAAAATTTACAATTATGAAAAAGAAATTAATGAATTTCTAACTGATATTCACGTAAAAGAAAATTTAGTAAATTAAACATCTTTGTGAAATTAGTCTAATATATTTACACATTAATTTTATATTAATTGGAGAATTTTAAATTAAAACAATTTAATTTCGATCGAAAACAATTGTTTCTTAGTCTTATTTACAAAAAATTCACATCCAATTGATTTGACTTACTAAATTCCCGAGAAATAACATTATTAAGATATTTATTTGGAGAAAAACATTATACTTAAAGTTAAGATTTCAGTCGTGAAATCTTATGATTTTACACATTGTTTCTTATTCAAATCTCACACATGATTATGACATCAAAATTGCTAAGATCGATCGCCAAATAGAATCATTAAATTATGTGGATCATCTTTTTCTAAATTTTACTCTACACCACCACTTCTTCATCGTCTTATGTGAATGGATTCAATTCAAACAATTCAAATAAAATTGAATCTAATTAAGAGTTAATGCAATAGAAAAAAAATGACCTCGTTTTGTGTTGTCAACCGAGAACATCGCTCAGTTAATTCAATAATTTTTTTTTCGAGCTGCAAAACCTATTTACTTTTTTAATAAATAAGGTTTAAATAAAACAACAAATCCAAATAAAAAATTATGATTGTTTTCTCTTCTATTTCACCCCTTCATCTCTCGGGTGAATGAGTTTCAATCAAAACAAAACTCAACTAATTAAGGTATTTGTAGGCTTTTTTATATTTCAAAATTTTTGTAGTTAAATTTATAAAAATAAATTTGTTGATTTCTTTTTTTTTATAAAATAAGTAAAGTCGTCCTGTATTTTACTAATTTTCTTTTTTTTCAAAATTAAAATCTGCCTGATAAAGACTTCAGAACATTCAGAGAAAATTCCAACTTCATCTGCAGATTATAAAGTGTTTAAAAATAAAACAAAATGGCAGCATTCAGAACCAGAAGGTATAAAATAATGTTTTCCTTATGTCGGTAGAAGTACTTGGATGCTTAAGGATGATGAAAAGGGAAGAAATATGCTAATATACTAATAATAAAATTTAATCAATTAATTGATTAATTAATTAATACAATAATAAAAGCAACCACAGAGTACTGAGAGATGAGGAATGAGTTATAACCGTGAAGTCCTTATTCATGATGACTTTATTTTTATATTTTCTATCATGTCAATTTTATTTTTTTAAAATTAAAAAAAATGGCAGGAGACATGATGACTTCATTATAATATTATTTTATATCTCGATGACTTGATATTATTTTGTAAAAAAAATATATAACGTATCTATTTTTACAAATTTGACTAAAAAAACTCTGAAATACAAAAAAAACGTATTTTTAACTACAAACATTTATTATTCATGTTAGAATCTACAAATTACGATCTCGTAAACCATTCAATTTCATAACCATAATTGTGAGAAAAATTAAAATGTTTTTTTATAGTTTAATTGAAATTGAAAATTTACTTACTACTGAAACTTTGGAAAGAAAAGAGTTTAATATTTTAAGTTAAAGATTTAATAATTTTTAATTAAATAGTAGAATTAGAAATCAATACAAAAACTTAGAAAAACACATTATGTTTTTTTCATTTTGAGGTGCATGTTTGAAGCTACACCTAAATTTTATAGAAGCAAACTTATATGCGTGCTGGATTTTTTTTTTTTTAAAAAGGGGTCAATTTGTTTTCGTTATTACATAATGTGGGCAAATTTCTTAAATATTACGGGATTAAGTCAAGTCATACGAGCTAAAACGTAAAACGACTTTTAAAGTGTGAAGTCGTCTCATCCAAGACTATTTTTGTTCTGATGTGAGAGTCAAATTTGTATTATTTGAAGTTGTATGTATTAGTACAACTTTAAATTATTTTTTTAAGAACTACAATAATTTGATAAAGTTTATTTTTCAACACACCAAATATATATATTTTTTAAATCATATCAAATCTTTGTTAAAAAATAATTTTTATTTTTCTAATGAAGTTGTCACAAGACACGACTTCAATTGGGAGGAATTTTTTTTTTTGTTTATATTATTGGTGAGGTTGTATTCAACTTTGTTTTTTTTACGTGAAGTTATCATAAGTGGCAATACTTCAGTAAGGAGTATTATTTTTGTTGTTTTAGCAGAAATTGTGTTTGGGAATTTTATTTTGTCTTGTACGATTTCACCCATTAAAAGTTGTTCCATTTTGCACAATTTCACAATCCCGTAATATTTATAAAATATGACATTGTGTAATTATAAAAGTAAACCGAACCCTTTTGGTAAAAAAAAAAAAACTATGTATGCTATCATATTTAAATATGCATCTTCATAAAAAAAAAATACTTTTACACATTTCACATTATTCTTCAATATTACAAAAGTCGTGTCAAATAAATATGTCCCTTCATAAATGACAAATATAGTAAATCGATTCCGAGAAAGTAAATGTTTCAAATATGAAAAATTAGTTTTTGATAAAATTGACAAACTTTCTATAAATACAATTGAAGTAGATTATTTTTTTTATTTTTTAATAAAAATAAATAATAGTTTGTCAAATTTTATTAAAAAAACTTTATTAATGTAGCATGTTTCTTCAAATATTCAAAACCGTAGTGAAAAGCGTTCTAACTTGAAAGTTGTGTTTCTTCTTGTCAGAATTGAAATAAAATTATAGAAACTAAATAAATGTCCTGTTTATCTAATATTTATGGCTGAAATGTAGTGATAACACACCTACTGAGTTGTAAAAATGGGTTGGAATTCGCGAGTCAATTCGGCTCACCATGGGTTCGGGCCGGGTTGAATTGAAAATTTTTTATAAATTAATACGGGTTAATTTTTGACTCGGCTCACTTAGAACTCGGCACACCCGGGTTGAACCCGTGGTGAGCCAGGTTGGCTCACCAACCCGCAAATAAAGGACCATGCAAGTGTTTTTTGTTAAGTTGGGCTTTGCATTTGGATCAAGTTAGGTTATTTTTTTAGCCAACACATAAATAATTTGATATTTTTTTATTTTAGTTTGTATTTGGATTGTATTGAAGTTTATTTATATTTTAATTATAATTATAATTTAGTTTTGACCGAAAAAAATTAAAAAAAATGTAATTTTCTAATTAAGTGAGCCCGTGAGTCAACCTGTTTAACCCACCAACCCGTAGTAGGTCGGGTCGGATTCAAATTTTTTTGGCTCGCTAATAAATAAGTCGGGTTGGATTGACTCACTAAGTGATCAACCTGTGATGAATCGAGTCAAACCAGACCGGATTATTCATTTTGACAGCTCTAACACATACCGATGAAATGTGATGAACACACGTAACAATAAAAATTGAATTTTTTTTAATTATATTAATTTTTAATTAGGTTTAGATTTAATTTAAACTGAAATAATTTACTCAAACAGATTGAGAGGTGAAGAGACGGTGTAATAAAATATTTTAAAAAACGTAAATTTATTCAATTTTATAATTTTAGATGTTGTACAATAATCTTACTGACTTTATCATTTGTAAAATCTAACTTATAAATAAGATGTAAGATTGTAACATGTTACTATTTTAGAATTTAAATATTCGTTACGACGCACTTAAATAAATATTAACCTAATACATTGTCCTCTGTGGAACGGGTACCTAGTTAATAACTTTAACATTCTTTTTCAGAGAAAGCTACCTGGCAAATATTAAAAATTAATACTCCGAAACTTAAAATAAAAGCAATTGAAAACTCAGTTTTTCACGAGTTCAATTTATTGTATTTCCAGAACAAAGTACAATTTTTCTTCGGCCTTTCAACCATACTAAGACGTATGGAACTTGATAAATAGATAGGAAAAACTTTTCTCTTAATTACACACAAACCATATAAACATGTAAAAACAGGTTGGTTTTAGTTTGGAAGCATGTCATATAATTCGTGTTCAAACCTTTCCATGGCTTTGGCAGGCAACCAAATTGGTATCACTGCACCTTCTTCTCCATTTGCATTCTCATGCAACATCAGATATATTATTGCAGGAAATGCTCCACCCCCTTTCGCATCTCCACCATACACTGCCTTACCCCATCCAAAATCAATTTCTCTGAAACTAAAACGTCTCAAATCGGACACAATGAAAGATCTCAAGGTTGTGAATAAGCAGCGTCCCTTATTCACCATGAGATCCGCCACAGAATGCATGTACTCTTCTGTCACCTCACCCTTCACTTTATTTATCAAATTCACTGCATACCCAAACGGATTCTCACAAAGCTTCCCTGCAGTGCTAACTGCTGCAGGGTATGCAATAGCATTGCCGTAGTAGCCAACTGGTAAAGGAGGATTGAACTTTGCACGTGCATTCACTACCACCATAACGCGAACTTCCTCTTCTGCCTCTATCTGCAATGCTTTTGTACGACAACGCCAGATGCATGCGGTGATGAGATCAAACGTGGTGCAGTGCTGAATGTTGGGGGGAATCAAGCCACGAATAGCAGCTATTTGGGAAGGTCCAAAGAAGAACGATCGAAGAACCATGTCATCTTCGTCTGATGCGAGGGTTCCTTTGACTGTGTCTGGGACATGCTCGAATTCGCGATGGTTGCATGTGATGCGAGGTGGGTCTCTTGCCATTAGAAGCTCCCTACGCCAAACCGGTGGAATGGAAAGTTTGGTTGCACCACGAGCCATTTCAGCCCATGTGCTCATGAATTGTGAAAGACCAGCTCCATCGCACATGGTGTGGTTGAAGGTGAAGGCCAAGATGAAACCACCGCACCTAAGGCGTGTCACCTGTGATGTCATCGGTTCAAATCCAACATCAACAAACTATAGACAGAGATAAATAGTTATGAAGAACTCAGTTCAAAATTCCAATACCTGTACGAGTAGAATGGGAGTGTCGGTAATTTGTTGTGAACCAGGAACATGGTATAGAAGTTCATGGAAGCATGGGAATGGAGGGTGGAGAGAATCACCGAACTGATCGAGTGTGACGTCAGCATCAGCCTCGATGAACATGACACCTTCTCCGGTGCAATCCACCATCAATTTACGGCGAGGACCCTCCCTAAGCCTACCCGCAAATGGGTAATAGAAGACAAGTGTTTGTGACAGTGCTTGTCGAATCACTTGAACTGGGTCTTTTGCTGCCATTGATGTTTGCTTTGGATAAATTTGTATGAATGGAACGTGAAAACGAAGGCCTTCTTGATCATCAATGTCGGAAAGTAGCTTAATTTCATGAGGAGTGGGGATAGCTGGAGGGACCAGCTGGGGTTCGCACCTTCGCACCGTAAAGTTTAGAGAAGGAGAAGAAGAAGTTAATAATAATGATGAGGCCATGAGAATTATGAACAGAAGAGAAACTAAGCAAATGGAGTTTGTTGGGTGAAGGTGAGTGATTGGAGCAAGAACAGTTTGTCCTTATAAAGGGCTCTAGCAATTATTGTTGGGGACATTTAGAAGCAACAAATGCTATTACATTTAATTGTATTTTTATGGTGGTATAATAAGAATACAAGTAAGTTAAACGAATTTAATTTTATTAGTTTTATTTTAATTTTGGTAATGGTTAGTTGGATATTTTTATCTTTTATGATTAACTTTGTTTATTGGATGAGTTATTTGATTACTCAATCAAATCTAACTATAATAAATTTAATTTAATTTATGATCGGATCAAATCTAATATGGATTGAGGATGTGTTTACTCACATGAGTGATTAACTCATTTTTATATTTTTGTAATGAATAATTTATGTTGCGTCTCTTCTTTTCATTTCTTATATTAGTAGACACATTATAACTTGACTTCGTTTTGTTAGTAGAAATCTTTAATTATTCTTTTATAAAAATTATCTAATTTTTTAATTAAATTAATATTTAAAATTTACATTTTTTTTTGTAAAATAAATCAAATATAAATTCAATTTACCTAACTCAATCTATCCAGGTAAATAATGTAAATAATGGATCGAAATAGATTAGTTTAACATAAAATATGAATAAATCCAATTCGAAAAAACTGGATATATTTCTAATCAGTTTACGTACATATTCGCTCTACTCAACCCGCCTACTAATTAATAGTTATCACGTATACATAATTATATAATATAATAATATTTTTCTTTTAATATAATTATATAATAATAATATTCTTTTCGTTTTAATGTTATTTATCTTTTAAGATAGGCACAGTGAAAATGGTTAAAATTTAAATACACATACTTAATTATCTCAACCATAAACTCAAAACTATTAAAAAAGTAAGATTACTTTTTTATTACACTAAAAATCATATTTTTAATTTCGACGATTAGAACCAGACAATATATTTCAAAGTGGAGGCGTGGAAGTTACACTAAAGATCTTTCCTGTCAAGATTTTAGTTAATTGCCATAAAAGAAAGATGTTGCAACATGGACAAATATAGTGTTGTTTTAGTTTCTTATTAGAGGGTTTTTTTAGTGTTAGTTTTAATTAAAATTAAAGGTTCATTATGATATCTTACAACATACAATAAAGATTTGATATTTAAGGGCATGTATTTCTTGGGTTTAAAAAGTCATGTAAGTTAATTTATAACATGATAAAAGTTTCAAATATATAGAAACATTATATCATAGTTGAGTATACTTATTTTAAAATGTAAAAAATGTATGTGTGAATTTAAAATTGTGTTAAAAATATATTTTAAGAAAATTAAGTAAATTGATTATTTTAGTACGTGTTATTCTGCATCAAATGATGTAAAATTGATTAGAATTGATTTTTTAATATAGAACTAGTGTCTATTTGATTTCCAAAATTAATTAAAAAATAAAAAATAAAAAATTCACGTTAAATGAAAAACAACTTATTTTTATTTTTATTTAGAGTAATTTTTCTCGTGATTTTGTACGAATTTAGGTTTGGAAGAAACAAGGGGAAAAGGGGAATTTGAGACGATAATAACATTAATAATGTCAAAATTCTATATATTATAATTCATAGATGAAATGAGGGTTGTTTATTCTTGTGTATGGTTTCAGATATATTATTTATAAAGCAAATATTTGTGTTTTTATATTATGTCCTTTCATAAGAAGAACCAAATTTAACTAACAAATTAAATGATGTAAATCGTACTAACATTTACCATAAAAAAGGGACAATGCCTCAATTGTTACAAGATTGACCATGTATGAACAATAACATTGATTGACCAAAAAATTGTGTTTTCAGTTGAATAGTTATGTATTCTTCAAACAAGCTTACTATTATGGGTGCAAAGTATCATGTGTCAGCATGCCAATTAAGAAAAATTGCGGTTCGCGAGCATGTAATTATTTGTACGTGATTATATATGAATTTATCTGTTGGTAATTATTTGTAAATAATTACATATGAATATTTATATGAATTTATCTTTAGGTAATTACATAAATTTGTATGTAATTATTTGAGTAAATCTATATGTAGCAAAACTTATGCAATAGTGAATATTGAAATTCATTATAAAAGTTCAAAATATTATATCGTAAAGAATTTATATAATATCACACTAAAAAAAATTAAATTAAATATGACAATTTTAATGCGTTGATATTCTAAATAAATATTTGTTGTGTAATATAACAGTTTTATAACTAACACATTTTTTCATTGAAAATATGAAATTTAAAAATGTCATCTATAATACTTTTCACTCTTACGGATCTCATTCCCTCCATCTTAATACTATTTTTTTTAATTAAAACAAGCATTTGCTATTTCTAATTCTCCTTCCACAAATTTTGAAAAAAATAAAATAAATCATTCTTATTTATTTCAAATTTATTATTTGATTAGAAGATATTTTTTTCGCCTTAATACTTTTTCGCCTTAATACTTATTCCATCTCGCGTTAAACCCTTGTTTTCATTGAATAATTATATTTTGACTACTAAATCTTGATAACTTTCTCTTATAATATGATGTGTTATCTTTTAAATGGTTTTAAAATATTAAAAATAAAAAAATAAACAAATAAAAAACCACTTAAAAAATAACAGTTAATCAAAAAATAATTTTTCGTTTTGATTTTCGAAACCCTCATTCTTAGAAACTCCATTCCTATTTCGAGAACCCTCATTCTCATTCATATTTTTAGAACCCTCATTAGGGTTTCTAAAACATTGAACACTCATCCAACCCTTTGACAATACTGAACCCTGTCAATCCAACTTCACTGCTGAGCGTTCAAGGTTCTCATAAAAAACGCAAACCCTCTGAACCGCGTCTTAAAACCAAACCGTCTACCCTGAATTCTTAGTGGGGAACACTAATAGTGAAGGATCTCAGGTTCTCTCGTTCACGTTTTCTAGTTTGAATTTCTATTCCGTTATTTTTTTATTAGTTTTGTTGTGGCTTATCTTTGTGAATTAATTTTGTTTCTATTATTTTTTTGTAAGTGTTTCAAATATTCAAAACCGCAGTGAAAAGCGTTGTAACCTCAAAAGTTGTGTTTCTCGTCTTCTTTACTTTGCTAATCACTGAGAAAATAAAAAATAAAAAAAGTATTGTCCTCTTACTATGTTAAAATACTCTAATATTTATTCTATCTACTACGGCTTTTTTTATTTACGGGTTCTTTTAAATTTAAATTTGTAAAAATGGTTCCGTTGAATATTTTTTTGCAAATTAGAGTCAAGTCGTCGTACTGGAGACGATATTATTACAAGTGAAGTCATTCTTCACCGTGCCGATTTCTTTTTTTCTTTTTTTGAAAAAGTAAAACTGTGCTCTAGGAAACTGTTTTCCATTTACTTTAAAGTGAAGTCATCCTTGGATACGACTTCACTTTTTGATTTTTTTTTTTTACGTTCAGCTTTATGTAAAAAAATTTTAAATATATATTATCTAGTTTTTTTTTTAAATATTTGTTTACAGTAGATAAACAAAATGACATCCTCCTTTCATTCAATGGCAATTTTTTCGCCAGTTTCTTCTGATTGTCAAAACGTCCTCTGCTTCTCCGTTTGATTTTACAAATTTAGTATTTTATTAAATGATACTTTTTATTTGATAGTTAGTAGACTAACTAAAACACAAATAAAATAAACCTAAACAAATTAAATATTCAAATATAATTATTGAAGGATTTTTTAATATTTTTAATTTGTATCATTTTATTTTTTTAATTTTGTATTAAGATTTAAAGATTAAGTATTTTAAAAATTTTTAAAACTATTTTTTTTATATTTTGACTGTAGACAACTATTTTAAAAAAACTAAATAATATATATTTAAAAAAATATACATAAAACTGAACATAAAAAAACCAAAAAGTGAAGTCGTTACGTCAAAGGACGACTTCACTTTTAAAGTGAATGAAACCGGCTTCCTAGAATACGGTTTCGCTTTTTGAAAAAAAAAAAAACGGACACGGTGGAGAACGACTTCATCTGTAATGTCGTCTAACGACTTGACCCTAATTTGCAAAAAACAATTCAACGGACCTATTTTTACAAATTTGAATTTAAAAAATCTCCTAAATAAAAAAAAACCATCTAATACACATCTCATAAGTATTCTCAAAATGACTTCGGGCAAATAATTAACTAATATTTTTTTTTCTTGTTTAACATTCTCTCTTATTTAGTTGTTCTGCACATATTTCCTTTTTTTTTATATATCATTATTCACATAAAAAAGGTCAAGTAAGTAAATTCATTTTTTTCAAGTTTACTCTCATTATTTTCCGCTTTTAGTTTCGTAAAGAAAAAAAACAACTTTTTGATATTATAAGAGTTATTCGACAACCCATCGAGGGATAAAATAATCATTAAAAAAAATGAAATTGTATATTTAAAAATAAAAAGAAAGACTGAAAGTTAAAATAATAAATGTAAATTGAATGCGAAAATTTTTCAAGTGTCTAAATAACATTTTTTATGGTGCCTTTGTACGTTCTAATGTGATAAATGTTAACATGATACATTATACATTATGTCATTTGTGGTACATGTACCACGCTAGTAACTTAACATTCTTTTTAGGAAAATTACCTATTGACAAATTTTTTTTTTGACAAAGTTAACAAAGTTTCTAAAAATGGAATTAACAAACTTAAATTTTTATTTTTTAATTAAAATAAAATAATAAAATAATATTTTTTTACCTAAATAAGAAAGTTTGTCAAAACCTTTGTTAAAAAACTTTGTCAACCAATAATAGCCCTTCTTTTTAAGACAAAGCTACGAGACAAATATTAAAAATAAATAGTTCGAAGCTTGAAAAGAAAAATTGAAAACTCAACTCTTCTGGAGTTCAATTTATTGTATTTCAATAACAAACTAAAATTTTCTTCGGCCATTCAACCGTACTAGGACGTGAACAAGAAATATATTGTTTCATAAATTTATTAAGAAACTATAAGATAGACATGATTAAACTAGGACTCCTAGTTTTAGATTGGTTATGGTCAACATTATGGAATATAAACAAAAATTCTCTTAATTACATAGAAACTATATAAACATGTAAAACACAGAAACTTACGAGTAGGTTGGTTTTACTTTGGAAGCGTGTCATATAACTCGTGTGCAAACCTTTCCATGGCTTTGGAAGGCAACCACATTGGTACGAGTGCACCTTCTTCTCCATTTGCATTCTCATGCGATATCAGATACATTGCTGCAGGAAATGCTCCACCACCTTTCGCTTCTCCACCATACAATGCCTTACCCCATCCAAAATCAATATCTCTGAAACCAAAACGTCTCAGATCGGACACAATCAAAGATCTCACCGTCGTGAATAAGCACCGTCCCCTAGACACCATTAGATCCGCCACAGAATGCACGTACTCTTCTGTCACCTCACCCTTCACTTTATTTATCAACTCCACTGCATACCCAAATGGATTCTCACAAACCTTCCCTGCAGTGGTAACTGCTGCAGGGTACGCAATAGCGTTGCCGTAGTAACCCGCAGGTAAAGGAGGATTGAACCTTGGACGTGAATTCACTACCACCATAATGCGAATCTCCTCTTCTGCCTCCATCTGCAATGCTTTTGTACGACAACGCCAGAAGTATGCTGTGAGGAGATCAAACGTGGTGCAGTGCTGAAGTTCGGGGGGAACCAAGCCACGAATAGCGGCTATTTGGGAAGGTCCAAAGAAGAACGATCGAAGAACAATGTCATCCTCGTTTCCATTGCCTGTGTCTGTTTCTGGGACATGTTCGAATTCACGATGGTTGCATGTGATGCGAGGTGGATCTCTTGCCATGAGAAGCTCCCTACACCAAACCGGTGGAACGGAAGGTTCGGTTGCACCACGAGCCATTTCAGCCCAGGTTTTCAGGAATTGTGTAAAGCCAGTTCCGTCACACATGTTGTGGCTGAAGGAGAAGGCCAAGATGAAACCACCGCACTTAAGGCGTGTCACCTGTGATGTCATCGGTTCAAATCCAGCATAAACAAACTACAGACAGAGATAAATAAATAGTTAGGAAGAACTCACTTCAAAATTCGAATACCTGTACGAGCAGAAGGTAAGTGTCGGTAATTTGCTGTGGGGCAGGAACACCATGTAGCAGTTCATTGAAGCATGGGAATGGAGGTTGGAGAGAATCGCCGAACTGGTCAAGCGTGACGTCAGCGTCAGCCTCAATGAACATGGCACCTTCTCCGGTGCAATCCACCGACAATTTGCGGTGAGGTCCCTCCCTAAGCCTACCCGCCAATGGGTAATAGAAAACAAGTGCTTGCGAGAGTGCTTGGCGAATGACTTGAGCTGGGTCTTTCTCTGCCATTGATTCTTGCTTTCGATAAATTTGTATGAATGGAACGTGGATACGCAGACCTTCTTGATCATCAATGTCGGAAAGTGGCTTAACCTCAGTAGGGGTGGGGCTAGCAGGAGGCACCAGCTGGGGTTCGCTCCTTCGCACTGTAAATTCTAGAGGAGCCATGTGTATATCTGTGAAGGGATCTGTGATTATGAAGTTTCCGACAGCTTCTAAGATTGTTGTCGTTTTATACTATGATGATAACAAAAACTCGTGTATAAAATCGAATAAGAGTACTTGCATACTTCACGTTGTTTTGTTTAATTCAACATCGTTCTGTATCCTTTCTTCGCTTATCAGTGAAAAAAGTCTTTTTATATCATTATGTTTCACGTTCTCCCGTTGTGTTTGAACATAAAACGTAAACAAGTCAATAAAACGTAGGTGAATCCATAAGCAACGGCGTAGAATACGAAAACCGTGAAAGACATTTGTCAATAGTCGTCTTTTAGCGTAACTATTTGAGATTTTAATTAATAGGCTGATACAGGTGTCATATGATTTTAATTTATTACAATACTTTTATAAAAATATATTATTTAGACTTTCTTCCTAATGTTACATTTATGATTTTTAACAATGACTGTAATATTTTTGACAAATTTGTTTTTGACAAGTTTACATTTTTAAATATTTTTTTTCTTTTTCCAAATTACATTAAACTTTTATTGAAGTGTGTGTCATATATGGATGGTCAAAAGTTTGTAAAAAATCTTTATTAAAAAATAATTTTTCTTTTAATTAATAAATTAAATTAACTATACTTATACTTTTTAATAAATTAAATTAACCTGTTGTATATATATTATATATGCATATAAAATTCATCTACGTAAATGAGAAATAAAATAACTATTGTCACTTTCAACTAGGGGTAGTAATATAGGCATAGTCCGACCCACAAACCCATCATAAAATTGTGGGACAAACTAGGACATTGATCCGTTTGACTTACGGTCCCACATTTATGCAAAATAAGCTAAAATTTTCAGCCTGTATTTAAAATGTAGGACAGACGAGTCTATCTGCATTTTGCGGGCTAAGTACGGGTCGGAGGATGCTGCATTTCCATCCCTACTTTCAACCAACATTTACACTCTTCCACTACATATTTGTCATTTAAAATCAACTTTTTCATTCAATATTTTATATTATTGAGTACTTTCAACAAAGATGAATATATGATTTATTATAACCATATTATAATCATATATCACGTCTTATTCACAAAATATCAAAAATTATATATACTCAATAAGATACATGCATAAGTATAATTCATTCAATTTAATTTATTATATAATAAAAAAACACCAAAGAAAACATCACTTGAGCAATAATATTTTTGCTTCGTTGAGAATATCTCTTTTATTTTATTTTTTTAATAGTTAATATGCATCGCTCGCTTGAGTGAAAATCCTTTAAAGAATATATAATTATTTTGCTCACACTTTTATTTAAGCAAAGCAGCCAATTAACATTTCAACAAATTTGTCAAAAAGCTAAAATACTTAACCCCTAAAACATTATTTTTGAAGTGAATACCAACAAATAACCAAATTTAGCGTCAAAAAAATAAACTTAAATTAAATTATCTATCGAACTTAAGCTCGAAATAAACATTTAACTATAATTTCCTTTTTATTTTTTAACTTCATATCTTATATTATCTATACTTAACTTTTAAATATAACATTCCCGCTTGTCGTTGATAAAGTCTTCAAATGGGTTTAACATATGTTGCCCCTATTTAAAAGGTGACAAACCGATAATGGTAGAGTTGAAATGAAAAAAATCCCACGTGCTTCCGTTGTTGGTAGTTTAATATACTTGTCTCAATATTGATTTTGCTGTTAATGCTTTTGGGAGATATTTGATTGACACAGATTTTGATCATTGGAAAGACGTTAAAGAGGTCTTTAGATTTTTGTAGGGAACTAAGGATCACATGTTGACCTATAAAAAAATTGATCAACTTTAGATCATTAGTTAATCTGAGTTTGTTGATTGTCTTGATAACCGAAAATTTACTCCTGGCTTTGTTTTTATGATAGCAGGAGGAGCTATTTCTTGCAAAAGGATTAAATAAACTCTTACCGCTTCTACCATGGAGAAAAAGTATGGTTTTTGTTATGAAGCTACTTTGTCAAGTAGTGTGACTTAAAAATTTGATTTCTGGTTTTCAAATTGTTGAAAATATTTCTAGCTTACTTGCATATATTGTAACAAGAGTGTAGTCGTGCATTTCTATCAAAACAACATAATTTCTACTCGCTCAAAACATTTTATTATAAAATTTATGTTTGTTATACTATATATGCATACAAAACATTAGAAAGAATCTGAAATTTATACTTTATGTTTTGATGGTTTTCATGAGATATAAATTTATTAATGATGTCATCTTCATTACATCTCTTTTAGCGTATCAAAATATATGAACCATTTTGGCATCACATATTTATTATGTTTGTATTTTTATTTATTATTCATTATTTATGGAATATAAGCATGGTATGTATTTTTATTGAATATTATTTCTTAATGAGAGAGATGGATCTTTCGTTGATACTCTGTACACAGTATTATTGTATCTTAGATTAAATTTCATTAATTAACATAAAAAATTTGTAATGTAACCTTGTTATAAATTTTTAAATACAAGATAGTCTTAAACTTTAATGATAGCTGGTTTGATTTTACATCACATTAAATTTTTACCACTACTATATTTTTTATGAAAATAAGTACGACATTTATACCATGTGTGTAGCAAGTGTGGACACATCATTGAATTGCCTGAAATTCATGGCTGGACAACTTCTACCCCTAACATCACATTCTCCTCATAATCAAAAATCAGTCCCAAGTGGAAACACATTAATGCCAATACTAGAGCAAATTCATGGTTTTATTTTCGAAGCATGTCATATAACTCGTGTTCAAACTTTTCCATGGCTTTGGCAGGCAACCAAATTGGTATCAATGCACCTTCTTCTCCATTTGCATTCTCATGCGACATCAGAAATATTACTGCAGGAAATGCTCCAGCCCCAGCTTTGGCTACTCCACCATACAATGCATTACCCCACCCAAAATCAATTTCTCTCAAACTAAAACGTCTCAAATCGGACACAATAAACGATCTCGTCGTTGTGAATAAGCAGCGTCCCTTAGACACCATGAGATCCGCCACAGAATGCATGTACTCTTCTGTCACCTCACCCTTCACTTTATTTATCAAATTCACTGCATACCCAAACGGATTCTCACGAAGCTTCCCTGCGGTGGTAACTGCTGCAGGGTACGCAAAAGCATTGCCGTAGTAACCAACGGGTAAAGGAGGATTGAACTTTGCACGTGCGTTCACTATCACCATCATGCGAACATCCTCTTCTGCCTCTATCTGCAACGCTTTTGTACGACAGCGCCAGAAGCATGCTGTGATGAGATCAAAAGTGGAACAGTGATGAAGGTGGGGTGGAATCAAGCCACGAAGAGCGGCTATTTGGGAAGGTCCGAAGAAGAACGATCGAAGAACCATGTCATGGTCGTTTGATGCGACGGTTCCTTTGACTGTGTCTGGAACATGTTCGTATTCGCGATGGTTGCATGTGATGCGAGGTGGGTCTCTTGCCATGAGAAGCTCCCTACGCCAAACCGGGGGATTGGAAGGTTTGGTTGCACCGCGAGCTATTTCAGCCCAGGTGTTCACGAATTGTGAAAAACCAGTTCCGTCACACATGGTGTGGTTGAAGGAGAAGGCCAAGATGAAACCACCGCACCTAAGGCGTGTCACCTGTGATGTCATCAGTTCATTTCCGACATCAACAACATAAAGAGAAAAATAATTATAGAAAGATATTTAACATATAAAGGGCCCTAATAGTATGGAAACGAAGATTTGGAAAGGATAACTTAGGCTTATAGAAAGATATATCGGTCTCAAGATATAGATCATGAAAAGTACTAGCTAATAAGAGCAGAGTAATGATAGATGCACACTTCACCTCTTACTCTACACATCTATAAAACTATATTTTTATTTTAAATTGTAAAGTAATTTAGGAAGAATTAAATAAAAAGATTAACTTTTTCTAAGATATAGGTGTAGTAATGTTTAAAAGTTTCGGTGGCTGAAGTGAGGATTCATTATGACGGAGGTATCTTGAAGAAAGTATATGGGGAGAAAAAAATGGAAATTGGTTCAATAGAAACACAGATAAATAAAGGTAACGGAAATAAAATTTAATTTCAGAAAGTTTCACTAACGGAAAGAGCATGTGATGAATAAAGAGCATTATTGAACCTGTACGAGTAGAAGGGGGATGTTGGTAACTTGCTGTGAGACAGGAACATGGTATAACAGTTCATGGAAGCATGGGAATGGAGGGTGGAGAGAATCACCGAACTCATCGAGTGTGACGTCAGCATCAGCTTCAATGAACATGACACCTTCTCCGTTGCAATCCACCATCAATTTGCGGTGAGGCCCCTCTCTGAGCCTACCCGCAAATGGGTAATAGAAGACAAGTGTTTGCGACAGTGCTTGTCGAATCACTTGAACTGGGTCTTTCTCTGCCGTCGATGCGTGCTTTCGGTAAATTTGTATCAACGGAATGTGGAAACGCAGACCATCTTGATCATCAATGTCGGAAAGTAGTTTAACTTCATGAGGAGTGGGGATAGCAGGAGGCACCAGCTCTGGTTCGCACCTTCGCACTGTAAAGTTTAGAGAAGAGGAAGAAGATGATGATGAGGCCATGAGAATTATGAAAGAACAGAAGAGAAACTAAGCAGATAGTGGGTGTGTGAGTTTCTGGAGCTAAGTGTGTTGGTGTTTTATAAATGAAATGCATTGGCACAAAATAAATTGAAAACACGTTTCGATAACATAGGATTACTGTGATGGACCCAAAGTGTCACAATGCCACTCGTTTAACAGATCCTTTATCAAGTGCTGCACCAGTCACAGAATTTTCAGTAACCATGGTTTGGCTTTTTCATATTTTGTGTGGTTAATCTCGATTTGTGTGTGGTCTTCACAAAATATATTAAAATTAAAAGGTTAGTTTAAATTATGTACTAATTTATATGTAAAATAAAAAATTTGGAGTGACATTAGACATTATCATCTGCAATTAGATAGTACTAAGTACGATATAATTGTCTGTTTGCATGAAGTTGATGTGTAAATAAAAGAAAAAATAAAAAAATTGGAGTGACAAGACAAGACCACTCGTTAGACATTATCGTCCGCAAATAGGTAGTACTATGTACGATATAATTGTCTGTCTCTGATGTGTAAATAAAAGAAAAAAAAAAAACGCGGTAGTTTGTTAATGGTAAAAAAGCTTCAAAAATGTTTAAAATGAAAAAAAAAAAAAAAAAACATCCAACAAAAAAAAAC
>Ga0214543_1004445_pt1 | contig 26546 bp, 36 predicted proteins | sample CNSS2metaG_FD_160094 | JGI IMG/M metagenome (GOLD analysis project Ga0214543, IMG submission 160094) | Root nodule microbial communities from cowpea collected in UCLA plant growth center, Los Angeles, California, USA - CNSS2 | ecosystem: Host-associated > Plants > Roots > Nodule | place: USA... | reverse complement strand
GAAAGGAACCTTCACATCTAGATAGCTTGCTATCTTAATGTCCAGTGGGGATTTCCTTGGTTTTCTTAATCAACTCACACCATATTCAATAATCTTAAAAAGGAACAAGATAATCCTTCATCACTTGATGAAATTCTCCAGAGGATCTTCCAAGCTCCAAGAACCTGTTTCACACCTTTCTTTCTTTCTTTGGGTTGAACCACTCTGTTAACAGTAGGTGCAGAGTCTGTTTATATAAATCAGTTGTTGTCAGCACGAGCCTAGTCGACTACATTAGTTGGCTAGTCGACTATCGGGGCAGCAGATTAACATTTTTAGGATATTACATACATGTCATGTTAACCATTGTCATGCTATGTCATGTTAACCATTGTCATGCTGTTATGGATATCATCAAAAACATTTCAGATACACTTAATCAACAATTATCTCCCCCTTTTTTGATGATGGACAAACTTGCATAGAACAACAAACCTTTCTCCCCCTTTGTACATGATCAAGAAAAGGGATAAAAAGAAGAAAACAATGCAAAAAATAGCGAATCTCAATGAAGTATATAGCTAAAAGCATTCAAAACCATGGGCTACCTTTGCTCCCCCTGACTTGAAACCCCATATATGATGAATGGGCGAATGAAATCATAGAATGTCATAACTATGGAAAATGCATGTCATTATATAATATGTTATCAAAGTAAAATGCAACAGATACGGATAAGAGAAATTAGAATATCAAAGTACAAGCAACATTGTCAAATCAAGTACCAAGAAAAAAGCAACATGGACTTAATGGGCAAACCAAATACAACAAATTTTATCATATGAGCTCAAATTACACTCAATCACAAAAGAACAATCTTGATCCCAAAATCTAGATGCATGGTTACTCCCCCTAGGAACAAACACCCAACACCTATAGGTACTTTCTTATCATAGATTTTCAAAGATTAAAAAGGAAAAAGTGTTGGTGAGAGATGATCATCAAAGCATCATGTAATCAATTTTGCAAAAGATTAATTAATTTGGATTTTGGCATAAACGAATATCATAGAGCAAGAACATAAGCACAACAATATAGAGAAAACAATCTTTTAATTGATTATCTAGTTGATCATTTTATGCAGAAAAATATGAAAAATGCACATTTTACCTCAAACAAGTTATGTTTAGTATGTCAAAGTCATGGTTCTTCCTTTTTAGTGAACAAGCATGCAATAAATCCAAAAGATGAGTTGTATAAATCACAATGAATGATACTAAACAAGTTATATTCACCATATGTCTTTAGCAACTATTTAACAAAGTGGTGTGAAACTCCCCCTTTTTGTTATTAGCAAAATAAGGGTATGAAAGAAGAAATATTCAGTACCAATTTCACAAATGTGGATCAGATAAAGAAGTAGAAAAAAACACATATAACAGAGAAGCAAAAGATGTGCCCTATATCAGCTATCAAATTAGATTGGGCATTGTACAAATTAAAACCAAATTAAGCGAAAGATGAAAGCAAAAAAAGAAGGATAGAAGGATTACAACCCTATTAATCGGACATTTCAGTTGTGGAGATCCTTCCTCATCATCAACAATGGAAGCGACAAATTTCTCTTCTTCTTCCTCAGAGGCATATGAAGGTTGCGGGAAGGATGAACAACAACAACACAATTCAAATGGCACAATGAAAAGGGAATATAGGTAACTTACTATAACTTCTCAAGATTAGGGTTTTAAAGAGATTGGGAATTTTGAAAACAATTAGAGAATGGGGATTTAGGGTTTTGATCTTATTTAGGGATTTGGTAGTGTTATTTATGGCCTTTGAAATTAATTTGAAAGTTATTTCAGAAACTTTACCAAACCATGTTTGTTGCAGACATAGTTAACTAGGTTACTAATGTAGTCGAATAGGTGCAAATTTTGACACAGGAACACAAAAAAATACGTGGCTAGTTAACTAGCAAGTTGAATTTTTTATTCAGAATGAGAAAACCTGATGCAGAAATGACAAAGTCTAATGCAGTATGAAGATGATAGTTAACTAGGTAGTCGACTTTATTTGCTGCAAAATGGTGAAATCTGATGCAAATTTTTATGTTGTAAATGCGAAATCAAGTATGTCTAATTCATTAAAATGTTGAAGAATAGCAACATAGATGTAACAACACAATTTGTATTTGTAGAACCACTTTTGGTAGTAAAAGATTAATTTTTATGTCCTAAGAAACATCATCAAAAAGTGTTAAAAGTTGTTTTACTCACATCATTCTTGAAGCAGGGAATGATTCAAACGTATCTTTACTTATGCAGCCCAAAAAATAATACCACATTGATTATTAGGCTTTTCACAAACCCTGCAAAACAGTTAAAATACATCTAGGTACCTACTTTGTATTTGGGTCCTTTCATGTTAGCAACATAGATGGTGATTTTAGGCAACCAAAGATATTTTCCACTTGGAACACCAACATTTTTGAAATAACAAGAATTTGATATATGACCATTCTTTAAACAATAGAAGCAAGATACAAAAGTAGTATTGAATGCCTTTTTAGGATGAAAGAAAAGACTTTTGTTTCTTTGAAAAGGAATGTCCATATTCATCCATTACACACTTTTGAGAACTAAGAAGAGTATCCAAGTTCGATTTTTCCACTGTAAATTTTGCAAGAGTTTCCTCAAGAAATTCAACTCTGTTTTTAAAGTTCTTGCAATCTTTACAATCAAAGTTTTTAACTTGCAAGGTTGAATTACAATTACAAGAGGAGGTTTTATGAATGATGTCCAAATTTTCCAAATCAAAATCCAAATTCTTATTTTCCTCTTCTAATTGATTCAATCTTTTTTCCAACTCTTGATAGTCAATCTTAAACTTTTTGTTTAAACAATTAAGTTCATTTACTTCTTTATGCAATTCTTCAAACGTTTCAAGAAGTTCATCATACTTTGCTTGAATATTAGAATTAGAAGTACTTATCTTTCTTTCTTGGGACTCAACATCAATCATGAGACATGTGCTGATATATTTACTATTGTTGTTGCTTTATGAATTGTTATGGCCATGTTCTTCAATGCTCTCTTGAGGTTTCTCCAAGGTTTCCCAAATTTCTTTTGCATTCTTACATGTAGAAACTTCGTAAAATTTTTCCATGGTGAGTGCTGAGGAGATGATGTATCTAACTCTAGCATCATACTGCACTTTCTTGTTCTCATATGCAGTCCACAAATTGAAGTCTTTCTCAACATGCACATTGTTAATGGTATGCATAGGAATAAATGGTCCATTTACAATAGCATCCCAAACACCCATGTCAATGGATTCTAAAAAGATTTTCATTCTTATTTTCCAGAAAAGATAATTTTCTCCAACAAATAGTGGTGGTCTATTGATTGAAGGCCCTTCAGAAAATATTTATGAAATATTGCCCATTTGTCAGGATCTAGTCGACTATGGATTTGACTAACCAGCTCTAGTGCCACTTGTTAGATTTGATGCACCAATATTTCACAACCAAGAGGGCGGGGTGAATTGGTTTTAACAAATTTTGCCCAATTTTAGCACTTTCAAAATTGTTTTCATAAACCCTTTGCTTGTTGAATCAATTGAAATGGTGTGGTTTGATGCTTAATTTTTGGAGCATTTATACTATGACAAAATATAGAGAGGAAGAGATAAAGCGCACAAAGTTTTTATACTGGTTCGATTCTTAAGAATCTACATCCAGTTTCATCTAGCAAACCATAGCTAGAGATTTTAACTATATTACAAGAATTTCAAGATTTACAAATACACTTGATAAATCTAAACTCTAAGATAAAGGAACACACACGCAAGGCTTCCACAAACTTGCTCAAATAAACACAACAACAAGGCTATCACACACACTTGCTTTAACAACTAAAAACAGCAAGGCTATCACACACACACTTGCTTTAACCAGAAAACAGTAAAACATAGAGTTTCAAACTATACTTAGAACACAAGAACACAACCTAAAAATTAGATTGAGTACACCTTTTCCAAGTCTAAATTTTCTTCTTCTTACCAAGCCAATTTTGATGTTTCTTGATGAAATTCTCAAGAGGATCTTCCAAGCTCCAAGAACCTGTTTCACACCTTTCTTTCTTTCTTTGGGTTGACCTAGTCTATTAATAGGAGGTGCAAAGTCTGTTTTTATAAATCAGTTGCTGTCAGCACGAGCTTAGTCGACTACATTAGTTGGCTAGTCGACTATCGGGGCAACAAATTAACACTTTTAGGATATTACATACATGTCATGTTAACCATTGTCATGCTATGTCATGTTAACCATTGTCATGCTATGTCATGTTAACCATTGTCATGCTATTATGGATATCATCATAAACATTTCAGATACACTTAATCAATAACACGGTATGGGTTCCCTGTCAGGCGATCTGCAAGCGAGCCGCACCTTGCGCCTTGTGAGCAGCGCCAGGCGATTTTTGCTACACAAGATTTGGGTTGTGCTTTTGTTGATGTGCGTAGTCTACAATGCTTCTAGGATATCTCAAAGGTTGACTTGCTAGTGTTCCTTGAGTTGTGACTCGGGATAGGGGTTAAGCACGTGGTATTCCTTGAGTTGTGGCTCGGAATAACATTTCTTGAGTTGTGGCTCGGGTTGGCCAGTGTTGTCGATGTGAGTGTGCTGATTGTGGCAAGTACGGATGAGTCCAGATGGATTGCCCTCCTTAGTAATTAGTCGACGAGTTTGGTAGTCTTGGAACGTTACAAACTATGTTCGTATTTGGGAACTCCACCTGGCATTACGGTGTGTGATCCGTAGCATGGTTTCCCGCACGTGCTCTATCGGTTGTGGCCGATAGATATGACAGCAAGACATCTTGAGGTAATCGTTAGAAGACGTAGAACACGATTATCATGGTTGTGACCATGTGGGATGGAATCAACGAAAGGAATTCCTTTGGTGTGATTGTGTGATATATATAATTGTGTCATATTTATATATATGTGTTTTTTTAGCTCACCCTATCTGCTTGTGTTTGGCGATGATCGTGTACGCGGTACACGGGAGCAGATGATGTGCAGGTGGATCTGGTGAGTTGTAGAGCCGGAGCAGGGCTAGACTTGGGAGATTTTTCTTAGAACTTTTATGAAATTTTTATGATTTCAAATAAATTGTAATTATGGATATTCTAGACTTTTGGATAATTACAATCTTATTTATACTTATAGATTTTGGTTTATTTTGACTATGTAATGAAGTTTTAAATTTCCTGCATTTTGGGAAATGAGATTTAATAAATGATGCTGACGTATTATTTCTAGTTTATTTTGTTTAAAATCGTAATATCTGGACGGGATGTTACAGGGGGTCCATCGACAGGAGGCCCCAATTGAAGTGAGACATCTTCCAAGGTTATGGTGCATTCTCCAATTTGAAAATGAAATGTGTGTGTTTCAGGCCTCCACCTTTCTACCAAGACAGTCACTAAACCATGATCAACCTTTAGATGTCGCAATTTAGCTACACTGCCAAACCCTGCTTCTTGTATTATAGGCACAATACTTGGATGAGGTTCAGCCATGGAGTGACAGTAAAACGACACAATGCTCCATTCCGTGTCCTAAACAAAGAAGTAAAGGATGTGATTACATAAAAACTTAGGTGTGTAAATAAGAAATGAAGTTGACATACCCGAGAAGAAATGTATGCAGCCCTATGCTCTTGTTGTCTCCACAGCAACATTTTTGTTCACTCTTTGTAGGTTTCTGTCGATAGCAAGAATTGAAAACAACAACATTAAACATTTATAGACAATGCAAGACTTCATGAGGGAAAACTTAGCCCTTGGATTACTCAAAGGAATGGCATCCCTTAGATTGAGGTTGGTTCATTGTCATGTCAATGCAATTAATGTGAATCTGACAATCTGTCATGTGTAAAGACCTTTTCAGACTTAATCTTACATGTTATTTGCACAGCATGATGGCGACTAAAGCTTGTATGAAGGTGACTACACGGTGCACACACCTTTTAAGAATTCAGGCTCAAAAGATAAAAAAATTTGTGAATACTAATAAATTTTATTCATGTGAAGATAAATTAACCAGACAATAGTTCCTCAATTGTAAAAAAGCATGGAGAATGAAGTAAAGTGACTGTATTTGACAATTTTATTTGTGGTCTTAATGATGGGATAAATATATTTGTCTGTTAATAGAGGACCCAAAATTTGAACATGCAAAACTTTGATTTGGCTGACATTGAACATAAAGGTTGAAACATTGCATTTATTTAACCCAAAGGTTACATTTTTCAGTGCTAGGATGGATTACAAGGGTTGGAGAATGATAACAGAATGCAGTCAGTTACACAAATATTGCATCATACAATGTCCATTACATAAACACTAAATATTCACCATTGTGGGTGTTTGTGGCTCTTTCAATTTATCAAAATCCGCAAGTCATCCTTAAGTGGGGAGTGAAGTTGAAAATTATGTTCTGAGGTTGCAGATTTTTAAAAAAGTCAATAATCGAATTGTGATCACGCAATGCAGTCAATTACTAAAATTTTATATCTTCAAAATTCCATGACCAAAAACTAAATATTGACCATCGTGGGTCTTTGCGGCTTTTTAAAATTATCAAAATCCGTAAGTCATCCATAAGTGGGGGAGTCAACCATTAATATGTGTGAAGTGAAGTTGAAAATTATGTTCTGAGATTGTAGATTTTCAAAAATAAATAAAAATGGTATTACGATCACACAATTCAGTAAGTTACATCCATCCTACAATTTCCATTCACTAACAGGGGTTCTTGTCTTACTTAACAATTGTCAGAATCCCCAACTCATCCATACATGGGGAGTCAAGCATTAATATGTGGAGAGTAGTGTGGTAGATTCTGGACTACATCTTTTTAAAAAATTCAAATATCGTATTGTCATCACACAATGTAGGGATTGACACACATTTTCCTTCATACAATTTTCATAACCTAAACACTGAATATCCACCATCAAACGTGTTTCTGGTGCTTCAAAATTGTCAAAATCCTTAACTTATCCGTAAGTGGGGAGTAAAAAATAAATATGTGGGAAGTACTATTGTAAATTCTGGACTGCACGTGCATATTTAAAAAAAATTTAAATATGGTATTGTGATCACACAATTCAGTCTCTTAAACAAATTTTCCATCATACAATTTCTGTTATCTAACGTGGGTGCTTGTCTTACTCAACAATTGTCAAAATCCTGAAGTCTCTCGCTCTCTCTCTGTTATTCGACAGTTTTCTCTCTTTCTCTCCTCTCTCTCTCTATGTCTTTCACTTTGCCGCTTTGCCTAACCAATGCTCCAACTCCCACACGTGCAACCGTTCTTTTCTTTAAAGCATTTCCCATTAAAAATTTAAAATTGCCTTGCCACGTCCGTATTGTCAAAAACAAGTCAAAGAAATTTGTCCGAATATCATTTTCGTAAACCTAAATACTTTATTACATTGCACACACTAAAGTCATTAATGCAAATTAACTACTAATCATAAAGATACTAAACACACAATTCAGACTTCCCTAAACACATAGAGAACTAAGCTTTAGTCATCGACATTATTGCCTGGAGCTGAGTTTGTTGCATCCAAGTTGTCACCTTCAGGAGGATGTAAGGCCACTGAAAGCTTCATTGGGAGATCATGTGGGAGTGGAAGGAAGAAGGCAACCATGTCACGAACATCATCATCCGTGACGAGCTTAATTGTTTCATGCTGGTCCCAGCGTCCTAACACGGGCTTGTGAAACCATACATGTTTGACTCTTCTTCCATGACTGTAGCAACGATAGCTTGCAATTTCTTCTTTCAACATCTGTAAATTCATAGTAGTTGACACATAAAAGGCACAATTAATACGACCTTCGTAGTTGACAACAACAAGAAAACTATTGTGAATGTTATTCTCGTGATGGATCACCATCCTTGTTTTGGTAATAAGCATCTATGGTTGTGAACTGAACGACCTAATAATTTATAAGCAGATTGGTTACTTGATAGTAAAAAAAATCTTGAACCCTGCATTAAAGTGGGTTCACATGACAAAGTAAAGTGGGATAAAGCCTGATTGGCATTCATCGTGCAGTGAGTATATCAATTGTGCATATGATGTTGGTATCACGTGATGACATTTACTAAAGCCTACCACTCATCAAGTGCAGTGGTTTTATTTTTAACCTAACATATCACATGCCAAATAATTAAAGCTGCAACAAATAGGGAAAATCACAACATCACAAACCACTATGAAAAAATCCAAGGTTGTTTTACAAAGTGGATCTAAATCTTGTACATTCGATTAGTCTACTTTGAATCTAAACCATTAACATAAACAAACAAAATTGTCATTGCTATAAGCCACACTGAGCCATCCAGGCTATAAATAATGCCCTTCATCAATTCATTCATCAATCTAATCAAGTTAGTGCGAACTCCTACACCCCAATAACATCTACAACATTCACTGTGTTGGTGTACTTCAATGGCAACATCTATGTTGAAGATAACTATTCCGATAAATTCATTAGCTCCAACACGTCATGGGTGACCATAACGAATACTATGACGATGTCCCAACTTAAGTAGGCAATCCTCAAGGAATTCAATAGTGCAACATTGGACGACTATAAAGTAGACTTACGTTACAGGTTACCGATCTTCATATCGGGCGACATTACACGCTACCGATCTTGTACAATGTGTGGAGATGACGATGTTGAGTCCATTTTTTACATGGGAACGACAAAAGCATGTCATCTTCCAATTGAGATAATGGCATTTATTACAGCAAGGCATAACAACGCAATCCCTGATGAAGTTTATTTTTATTTTTCTAATAACTTAGATTGAGGTTTATATTTTATTATTTAAAGTATGTATTTTTATTTATGATGTTCTTTTTCATCAAATGTTTATGCAGCTTTTAATTTCAATGAATTTGAACTTACAAAATGGAGGTGGTGAAATGCTAATCTCTTATAAAATATAATCAAGTCACATGCTAACATTAGAGGTCATGCTAGTCACATGGGTGCATAATAATTCGTGCCACTCACATGGGTACATAAGAAAAAGTGTCAATCACATGAGTACATAAAAGCTCGTGCCAGTCACATGATAACATTAACTATCGTGCAAGTCACATGTTCACATAATAGAAAGTGACATGATAACTTTAATTTTGGTATAAAAGACTACTATCACTTTCTAAACTCAATCTTAATCTTGCAATTTATCTTCACTCTGAAAAATCATCGAAAGTCAGGTTCAACCACAACCTCAGATGGAAGGGTCAATGTTTGTCTGTGTATATGATGATGGAGAAATCGCTAGTGACGCTCAAATTGGTGTCTACTTTGCATATGCAAAGACAATCATGATCCACATCCATAGAGGTTTCGGCTTGTCCAAACTTATTCGCATAATAATGGACAAGGCAAATAGAGATCCAAGGGATGGAGTTCCACTTATTCACTTTAAATTTCCGACTAAAGTTTGTGGCCAACATGTGACATACACAACCACTCAGATCCAAGATGATGACGACTTGGATGGCGCTTTCGGCATGATAAAGGCCACCCCAACTGTTACATCTATTGAATTCTGCACCACCTACAACTTAGGTACAAGACCTTCTGAAAATATTTCTTTAAGCCATTTTGATGTGCATCATCCACATCCAAACACTGAACCGCAACAAGAACTATTTGACCTTAACGCTACCTACCTAGGGGATTGGGGAAATGATATACAATCATATATCGAACTACTAACCGGTCCATCTACCTCAAATATTTTTCAAACCTAGGTCTACCTACAACATCCTTAGACGTGTTTAGCGAAGATGAGGACAATATACTTTTTGATCAACATGATGACCATGACCAAAACCTAGATGTCCACCCCATACAACAACAACACCCTCACCCTCAGACACATGTCCCCTATAACCCACCACAACACTTCAAATTATATGAAGAATACAACCAGACCCCACACCAGGAATTCCCAAATGCATATGACCACCACACAATGTTGCTTGACAACTTTGAGCACGATGTTGGTACACTGACCCAAGGAATGAGGTTCCAAACAAAGGAACAACTTCTAGATGCTTTAAATAGGCACCACATAACAAACCATTGCACCTACAAAACCACACACTCAATCACAACAAGGTTGAGGGTGCAATGTGTGCAACACATGTGTCCTTAGAAATGTTAAGCAATATTACGTACAAGGGACCAAGTGTGGGAAATTAGAAAGGTTGAAGGTGTGTACACATGTGCCACACAACTCATAACACAAGACCACAAGCACTTGGGCTCAAGAATAATATCTCAACATGTAAGACAAATGGTGGAGTCAGACCCATCCACACCAATTGCAACAATAATTTCTTCCATTCAGACCTCTATGGGATATAACACAACCTACAAAAAGGCATGATTGGTGAAACAATAAGCAATTGAAGATGTGTACAGAAACTGGGAATAGTCTTACAACTAATTGTCGTGCCTACTACAAGCCATGCAAACTTATTTGTCTGGGTTTGTATACAAGTTGAAAACCAGTCCAATTACAAATGGGGAGGAGGTCCTAGAAAACCAACAACACTTTCGAAGAGTGTTCTGGACATTCAAATCATGCATTGATGGCTTCCTATTTTGTAAACCAATAGTGCAAGTGGATGGAACCTTCCTTTACGGACGGTATAGGGGCACCCTTCTAGTAGCTATTGCACAAGATTCGAGAAATAACATTTTCCCCATTGCATTTGCTATAGTAGAGGGTGAAACCGTTGAAGTTTGGTTTTTTTTCCTTAAAAACCTAAGGACACATGTTACGACTCAACAAAATTTATGCTTAATGTCAGACTGCCACAATTCAATCAGTGCAACATCCAACAGACCCAGTAGTGGCTGGACTAAAGCAAACTGCGTGCAGGTGTTTTGTATTCAACACATTGCATAAAATTTTACAAAAAGATTCAAGAATACAACTCTGAAAAAGGACCTCGTCAACATGGTTAAGTTATTACATGTAAATTTGTCTTTTTCATTTTCTTGGCTGTTAATTTTTCACACTATTAGAAAATAAATTCTTCTTATAATTATATTTGTAGCGTATACATTGACGGAGCCACGTTGTAACTACTACTACAACATCATTAGAGAAGACAACCCAGAAGCAGCAGCTTGGGATGACCAAATTCCAAGGGAGCAATGGTGGCTTGCCTATGATCAAGGAAGAAGGTGGGGTCATGTAACAACGAATCTTGCTGAAGCAATAAATTCTATCCTAAAAAAGACAAGGAATTTGCCAATTTCATCCATAGTATTGATCACATACACCAGGTGCAACACATACTTCACAAAAAAAGATAGGCAAATAACTGCAATGGTCAATGCTGGTCATGTGTACTCTGAATATGCGACCAACTTCCTACAAGATGCAGACTCCAAGTCAAACATGCACCACGTCCTTGAATTTGATAGAAATACCACAAGATTCAGAGTGAAGGAGATGGTCAATCCTAGAAATGTATGTCCTGCAAGAAAATTTGTAGTCAAATTAGGTGAAAGGTTGTGCGATTGTGGAAAGTTTCAAAAAATACATCTACCATGTTCAGATGTTATTACAGCTTGCAAGCATGCACATCACGACTTCAGCATGTACATAAGTCCCCATTACAGGCTGGATGTCATCATGAAAGTATATGACAGTTTATTTGGTGAGTTAAGACATGAAGAATATTGTCCACCATACCAAGGGCCACAAGTTTGGCCTCATCCTTCCATAAAATGGAGTGAGAGGGGTCGTCCTAAATCAAGTAGAATTTGGACTAAGATGGACATTAAGGAAGGAAGACAATAAAAAAAGTGTTCCTATTGTAGAACTGAAGGACACACAAGAAATCATTGTCCTAATAACGATGATCCCCATCAAACCACTTAGTTTATGTTGTACTTTTAATTGTGTTCAATAAATTTGTACTTGATTCAATTCAATGGTACATCTTTCCTTATTATCTTTTATTGTTACTTACTTTACATAAACCAAAAACAAATAACAAAATTATTTAAAATACAATAATGAAATGCTTTTAAATTATTTCACTTATTTCCATCATTTTAAACTATTTTTTACAAATTTTTAAAGTTTATAATATACAATTTTTTAAAATTATCAAAAACTAAAAGATAACTATAATTTCAATATTTATAAACATCTATTAAAAATAATTAATATTACACAAATTTAAAAAAAAATTAAAATGGCATTTTATATTTTCAAATTGCACATAAAATAACTTACTACACAATACAAAATCTATTTTTAAATCAACAAATTCAAAAAGAAAAAATTATTATTTTTTTCTTTCAAATAATACTTAAAATAACTAAAAACACAATACTATATTTATTTTAAAAAAATATATTTAACCTTTAATGTAACATTTTTTATAAAAAAAAAACAAAAAATAATTCTTATATATATTTTATTAAAAACTTTTAAAATATTAATTCTAATTTCTTTAAAGAAACAAATAAAAAAATAAAAAATCAAGTTCGGAATTCGGATATCTGAATACCAAATTCTGATTTGGAATTAAAAAAAATAAAAATTAAAGGTTGCAATTTCATTCCTAAGGGTGTGTTCACTTGATAAGATGGATTTGGAGGAGAGTGTGAAGATGGATTTGTGAGAATTTGACTGAATGAATATGTGTGTTTTTTTTAGTAGATTTAAAGGGTAAAGTGAATGGATTTAGAAATGAATTTTTTAAGAGTTAGTGAGTGATTTGAGTGATGTAATAGATAAAATAAAAATTTATAATAAATAAAGTTTGAACATTACTAATATACCTTTGATGATAAAAATATATGAAATAATTTTTGGGTTAGTTAAAAATATTAAATTTAAAAACTAATATTTAATAAATTTTAATAAAAATAAATTATATTAAATTATTATTTTTATAATAATTACTATTATTTGAAATTATTATTATTAATTATTATTTATTGTTATATTAATGATGTTATTATTTATTATATATTTATTTATTATATTATTTAACATTATTATTATTTATTATTATTATATAGAGAGAGCAGTTGGTTTACGTGAATTTGATTCAGCACGTGAATTTGTTAGTGTTCATGCACAGAACAAATAAGATAAGTTAGGCACAAGTGTCACCTTACCCATGCAGTCCACTATCTCCTCAGTTGGCCTCTTTCCGGTTAGCACATGTCTGTGTGGACCCGAGAGGGGTTACCTGCACAAGGGACTCTGAAGCTCAAGTCAGCCAACGCTCTCTAAAAGTTAAACCAAGTGATTAATGGAGAAATGAATGCGTACCTTTAATTATTGGGGTCCACGCGTATTTATAGAGCATTAATTATGTTTGGCCTCGTCATGGGCTGGGCTCTAGTTTGGGCTGTAGGTGGGCCTGGACCCTGGCCCAGACCCTTAGTTTGGATATCAGGAGGCTTTGATTTCGCTAAGTCTTTTGGAATGGTCTGATCTGGTTACTTCTCTAGTTGGCTTATGTTGTCTTTGTTCGTGTACTGTCCTATGTTGGCTTATGTCATCTTTCTCCGTGTACTATCCTAGGTTGGCCGTTTCATTAGCAACTTTTGCTATGAGTTTAGGCTGGTTTAGGTCTATGCCGGCCCAAGGTGTGTACTTTAGTTGTTTTCGGCATATATGTGGGGGTTGTTTGTTGTTATTTATATGGTTAAGTTGGCCAGGTACGGTACACCAGTCCCCCAGCCTTTAAATGTGATGAACAATGTTAAGGCTAAAAGATATGAAGGAGCTTCGGGTAGGTGAAGGGGTTTGTGGTAGGTGAAAGGGTTTGTGGCAGGTGAAAGGGTGTCTGAAGTCTGATTTAGGGACGTTTGGTGCCGCCATTTTGATACTTTGTGATGATTGAAATGAGTTGTGTTTTGGGGGGGAAAGGGTTATGGCGTTTGAGATTCGTGTGTATAAATGAAGATAATGGTGGTAGTGCATTCACTTTGTCTCATTTGGAAAAAATCTGTTCGCGTGCGTTTTAAAGCTGTCCGATATCTTCCTTTCCTGCTCCGTCATCTTTTTTAAAAGAATCAGGTATGTCTAGTAGTAACGATAGGGTTTCGTTGTCAGATTCGGGTAGTGAGCGGTCTAGGGATAGTGGAAGTAGTCGAGATGATACTAGTGATAGGGAAGAGATGGGTAGTATAAGGAGAATTCCAATGGAGAGGGTGGTTGAAGTCATGGAAGATCCACCTGAGGAGTTGGCGAAGAGCAATTGGCCGGCGAAGACCGGATACGAATGGGTGGCAGCAGACGTGCGAACACAGCGATCGTTGTTCTGGTGGTCGTGTTTGTTAAGGTCGTGGTTGAACTGCATGCCTATTTTCAAAAAGGGGGCGTAGAGGGACATAGTTGCTCCGGAGCGGGTGACTACTGTGGAATGTGTGTGCCACGGTCGAGAAGGATCAGCCGAAGAATTCTTTTATATGTATATGTGCCATTTCTCGCAGCTGCACATCTGGCTACCGTTTGACGAATTCACCATGGGAGTGCTTCGATTATTGAACGTCGCCCCTACTCAGCTTCACCCGAACAATTGGGCATACTCACAAGCTTTCTGATTATTGTGCATGGCACTGTACTTGGAACCGTCTCCTCGAGCTTTCCTATACTTTTTTGTTACGAGGCCGAAGAGTCCGATAACATGGTTGTCGCTAATCAGCCGGCCTGGTCTCAACAGATTAGACGTTTTCGCTCAATCATTCAAGCATTTGAAAGATGGATTCTTCAAGATTGTGGTGAAACCAGCTAGTCGGTCACACTTATACACAGTTGATGGTAACACTAAATTTTTGTTCTTCTGAACCGACAACCCTTGGAGATATAAGGTGATATCGAGGGAGGATTTGTCGGTGGTGGAGAAGGATGTGGTGGATACTTTGATGCAATTTAGCGATAAAATGCCCACTAAGGGCTTAGTTAGGGTGTATAATTCGGTTCACACAATTATAGATATTGAAGGTATTTTTTTGTAACTTTGAGCATTGTTATACGTTCGAGTATTTTGACGATTTGTGTGTTGTGTACTTCAGGACATATGGCACAACTGGGCAACAAAAACTTGACACTTGTAGGCGGTGAAGGCTAGAGCTGCGGGGAACATTAAGGTCCCCAATCTGTAAGATTCACTGGTAGATGTCCACGTACATGGTGGTACCAAAAGGAAAGCAGAGTTGCCGACTAGGCCAGGCAAAGGTAAAGACATGAAGAAAGTGCGAGCTGTTATGATGGGAGCAGGCTCGGCAAGTGGGGTGAAGGGGCCGGAAGCTGGGTTGATTGAGCTTCCGGAGACTACAGTTCAGAAGGATATCGAGATTAACGTGCTAGAGTCACTGATGGATTCCATTGATAATATGGAGCCGAAAGCTTTGGTGAAGGCTTTGGTGGAGTTTAGCAGTAAGACCTTGCTATTTAGTCGACGTGTGGGATCTTTATATGAGAGGGAGTTGAAGGAAGGAAACCGGACTAAGGTGGAAGAGTTGTAGGATAAGGTGGACAAGCACGCTGAAGAAAAAGAGGCTTGGAAGAAGGAAAATGAGGAGTAGGAAGCAGAGAGGAAGAGACTTGCTACGTGGAAGGTGCACTGCCTTGATTTTGAAGAACAGCTGAAGGGTCGAATTGCAGATCTCGAGGTCGACTACGATGACATCAAGGAAAAACATGATGGGCTGGAGGGTGAACTAGACAACTTGAAGAGCTGCATAATACAAGAACATATCAATGGTTTTCAGAAGGGTGTTCAGCAAGCGTCATTTTTTTATGAGAATGTTGATGTTAATGATGTTAGGTTTGATGCGAATAAGGATGTTGTTGATGGGGTGCTTATAGATGAGGCAGAATCTAGCCCAGAAGGGAATGGGGAGAAGGAAGCGGTTAATGTCGATGTAGGTGGAGGTGAAGTAGTGGCGGAGGTTGCTGGTCAGGGGGCGGCTTAGGACTTTGGTTTTAATATTTACAATTTGCTTAATGATTCTAAGTCTGTAATAACTCGTACATTGTTTACTTTCGTGCTTGATATGAATGCCCGTTTATGTTTACATTGTGTTTGTTTGAGGCCGGTTACTTGTGGGTTAATTGCGTTTTATGTTTGTGAGTGGGTGTTTGATGTATGGGATGTTTGCAAACGCTATTATTTATTTAGGGTGTTCGACCCAGGCCGCTTACTTGTGGGAAGGGTGGGGAACTTAAACGAATTAACATCAAGTTAAGGGTGTTCGATCCAGGCCACTTACTTGTGGTAAGGGTGGGGAACTTAAACGAATTAACATCAAGTCAAGGGTGTTCGACCAAGGTCGCTTACCTATGGTAATGGTGGGGAACTTAAACGAATTAACATCAACTTAAGGGTGTTCGACCCAGGCCGCTTACTTGTGGTAAGGGTGGAGAACTTAAACGAATTAACATCAAGTTAAGGGTATTTGACCCAGGCCGCTTACTTGTGGTAAGGGTGGGGAACTTAAACGAATTAACATTAAGTTAAGGGTGTTCGACCCAGGCCGCTTACTTGTGGTAAGGGTGGGGAACTTAAACGAATTAACATCAAGTCAAGGGTGTTCGACCCAGGCCGCTTACTTGTGGTAAGGGTGGGGAACTTAAACGAATTAACATCAAGTTAAGGGTATTCGACCCAGGCCGCTTACCTGTGGTAAGGGTGGGGAACTTAAACGAATTAACATCAAGTTAAAAGTGTTCGACCCAGGCCGCTTACTTGTGGTAAGGGTGGGGAACTTAAACGAATTAACATAAAGTCAAGGGTGTTCGACCCAGGCCGCCTACTTGTGGTAAGGGTGGGGAACTTAAACGAATTAACATCAAGTTAAGGGTGTTCGACCCAGGCCGCTTACTTGTGGTAAGGGTGGGGAACTTAAACGAATTAACCAACGAGTAGAGAAGTAAAGAATGGTCGCAAAGTTAGGAACCCTTTGTATTATTCATTGAATCTGGGGGGTGCCTCGTTAAAACCTCCCTGGGCAAAACCCTCCTTAGGGAAAAAAAACTAGTTGAGGAAAAAGAGGACACCCAGGGTTACAAGTGTTTCGATTTAATACAATATACATTTTGCTAAAGTAAAACTTGAGATGGGAGACATTCCAAGTGTTGGGTATTTCTTTCCCAGATAAGTGTTTTAGGCGATATGCTCCTCCTCCCGCGTCTTCATGTATGCGGTATGGGCCGTCCCAGTTGGCAGAGAACTTGCCATCCTTCTTTCTTGCACTGCTGGCCATTCTCCATACTAAGTCTCCGCTAACGAACAATCGTGGGCATAGGTTTGCATTATACTTTCTGGCAGCTCTTTGTTTGGCGGCTAAGTTGCGTATCTGGGCTTTTTCTCTAAGTTCGGGTAGGAGGTCGAGATGAGTAGCCATGTTTTGATGGTTGCAGGTTGGGTCGTATAGTTCTCGGCGCAAGGATGGTTCGCCAATTTCGACCGGTATCATGGCGTCTGCGCCGTAAACTAGGCTGAATGGGGATTCGTTTGTTGATGATTGAGGGGTGCACCTGTAAGCCCATAGCACTTCTACCAGTTCTTCGGGCCATCGGTCTTTTGCGCAGTTCTACTAGGATAACTTTGTTGGCCGCCTTTGCCTGTCCATTTGTTTGTGGGTGCTCTACAGAACTTGTTATGTGTTTGATGCCCAGACCAGTGTAGAACTTGGCTAGCTCCTTATCTATAAATTGTCAACCCTTATCGATAATGATAGTATGTGGAACACCACATCTACATATAATATCTTTCTAGACAAACTGCTGAACTTGTTGGGCCGTGATAGTGGTAAGTGGTTTGGCTTCTATCCATTTGGTGAAATAATCAACGGCTACTATCAGGAATTTCATCTAGCCCTTGCTTGGGGAGAAGGGGCCAAGGATATCCATTCCCCATTTAGCAAAGGGCCATGGGGATAATATGGAATGGAGTTGTTCTTGTTTCTGGTGGATGAGGTTGCCATGTTTTTGGCATGGTTTGCATTTTCTGACGTAGTCCTGGCAATCTGCTTCTATAGTCGGCCAGAAGTAACCGGCTCGAAGGATTCTGGTGGCCATAGTACGTGCGTCGGAGTGGTAGCCGCAAATAACTTCATGTAACTCTTTAATGATATACTGCGCTTGTTTTGTAGTGACACATTTGAGAAGCGATTGGCCGTACCCGCGTTTGTAGAGGTCATCGCCTATCAAGGTATATCTGGCGGCCTTAGCCAGCCAAGTTTTGTCAGCATCTTGTGGGGGGTTGTCGGTTTGGAGATATTGGATATAGGGGGTTGTCGAGTTGTGGGTTTGGGGAGGGGTGGTATTGTCGGCTGGGGCGTAGGTTAGGTTGTGGCAAGTATTTCTGATGGAAGGTGTAGATAAATTTTGCTACAATAAAGATCGATGGCGGGTTTTTAGCTTGGTGCTGGCTAATTTGGAGAGGATGTCGGCTCTGATGTTGTCGATCCTGGGGATTGAATGACTGTGCGGACCAGGTGGTAATATTGTAAAAGGATGGGGTCTTTAATCTGGAATTCGTCATTCAGGTGGCCCACAATAAGCTTGGAATCGGTTTTCCACGTTAACATTTTGATGCCAACTTTGCGGGCAAGAGAGAGGCCGGGGATGATGGCTTCGTACTGGGCTTGATTATTGGATGTTTTGAAGGCAAAGTGGAGGGATTTCTCAATGAGAATATCGTTAGGCCGTTCTAACACGATACTAGCACCGACACCTTTCGGATTTGAAGAACCATCTATATAAAATGTCCACTGGTCCTCCGTGGGTGTTTGTTGGAGGTCATTGACGAAGTCTAGGAGGCATTGGGATTTAATGGGGTCGTGAGGTTCATAACGAATGTTAAACTCTGATAATTCAACAGCTCAGGATGACATCCGTCTTGCCAGGTCTGGTTCTTGCAATATCTTCTAGATCGGGTAGTCGGTTTTGACGGTGATGCTATGGTTTTGGAAGTATGGGCGTAGGCGGTGAGCTGCGTAGACCAAGGACAGGGCTAGTTTTTCCATCATTTGATATCTGGTTTCAGGATCCTGTAGCGTTCTGCTAACGAAGTAGACAGGATGCTGCGTGCCCTCTATGTCTTGGACAAGCGCAACGCTGACGGTGTGGTCGGTGGTTGTGATGTAAACTAGTAGGGGTTGGCGAGTGTCCGGCTTGTGAAGGATAGGTGGTGAGGTGAGGGTCGTTTTAAGTTTCTGAAAAATTTGTTCGTAGTCGCCCGTCCACGTGAAGCAGGCGAATTTTTTCAGGAGTTTGACTATGGGTTTGGTTTGTTCAGCGAGTTTGGGCAGGAAGCGGGAAATGGCTGTAAGGCAGCCTATGAGGCGTTGGACCTCTTTGATGGTGGGGCTACGCATTTCGATAATTGCCTTGCACTTCTCAGGATTGGCCTCGATGTCGCGTTGGGTTAACATAAATCCAAGGAACTTACCGCGTTGAATACACACTTGTCGGGGTTGAGGCGAAGGTTGTATTGGCGTAATGCAGAGAAGACTACGGAGAGGTCCTGGGCGTGTTGGTGATGGCTTGGGGATTTGACAACCATGTCGTCGATGTACACTTTGACACATTGTCCCATCAGATGGCTGAAAACTTTGTCCATTAGCCGTTGGTAGGTTGGTTCACCGTTTTTAAGACCAAAGGGCATAACTTTGTAAAAGTAATTGGCGTCGTCAGTGATGAAGGCGGTCTTGTTCATGTCAGATGCGGCCATAGGGATTTGGTTGTATCCAGAGTATGCATCCAAGAAACTAAGTACTTTATTCCCTGTCGCGCCATCGACAAGTCGGTCGATATTGGGTAAGGGGTAGGCATCTCGAGCACAGGCTTTGTTTAGATCCGTGTAGTGTACACACATCCGCCATTTGCCATTGGCTTTCTTCACCAAGACTACATTGGAAAGCCAAGTGGTGTATTGAGCTTCTTCAATGAATCCTACGCTCAGTAACTTGTCGGCCTCATCCTTAGCTGCTAGGTGTCGTTCTTCGCCGAGTTTGCCTTTTTCCTGGGATATGTAGCGGGCTTCTTTGTAGAAGGATAACTTGTGGGATGCTACTAGAGGGTCTACCCTAGGTAAGTCAACGACTGACCAAGCGAAAAGGTCTGTGTTGCTGACCAGGATAGGTGTGATGATGGCACGCTCGTCAGAGTTCAAACCGGTGCCTAAGTTGATGGAGTGGCCATTTGGGAGTTCTAGAGGTGTGGTTTCTTCAACAAGTTCGAGACAAACATCCCGACCCACTCTAGGGTCTAGATCTTCGCCTGATAGAGCGATGCCGGAGCCAGATGGTCGCTCAATTTGGTTGGTTTGTTGGATTGGGAGTTGTGGGCGTAGGCTGGCCATGTAGCATTCGCGTGCCAGGCGTTGGTTGCAATAGACGGTGAGGATGTCACTGGAAGGGGAAGGGAACTTCATGGCCAGATGAGGGGTGAAGACGACAGCACCGAGGGTGTTGAGCGAAGGACGGCCAAGGAGGACATTGTAGGATGTGGGTGCGTCAATGATAAGGAAGTGGATGGGAATGGTTTTAGTTTGGGTTCCATCGCGAAACACGGTGTGAAGGTTAATGTAGCCGCGGGTGGAAACTTGTTCGCTAGAGAAGCCATAGATTGGTTCGTCATATGGAACCATGGCAGTGTCTGAGAGCTGGAGTTTTTGATAGGTGGCCCAGTAGAGGATGTCGACAGAGCTGCCCTGGTCAACAAGGACTTTCTTAACGGCGTAGTTTTCAATTTCAACAGTGATGACCATGGGGTCGTCTTGTTGGTGGTTGAGGTCCTGAAAGTCGTCGTTTGTGAAGATAATGTGAGGCATGCGGCGTCTGTGATGGGAATGGGTAATATGGTTGATGGATTGAATATGGCGGAGGTGTTTCTTTCTGGTAAAAGAAGTGGATCCTCCACTAGCGAAGCCACCAGAGATGGTGTTGATAGTGCCACGTAGGGGAGGATCGGCGAGGTGATGTCGGTGCGAGCCGGTTGGGGATCCTGGTTAGCCGGTTGGGGATCCTGGTTAGCGGGTTGGGCGAGGCGTCTTTCGTGGCGAGAGTCGTGTGGAAGGCGTCTGTGGTCAGATCGAGGGGGGTGACGGGATCGAGAGGGATAATCATCTCTACGGATGAAGCAGCGAAAGTGACCAGCACGAACCAGTTCTTCTATTTTATCCTGGAGTGCTTTGTAGTCTTCCGTAGTGTGACCGTGGTTGCGGTGGTAGCGGCAGTATTTGATCATATCAGCATTAGGGGGAGTGGTTGTCTTGCATGGTGGCGAAATGAGGTCAACTTGTAGGAGCTCATCAAGGAGGCGGGATCAGGCTACAGTAAGGGAGGCATATATGGTAAAACGGGGTTGGCGTGGCTCGCGTGGGCGGGTATCGGGGCGGGGGGCCTGCGGAGTTGGGTTGGCGGAGGTGGTTGCATAGTCATTGCAGAATTTGGTGTGGAGGGTCTGCATTTCTTCCATGCGAACGTAGTCGGGCGCACGCAACTTGAGCTCGTGCATAGAGGCAGGTGGGTGGAGGTAAACATTGTTGGCGAAGGGGCCAGGTTGGAGGGTGAGTGTCATACATTGAAGGATCATTTCCTGGTTGAGGTGTGGGGTACGAAGGGCTGGCTTGCTAAAGCGATCGATGAATGCTCTGAGTGGTTCACCTTGTTCTTACCTGATGCCCAGGAGGGAGATTGTAGTGGTTTGGTGTGGGCGGCTGCTAGTGAAATGAGTTGAGAACATATGGGAGAGAGCATCGAAGCTATCGATGGAGTAGGGTGGAAGGGTTGTGAACCATTCTAGAGCAGGGCCTTTGAGGGTGGTGGGGAAGGCTTTGCAAAAGACTGCATCTTGGGACGTGTACAAGGCGACATGAGTGATGTAGACTTTAAGATGTTCGTCAGGGTTGGTTTCAACGGTGTAGCGGTCCTGTGTGAAGAATTCCCACTAGGCGGGAAGGGGGTGTTGGCGATGAAGTCAGTGAAGGGGTGGCGACGCCTAGGTTGGTGGGGTGGGAACGGATAGGGGGGAATGGGATGATGGACAAGAGTGGGAAAGGTGGAGGTGAAGTTGTGAGGAGGGATGTGGGTTACCGGAAGGTAGTGTGGGTTGTAAGGTGGGACATGGGTAGTGTGTAGGGTGGTGGGTATGTTGTAGGGGACCTGGGTGGTGGGGAGGGTAGCAATAGGGGTGGGGGCTGCAGTGTCACTCGGTTGGGTAGAGGGGAAGTGAGTGGGATGGGTGGAGGGAATGAGTGTTTGTTGGGTGGTGGTGAAGGTGTGAAGGGTGGGGTTGTATTCACTTTCTTCTTCTGTGGACTGGAAGGCCAGGGACCTTGCAGCCTAAAACGCCTCCTTGGCTTTTCCTTTCTGGGTGGGATCGACTTCAATCTTTCGCCTGAGGCGAGAATTCTCTTGTCGTAGTGCCTCCATCTCATCAGCGATGCGTTTCTTCAGATTTGCGAGCTCTTGTTGCATTTTGGCCTGGTCGTCTAGCATGGCGGCCAGGTCAGGGGTGATGTTAGCAGGTCCTGAGGGACCAGCATCTGCCTGCTTGTTAACTCTAGCTCTACTACGGGTTGAAACCATCTTCAGAGAAAAATGAGTGCTAAGGTGTTGTCTCGTGCCCCACGGTGGATGTCAATTGTTCCTGCACAAAACAAATAAGATAAGTTAGGCACAAGTGTCACCTTGCCCATGCAGTCCGCTATCTCCTCAGTTGGCCTCTTTCCGGTTTGCACATGTCTGTGTGGACCCGGGAGGGGTTACCTGCACAAGTGATTAATAGAGTAATGAATGCGTACCTTTAATTACTAGGGTCGACGCGTATTTATAGAGCATTAATTATGTTTGGCCTCGTCATGGGCTAGGCTCTAATTTGGGCTGTAGGTGGGCTTGGACCCTGGCCCAGGCCCTTAGTTCGATTATTGTGGGCTCATTGGATATCAGGAGGCTTTGATTTCGCTAAGTCTTTTGGAACGGTCTGATCTGGTTACTTCTCTAGTTGGCTTATGTTGTCTTTGTCCGTGTACTGTCCTAGGTTGGCTTATGTCGTCTTTGTCTGTGTACTGTCCTAGGTTGGCTTATGTCGTCTTTGTCCGTGTACTGTCCTAGGTTGGCCGTTTCATTAGCAACTTTTGTTATGAGTTTAGGCTGGTTTAGGTCTATACTGACTCGAAGTGTGTACTTTAGTTGTTTTCGACATATATGTGGGGGTTGTTTGTTGTTATTTATATGGTTAAATTGGCCAAATACAGAATAGTGAGAATGTAGTGTGGTAGGTGAATTTGGATTAGGGATATTAAGGTAAAATTTTTATTGCATCTAATAAATTTCTCCATTTTAATGAGATGTAAATCTCGTAAATCCTCTCACTCACTTTCTCATAAATCATTAAAAACGAACAACTATCATAAGTGTACGTTCACTCATCTAATTTGATCCGTGCAATGAATCCACGTAAACGAACAGACCTAAAAGACCGAATTTCCAATTAAAATAGAAAAAAGTGTTATGTTTGTAAATTTAAAATGGAATGTACTGTACGTAATAAAACGAGCAAACCGTACTTTTTTGGGAAAAAAAATCTTTCTCTTCCTCTCAAATCGGAAGCCGATGTGACCTCATCTCTGTCTACTTCAACTGTGGCCTCATCATTAACTGCTTTATTGAGAGTCTTCGTATGATCAATCTCTTGATCTGATCTTAAATCCCTCGTGTGGGTCCATCCTCAAAAATATAAAGGCTCAATCTTTTCGTTGAGATTTTGTGAATCTTTAAAGAAGAAAGGTATAATTCACTGCCTTGAGAGGAAAATCAGCATCGGTAACTTAAGCTGGACATATCCTTTACTCACTCGAGATGTTCACCTCAGTTCCATAAGAATTTTTTGATGCAAAGTTTAAGGGATTGCGCCATCCCATCAATCCATTCTCTTCCTAAAAGCACATTAAAGTTGGCTTGAGCATGCAGCACGAGAAAAAGAAATTATAGGTTGAGTGTTTGGACAATGTTCACGACAAGACAATTCAAGTTTAGTCTGACATCATAATATTACGATGCACAAAGTTTTCGGATCTCTTTCCAAAACATTTTCTCCGTAGCTTTTTTTTAAATGTTAATTTTTTTAAAAATACACTTTAAATTTAATTTAATTTTACAAAATATGTTTGTATTTATATATATAGTAAGATATTAGATTTCCAACTCCTTTTTATTTATATATATATATATATATATATATATCTCGTGTATAGTATTAGATGAAAAGTATATCATACCTAGTCAATTCGACCAAATAGTAATAAAATGATATATATAGGCCAAAGTAGTCAAGTAGTCAATCTAGGCTGAGTTGGCCTGATACTTACTAGCCTAAACCGATAACCTAAACGTCTAGAGAAACAACCTGCACAAAATGACAAATGACCAACGTAAACCGCTAAGGAAAGTAGTCGGCCTAGGCCGGCTACTCCAATATACTTAATAAAATCCAAGCCCCCCTAGTGTTGAATGGGTCCTCCTAAGGGCCTGGGTTAGGGCCCAGGCCCACTTATAGCCAAACTAAAGCCCAAGCCAAGGCCCGGCCCATGACATAACCAAACATGATTAATGCTCTATAAATACACGTGGACCCCAATAATTAAAGGTACGCATTTATTACTCCACTAATCACTGATTTGATCTTTTGAGAGCTTTGACTTACTTGAGCTTCGAAGTCCCTTCTGCAGGTAACCCCTCCTGGGTCCAAGCCGACATGTATCAACCGGGAAGAAGCCAACTTAGGAGATAGCGGACTACATGGGTGAGGTGACGCTTGTGCCTAACTTATCTTGTTTGTTCCCTGTAGGAACAATTGGCGCCCACCGTGGGGCACGAGAAGAACACCTTAGTACCTGTTTTTCTCTGACGATGGTTTCCACCCACAACAGAGATGGAGTGAACAAGCAAGCGGATGCTGGTCCCTCAGGACCTGCTGGCATCACCCCTGACCTAGCCACCATCTTGGACGGCTAGGCGAAGATGCAACAAGAACTAGTAGATCTGAAGAAACGCAACGCTGATGAGATGGAGGCGCTGCGGCAAGAGAACTCTCGCCTTAGGAGAAAGATCGAAGTTGATCCCACCTTGAAGGAAAAAGCCAAGGAGGCGTCTGAGGCTGCAAGGTCCCCGACCTTCCAGCCCACAGAAGAGGAAAGCAAATTCAACCCCACCCCTCACACCTTCACCACCACCCAACAAACACTCATTCCCTCCACCCATCCCACTCAATTCCCATCCACTCAACCAGGGCATACTGCAGCCCCAACCCCTACTGCTACCTTCCCCACCACCCAGATCCCCTACAACGTACCCACCACCCTACACACTACACATGTACCCCTTACAACCCACAATACCTCCCAACAACCCACATCCCCCCTCACAACCTTACCTCTACCTTCCCCGCTATGATCAACCATCCCATCCCACCTCATCTACTCCCTCCCCACCAGCCCAGACGTCGTCACTCCTTCACCAACTTTATCGCCAACACCCCCCTTCCTGCCTAGTGGGAACCCTTCACGCTGGACCGTTACACCAGCGAAACCGACCCTGATGAACACCTCAAAGTATACATCACCCATGTCGCCCTGTACACGTCCCAAGACGTAGTCTTCTGCAAAGCCTTCCCGACCACCCTCAAGGGCCCTGCTCTAGAATGGTTCACAATCGTTCCACCTTACTCCATCGACAGCTTCGACGTTCTATCCCATATGTTCTCCACCCATTTCGCTGGTAGTCGTCCACACCAAACTACCACAATCTCCCTCTTGGGCGTTCATAGATCGCTTCAGTAAGGCAGCTCTTCGCACCCCACACCTCAACCAAGAGATGATCCTCCAGTGCATGGCACTTACCCTACAACCCGGCCCCTTCGCCAAGAACGTCTACCTCCACCCACCTTCCTCTATGCACGAACTTAAATTGCATGCGGCCGACTATGATACCCGACACTTGGAATGTGTCCCACCTCAAATTCTATTTCAGTTAAATGTATAATGCATTGAGCCGAATACTTGTAACCCTGGGTGTACTCTTTTTCCTCACCTATATTTAATAAATAAAATGAAGGGTTCTCAACTATACGGCTTTCCTATATTTTTACTTTCATATTCGTTTAAGTTCCCCACCCTTACCACAAGTAAGCGACCTGGGTCGAACACCCTTAACTTGTGGTTAATTCATTTAAGTTCCCCACCCTTACCACAAGTAAGCGGCCTAGGTCGAACACCCTTAACTTGTAGTTAATTTGTGTAAGTTCCCCACCCTTACCACAAGTAAACGGCCTAGGTCGAACACCCTTAACTTGTGGTTAATTCGTTTAAGTTCCCCACCCTTACCACAAGTAAGCGGCCTGGGTCGAACACCCTTAACTCGTGGTTAATTCGTTTAAGTTCCCCACCCTTACCACAAGTA
>Ga0214543_1004439_pt1 | contig 26586 bp, 19 predicted proteins | sample CNSS2metaG_FD_160094 | JGI IMG/M metagenome (GOLD analysis project Ga0214543, IMG submission 160094) | Root nodule microbial communities from cowpea collected in UCLA plant growth center, Los Angeles, California, USA - CNSS2 | ecosystem: Host-associated > Plants > Roots > Nodule | place: USA... | reverse complement strand
TTGGAGAGGGACAAAATTGCTCCATTTTTACAAAAATTGGGACTAAATTGAGACAAATTAAAATAAAGGGACCAAATTGAGACTAAGAAAATGACACGTGGCGTAATACTGACACGTGTCACTGTCATGCCACGTGGCACGATGACAGCTTGACACGTGACAATTTTTTTTAATTTTTTTTAAAAAATTCAAAAAAAAAATTAAAAATAAAAAAAAAATTCAAAAAAAAATTAATAAAAAAATTCAAAAAATCGAGGGACTGACACGTGGCACTCCCTCTAACAGCGTCAACGTTGACTTAACGGCAAGGACAAACGTAAGACGTTTCAACAAAAAAGGAGACTATTTTGAGACTTTTAAACATTTGGGTACCATTTTGAGATTTTGATTCCAAAATGGAGACCAAAGGCATAATTAAACCTAAAGATTTATTATCTAAAGAGACGAAGAAGGATGAATGAAATATATTTACTTTTAGGGATTAGATATGATTTAGGCAAATGAATCTGAAGATGAATGCAATATTCTCAACCTTACATTAAAGAAGAAATGAGAAGGAAAAACAGTTCAACACTTATACATCCTTATTTTTTTAAATTTCAGATTAACAAGTATGTTTTCACTTAATGTCCATTACTTTTATTTTGTTTTAAATTCAAACTCACATTTGTTTATATTTTAATTGTTAATGCAGTGATGATGCATGTATCTCCATTCGCTGATTAAAGAGATTTTCTGCATTTCTGAAATTCACATTTTGCTTTTTGTTTTATAAATGTGAATGCAGTGATGCATGAATTTATATTCTCCAACTAGAGAGATTCCTTGCATCTTTAGAATTTGCATTATAGAGTTTGTGTTATTGTTGAAGGTAGGTGAAGATGTATTCAACATGTCATGTAATCTAATAATTATATTTATTAAAATATTATTTTATATTTATCACATTTATCAAATTATTCATAAATTTATACAAACTTTATTTTTAAATTCCTTCATTTTCATCTTTATTCTTTGAAACAAACAATCTTACTTCTCCCTTACCATTTCCTCAAATTCATCCACTCACTCTCTCGTCAATTTATTTATTATTGAAAGCAAACACACTCAAATCTTAACCAAAACAAATAAATGAATATGAACCCTTCCTTCTAACCAATAAATTCGTAGGTTGAACCAAATCATGGATGTAGAAAATACACAGCTAAGCCGATACTCAAACAGTATCTTGAAATAGAAAAAAAAAAAAGAGGAAGGAAAACAGCAAAATGGAATAAAGAAATATGCAAGTTGGGTGGAAAATGAGTGAAGTTGAGAGTCAAATATACATTGGATACGCTAACCCGTTATAGTTAGTGTGGAGTGAGAATATGGTTTGCTTCATGAAAGAAAAGAAAGGTTGGTAGACTCATGGACCAACTTGCTGGATTTTTTATTCTTTATTCTTTTTATATTTTTTAATATATATTAAAAACATTTTTAATTTTGTAAAATTCTCAAAATCTTTAACATTAATTAATATTTTAATTGAATAAATTAACCAAATTACATAAAATAGGCATACAATTTTTGTGTAGAAGTTAGATAGAAGATGAGTTGTTAATGAAGATATCTTTTTTTATTGCTATGAGTAGGAGACACATTTACCCCTCTGTGGTTCTCCTCAACACAATTCCTAATTGCCAAGTTACAATAACTGGACTTTAATTTTTTTTTTAAATGTCTATTTGAACTTAATTTAAGCATCAAGTTGTGTTTAACTGGATAATATGACATGCTCCCTCACGCAAAGCACAAAGTGCATCTATTTTATTTTATAAAACTAAAACTCTCACCATCACAACATCGACAAAAGTGAAAGCTACCTTATTGAGTTTATCACAAATTTAAATATTTAAATATTTTTTATCAAAAATAAATTATTGTTCTATGTAAATTCTCTAAAGGTTTTAATTTTTTTCATTAAAGTTTTATTCGTTGATTTTTCTGACTAATGGAATAATTGATAATATCATTAATTACCTTTAATGCATTAAAAATAAAGAAATAAAATTTTTAAATTTTTAAGTATTTTTAATTAAATTTATATAAAATATATTCCTTCTATAAAAATATTTAAGACCTTTATGGTTTACCATTCAAAATGTAACATCAGATAATTAAAAGTAAATTCAATTAAAAAATAATGTAATAAAAAATTAGAATAAATATTAAATTAAAAATAAATAACTTTATAAATAACATAATGGTTAGTTATGTTATTTTTTTATTTTCTATATTTAAATTTAGAAGAAGTTTAAAATTTGACTATATTATTTTTTACAATAACCACGTAAGGTAGCAATCAAATTACCTTTTTATAACAAAAATTAAATGATAGATACCAAATTAAAAAGTATAAAAACTTGTTGACATTAAAAGAAATACATTTTTTTAATATAAACTAAATTAAATTTATAAATTCTTGGAACTTAATTTAGTTTTTTTTTTTTTTAACATAATCTTTACGTCACAACTTCAATCACCTTTTTAATGATCTTTTTTGTTTCTTAATTATTTCATGTAAAGTTATTCAAACGAACCATCTAGTCTTGTCCAATCTAGTTCACCACAAATTAGTTACTTAATGAGTTAACTTAACTCAACTCACTTAACAATGATTTCAAAAATTTCAAACCAGGCACGACCTACCACATATGGGTAGGTTAAATAAGTTGACTAATAAAAAAAATACAAATTTTGTTTTTCTTAATCTAAAATAATATATAATTTTTTTTCTAAAAATCTTGAATGGAAATCCAGTATACAGTAATTAGCATTGAATTTTGACCGACCAAAATTTACTCATCTCATTCATATGAATATAAAACACCACATAAAAAGGTTTCTAATTGATTATGTACCAAATAATCTTGGATTAAATAAAAAATAAAAGTCCAAACAAAATCCACCGTCTGAATTTAGTATATTTTAAAAGCTCCAAGAAAATGCACCATTTAAAAAGTTCACGCAAAAATTATTTAGGTTTTCTTTTTTTTATATAATTTAATACTTAAAATTTATGGATGAATTAGTGAGTCAACTCAACATATCTCAAATTCAATGTAAATAAATAGGATTTTTAGTGGACTAAATTTATTTTTGACCCGTATCAAAATTTATAATTTGATTTTAACCTAATATAACTCAAATTCCTGATAATCAAGTAGGTTCGTAAGTTTTAACCCATATAATTAAATTAATCATGTGCATATATGGATTGATTTGAATTTTTCGATTAAAATAATTTGACATAGGTTCACCTTTCTTACGTGCAAGCTAATGCTATTTCTTTTTCTTCTATTTTCATTATATATATATATATATTCACACATAAGTATATTAATATACATGAAATTATATTTATTAATATTGTTGTTAACACATACTAATAGTATTAAAATTAGTAACGATCAATTATAATAAGAAAAATGTTTTATTGGATACGGTATAATTTATTAACTAAGTCATATTTTAAATTATCATAAAAATACTAAGATTTACCATCATTATTTTTTTATATAGAATAATAATGGTGACAAAATGGATTAAGGGTTCAACTTTAAAAGATAAAAAGAATAAAGTTAGGTGATTTAACACATCATTTTGTCTCTTTTAATTCGTTAAAAAGAAAAATCTTTTCAATTTTTCCTTTAAAAGAAAAAAAAGGACTCATAAGATGTATAATGTAATAGTGAAAAAAATATTTAAAATGTATATTAGAAGAATGTATATGTTTATTAAAGAACTAATAAAGTAATATTTATTAGTTTTATCTTTAATCTTGATAAAAAAACAATATTCTGATATAAAATATGGTAATGTTTAGAAAAGGAGTTTGCTAAGTTTTAGAAAAAAAATAAATTAGTTGTTGCTTGGTAGTTGTATGATTGACAGTGTTAATTATTTTCATCACTCTCTCGAAAGGAAATAAATAAAAAGATAATAATATTTTAATTATTAAATTTTGATAAATTTTTTTATAATATAATATGTCATTTTTAAGAAATTTTAAAATATTAAAAATAAAAATAGAAAATCATTTAAAAAATACCATCTAAAATTATAAAAAAAAATTATCAAAATTTAATAGTAAAAAATTATTTTTTTAAAAAAATATATATAAAAAGGCAAGGTAACTTTGTCTCTGGCATGGAATAAGTAGAAGAAGCCCCCCGAAGGGTCGTAATCAGCATACGTGGCGTGGGGCCCAGTGGAAGTGATGAGTGTTTGGTGGCTGAGTGATGAGTGAGAAAGTAACAATAATGAAACCAAAAATTCACTTCAACTTCAACCATTTCTCACACACCGTACCATCTAAATCTATCCACGCACACCAATCTCCTCTCAGCTCTCTCTATGTTCTCTTTTCTTCTTTTGCTTTCTGCAATGGAAGACGAGCCTTTTCTCACAACAACGACAATCACTTCCCAACGCGCCGATTTCCTCTTGCAATCTTCCAAGTCCTTCGACGACGTCACAGCCCCACGCGCCGCCCGTAACGCCGAGATTCAGGAGCACCTCTCCCAACCCTCTCCCTTTCACTCCAAGAAGAAAAAGCTCAGCCGTTGCAAGACAGCACCCGCCTTGGTTAGCATGCGGGACCTCAAACCTAAGACGCCCGAAGTCCCCAAGCCTCAGTCCAGTTCCATAATCCGACAGGGCATGTGCTTACTCGCCATGTACCTCTGCGTGGGAGTCGCCATTTACTCTTTCAACAGGGACAATTTCTCCGGCATCGAGACCCACCCCGTGGTCGATGCCCTTTACTTTTGTATAGTTACCATGTGTACCATAGGTTACGGAGACATCGCTCCCTTGACCCCGTTTACAAAGGTCTTCGCTTGCGTCTTTGTGCTGGTGGGGTTCGGCTTTATCGACATACTCCTCAGTGGCCTTGTCAACTTCGTTTTGGATGTGCAAGAGAACATGATCCTCACGGGGCTCCAAATGGGTGCAACTGGGAGGGAGGGTTTTTCTGCCCGGAACTACATCGTTGATGTGGTGAAGGGGAGGATGAGGATCAGGTTGAAGGTTGGTTTGGCGCTTGGGGTGGTTGTGCTGTGTATTGGGATTGGGTGTTTGGTGTTGTACTTTGTGGAGGGCTTGGATTTGGTTGATTCTATCTACTTGTCAGTTATGTCTGTCACAACGGTTGGGTATGGAGACAGGGCGTTTAAGACACTTCCCGGTCGGTTATTTGCTGCTATTTGGTTGCTCTTTTCTACTCTCATGGTGGCACGCGCTTTCCTCTATTTGGCAGAGGCCAGAATCAATAGAAGGCATCGCAGAATGGCCAACAAGGTGTTGCAGAGAGAAATTACTGTTGAGGATTTGCTTGCTGCTGATATCAACCACACTGGTTTCATCAGGTACTGTCGTCATTTTTCCTCCTGTCTTCTCTTGCTTTTCTTACCAATCAAAGTTTTAATCTGTCACAGTTTCATCACCATCTTTACCATACTAAGAAATTTCATGAAAATGCGATTGATGTAACAACAACTGCAGTTGCTAAAAAGGTCTAAAAAATTGATATTGTAACCGAAATTGCAATCATGAAAAAGCCTTGTTGCCAATTATCATGGTTTTAAAAGAACAGCTATAATAACAATTGAGAGACTATAACATCGAGATCTTTTTGACTTAGTGTGATAGCAGTACAACAATTGTGTCTGCATCAGTTATATTTTGCATAACGTTAGACATTTGATGAAACCGCAAATCACCGATACATGTTAATTTACGCTCTTCCTATTGCTAATTACAAGTAAGCAGAAGTAGAGATTGTTGCGTAAAGTGATCAAATGGGGCATTATTGTAATTATTGGTATCTAGTATTCATAGGAAAATAGCCCCAAAAGCATAGGATACCATGATTAGGATATTCTAATCGAGTACAACGCACCGCAATTAGCTAACACCATACAATATGTTATGATTCGTGAGATCTGGAGGCGCATTAAAATGTTTTGAACAAAAATATGAATGGTAGTCATGTGCGGAGATAACTATAATTTGATTAAACATTATGGTTTTGAGGGAATTTATTTTCTTTACTTGTTTTTCGTGAACTGTCATCTGTTATGGAAAATGTCACTTTCTAAATAAAGATAATACTAACCGTGTTGGATGTTTCATGCATCATGCGGAGTGTACAGGTAGGGGCAGAGAGTGTGATTCATCAATAAATTATTTGATTATTTTATGTGGTTATTATTTGAAAGGATTATTCTGTTAGATGCTGCTCTTACTATAATTCTGTATCTGACATTACTCTTCCCTCTTGGCTCTGTTTTCAGCAAGTCTGAGTATGTAATCTTCAAGCTGAAAGAGATGGGTAAAATACAGGAAAAAGATGTGTTGCAAATTTGTGACCAATTCAGTAAGCTTGATCCCTCTGACTGTGGGAAGATAACACTACCTCATCTCTTAGGGGGCACTTTATGACAGAGTAAGGGCAAAGCACCATTTTTGCACAGGGAAGAATCTGGGAAGACGATCCACGCTGAAAAAGTTCTGCAAATGTTGATAAAGCCATTTTCTTCCTTATGGGTGAAAGCGATTGAATTATTTGGAGCACTAGAAATTACATCGATTATAGTGGATGCAGTGATCAATTCTGTGTCGTAAAATCACACATCTCTAACATGAAACTAAAATCAATTGTGAAAGAATTTAATTTTGTCCTAAACAAGTAAATCATAAGAAAACACTTGTAGAAGGAGAAAAAGATGAAAGAAAGGGGTCAAACAACTTGTTCCAGGTATGGAAATGCAGATAGGAAAGGCCATAAATGCATTATCACAAGTGTTACTGGTTTTGTAAGTATAAAAGTATCAATACTGAAGTTCTGCTCTTTTAAATCGATGCAGTTAAACATTTTAACCTATTAATTATTTATCAACCGACTCATGGTTAAAATAAATTAACTCAAAATAACTATTTTAAAACACTACAAGTTTTATGATATAAAACATAATCTATTGAACCTGTCATCTAAGATTGGGTTTAATGAAAGTGACAAATCTCTTACAACGTGATTGGTTTATATCTAAGCTTAATATAGATCTGGCATTGAAGTCACAGATCATGTTTGAAACAAACGTTACAACAACAATTAAATATGAGTTATTACTTACGGCGCATCTGGTCACCGAGAGAAATCACGTGAAAACAACTTATCATTGCTGAAAAACGTGAAAGCTAGAATTATTTGTTCGTAGCTTGACGTGAAAAAACCCGTCAACGCGATGGAACCAAACGCGCCACAAGCCATATTCGAGGGCCACAAAACTTGATTTGATGCTGGCCACACATTTTTTTGTTATTTCTTATGTTAGGTGTATTTTAGTTATACGAAAAGAAAAGTGCAGTCTCTTTTGTCTTAATCTTAAAGTGGGTGACGTTTAACTACCTCTATATAAATAAAGCTCAAACAAATCTCTTTTTTTAGTAGATTTTCCTATTATCACAGTTATATCAATTATTTTTTAACCAAAACGTCAATTATTAAGTCATTAGTTTTCATCCACTGCAGTTGACTCTCTTGTAAAATCTTAGAGCATTTTTTTTTTTATAAATTATATCGAAATATGAGAACGTTTTATTTGTTTTAGAATGTACCATTGTGTGTCAATTTTTTTATAAAGAAAAAGAATAAATGTCTCCAATACAAAATTCCTAGTAAGTTTAAATTCAGGTTTAAGTATTATAAAAAAACTCATTCATTCCTCAATCTTATAAATAAAAAATTGATAATAAAAATCAGAGACTTTTTCAAATTGTAATAAAAAAAAAAATTAAAGATAACCAAACCACTTCTTAAATTTAATTTCTATTGTCTCCTAACACACTACAAAGAAAAACCTATTGACTCTAACGTTTTACACTGTAAACTTTTTGCAAATTCTTGAAAAGAAAAAGAAAAAAGATTGTTTGACAAAAAAAAAAAATCATTCTCTATCTGATCAACCAACTTGCAAGTATACATGATTTGGTATTTAATCTCAACCTTTAAAAAGAAAAAAAAACTTGCAAATACTCACAAATATTCATGGATATTTAAAAAATAAAATTGGTTTTATTTTTCCTTTTTATCAACTAGAAATAGAATATAAGTCTAAAATATAAATTTAAATACTAATGATTTTATTTAGAGTATGAGTGTATTAACATAAATTTTAATACAATTTAAAAATATCTTATTAATATACATTTATAATTAAAAACTAAACTAATTACATTTATACGAAAATATTAATACTATTTCTATAATTCTAGCCCCTTATGTGGGTGAAACAGAAGTTGGAAATGGATATCTCTTTAAATAATTATTACAAATTTGTTTTTAGGAATATGACAATTTTGCAATTCCTAACTGGTTTGTACTTTTTGCTCTGTCAACCACTGAAGAGAACCTGCATGCACGTGACAAACGAAAATAAGGAAAAGTTAAATGGTTTATTTTTCTTACTTGACATTGTGCAACCTATTGTGAAGACAAAAAGATTGGTATAACTTTTATAGGGATTTTTTTTTTCATTTTGTAGTTTTGCGAATATATATATATATCACTAGTTTCAATAAACTTTGAAAAACAGATTTGATTTTTTTTTAAATTAAGTAATTTTAATCTATTATCAATATATTGTAAATTGTTGAATATATATATATATATTTATTGTTTTTTAATTAATAAGATTATATATTAACATTATATCAAAATTATTAAAAATAAAAAAATCTAAAGATCTAATTTGTAATTAAAATTTTATAAAGGAAAAACTTAAGAACTAAAGTAAATTTAGGTCATTTTAAATATCTATGTGCGGTGAACCTCAAAATCAGTTCAATTTACTTTTTTATCCAAAAATATCCAGGCATCATATGGTTTGATATTGAGACTTGAGTGGGACAATTTGAAACTACCACATGAAATGTTTTTCATTTTTAATGCAAATATTTTTAATTTTGTTAAAATATATGACTAATTAGTAATGTCGATTGTTTTGATTTATAAGAAATTAATAACAAATTTTCTCTAAATAAAAAATTAAATATGAAAGAAATACACTTTGTCTAGAGATCAAACGATGCAATTATGTGTTTATTGTTCTATGCTAATCTCGTGTTTTATTCATCTTATAGTTAATGTGCATGTTAGATGATCAGAAATTTATTCAAATTTACTATAAAGTTTCAAAAGAGAAATCAACTTAAAATGAAATACTTATTCTCTTAAAAGAGAAAAAAAAATCAGATGCATGTTACAGTCATTTCCAGAATAAATTTATTTAATCTTTATGTTTTAGTTCAAAATATAGGAACTATTATTTTTTTTATTTTTATTCTTACATATATTTTTTAGACGACAAAGACTGTATGAACTGCAAAACTGTATGTGTAAAGACAAATATGAGTAAGTTTTAAGATATAGAAATTAAAACTTAAAGATTGTAGAAGTACACAAACTAAATAAGCATTTAAACCTTCCAGAAAAACAAATAAGGTGTGAAGTGTCTTTGAGAATTTGCCACTGAACGGCTAGAAAATTACAATAAACTTCATTCAACTTTTTCATTCTTCTCCAATAAAATGGGCATTTAATTCATCAGAAGCCAATGGGGGGAAATAACTGATTGCAAGTTCATCTAGAATGTTCCATCACCAGGGGCTTGAGGGTGATAGAGACTTCAACATCCCTTGGACTTTAATGTACCAAAGGACTTCAATTGAGTATAAAGAGCCACAAATTCATAAATTGCACATTGCTCATAACCATTAACACTCGGCTGAGTTTACAGAACCCAACTACTTGCCTTCTGCTTTCTGATATGTTTCACGTTCATCAAGTCCCTAAGTTCATTTACGCTGCTCCATATTCCTTTCTCACCTTGGATCTTTGAAAGAATTGAGTAAGAAACAGGATGGTTCCTTTCCAGTTTGCGGATCCTCTCTGCAGCATACTCTGCAAGTTCTAAATTTGAATGCAGGCCACAAGCTGCAAGCAGCGCACCCCACAACACCACGTCAGGCTCAAATGGCATATTCTCGATCAATTTTACTGCTTCATCAAATTGCCCTGCTCTTCCGTAGAGGTCCACCATGCAAGTATAGTGTTCCATCTCTGCTTCGATTCCATACTTGGATAGCATAGAAGTGAAGTGCTTTTCACCCTCTTCAACAAGACCGGCATGCACACACGCTGACAACACATTTACAAAAGTAACTTCATCTGGTTTAACACCAACTCTTTTCATCCTATCAAACTTCTCTAGGGCTCGGTTACCAAGCCCGTTACTAGCAAAGCCGCCAATTATTGAATTCCATGACACCAGATTCTTTTTCGGAATGGACTCGAAAACAAGAAATGCTGCATCCGTATCCCCACATTTGGCATACATATCCACAAGCGAGGTCAATGAGATAACATCATCTGGTATGCCAGACTTGATAACACACAGGTGCACCTGCATTCCCATCAAAAGAGAGGAACAACCAGCACATGCATCCAACACACTTGAAAACGTGAAATGATTGGGACGAGTTCCCGACTTAAACATCAGAAGAAAAAGCTTCAATGCATCCATAAATCTCTTATTTTGCACATACCCACTAATCATTACTGTCCAAGACACCACATTCCTCTCACTCATTTTGTTAAAAACAGACCTTGCTTTGTTTATCTTCTTGTTCCTGATATAACCATTCACCAAAGTAGTCCAGGAAATTATGTTCCTTTGGGGCATCACATCAAAGTTTGTTTGTGCATCATCCATGCTTCCCACTTCCATATAACCAGAAACCAAAGCATTCCAAGATGTGACATCTTTCACCAATATATCATCAAACGCACGCTTAAAAGCCTCTTCCTCTCTTAAACTCGCATAAGCTCTGATCAACGAAGAACCAACAAACACACTCAAGTTAAGTGCCAAATGAAGCGCCAGAGCATGAACCTGGGGGACCAAAACATCCAACTTAGTACTTATAACTGTTCTGAGCAATGTGGAGATGGTATAGTCATCTGGGGCAACACCAGATCTTCCCATTTGCAAGAAATGGCGGTACAACCCATCAGAGTCCGTGATTCTACTAAAACCAGAAAGCATGATATTCCAGGAAACCGTGTCTTTAAGGGGCATTTGATCAAACAGCTTGTGGGCGTGTTCAATTTGATAATGTTTGACGTGGCACGTCATCATCATGTTCCAGGAAACAAGGTTGCGGGATGAGGGATTATCGTCAAACAGTTCGCGAGCCTGGTTTATGTTGTTGTCTTGTATGTGAGCGTCGATCATGTAATTCAGCTTTGCGGATGTAACCGTACACATGTTGCGTGGGCAGAAGCATGTTGTCCGCGACAACAATTGGCACATTTCTGCATTTCTTCTCTTATTGAAAATGAATTCGCGTTGCTTTATTGTTCTGAGAAAATACATTTGGAAATTGGATACTACACATTTCTGCACCTGCCACATCATTATCCATGGAACTTAAATTTTATGTTAATCTACGATCAAATTTCACTATCCTTCAACTATTTCAACATGTTGGAATTGTTAGCGGTTTGAGGACTTCAACTATTTGAACACGATGTGAATGAGTTCGACGCTTAATTTTATGATTTTCAATCATTTTTAATTAGTAGTAATAAAAGAGAGAATGTAGTAGAAGGAGTGTCCTGCAAATAAAAAAAGTTCATTTGGAATATCTTTGGATATTATTAGAATTTTTTTTATTTTAACAGAAAATTTTCATATTAAGTAAGTATGCATACGGATAAAGATAATATATGTTTGTCATTTATTAAATCAACTATAAATTACAAAATTTTGGAATTTTGTTGTCTCACATGTTCTTGTCATAAAAATTAAACAACCTAGTAGTGTCTTGCTGAGAAAACAAGTCCCTTTATGAATTGGTATAAGTGCTTTTTCTCCAATCGGAGAAAACTATATTCCTATATTTTATATATTTTAGGGAGGAAACTAGAGGTCATATCTTATATGATCTCGAACCCATGATTTTTTAATATCTAAAAAGTACAAACAAAAGTATTGATAGTACAGATATGTATGACCTCATGCCACCTCACGTTTTAAACTTTAATAACATTTTTTTTATTCACAATTAATGAGACATGAAGTATTTTAAATTGATTATCCATTTCCATTTTATTAGAAATTTAAATATGAATTATATTTGATGCAAAGAAATTGAAAAAGGGAGAAGAACCCACCACGTGCGTCTCACTCACCTTAACGTGAGTAGAAACTGCAAATACAAGGCAAAATAGACCATACTCCTTCCTTCCACCATCCCACGTTTTATCTTAATTGCCATTTATACCACCACCTCCTTTTCTTTAACAATCCACTTTTGTGTTATCACAACAAAGGATCATCTTCATGTTCGGTACTTTTGTTTGGTGACATTGTTTACTAACATTTCGATTCTGCTACTTCTACTTTTACTAAAACAAAGGACCACTTGCTTTCAGCATCACATGAGTAGATCCATTCTCATCATGCCCAATCAATTGTCATTAAATTTTTAACTTCAAAATTGTAAATTATCACGAATAAAAATAAGATTAATTTACTGTATATATAAATAAATGCGTTACAAATTGGTTCTATGAGATTAAATTAAATTTAAAATTGAGAAAAAAAAAGTGGTGATGATACCTTGAATGTGTTGAATAGACCTGAAGTTTCTTTTTCACTTTTGAAATGAAATTTGCATCAGTGTACTACCAATATCATGAAGTAGTACAGAGCAACGTTGGATTGAAAATTGCTAGTACATGCTTGTACTACAAATCATTCATTCCTCTCTGTGGTACACTTTTTATTATTATAATTACCGGTATTATATATAGAGAAGGGTTGTATGAAATGTATGCAAAAGTAATGTGCAAACCCAATTTTGAGAGGGTGATCAATAATGGTGATAAGGTTTAAGGTAAGTTAGTTCTTCCAAAGTTTGAGTGAGTGAAAGAGAAGAGACAGAAGAAACAAAGGCTGGGAAGAGACAGAGCACGAATGGAGCTATCAACAGAAAATGGTGAAGTGAGAATGCGAGGAGAGAGAGATCTGTTGTGGCTACGCTCATGCACTGCCTCTTCCCTGGCTCTGTCTCCTTTCTTTATTTCTTTACTGTAAAAACGATTTTAATCATTGCATCAGCTCTTTTGGATTGAATCTTATTGTTGCTAATGTGTTTGTTCATGCACAGTTATCTGGTTGTGATTGTTTTTTTATGTCTGTTTATTATTTTAAGGTTAATAATTGCTTCCACTGTGCGAAACTCGTTTCACAAGCATCACCATAGTCATATAATGGAACTTTATTATGGACAGGATACTCATAAAAAACATGTGGTAAGAAGATCTTTAGCTTTCTGACGAGTGTGTGAAGAAAGAATTCTCAACCTAGCTGCAGTACTTTTAGAAACATAACATTATATTTATCAAACCTTAAATTTTGAATTCACTACTACTTGAGATGCTACCAGATAAACCAATTAAGGACTGTACTCTGTTCTGACCTTTTTTCCTTATTGTCTCTTGAATTAACGTTGTCTCGGTGACCTTTTCTCACGATTGGTTTTATCCCTGTTTTGGATTATTTACCACTTCCAATCCAAGCAGCAATGTGATTGCAGCTTAAAATGGATCTGATTCTGTAGCAGAACGTGTGTTTTGGCCTAATTCAACCAGCTAGAGACAGAATAGCTAACAGCAAGGGACATGAACTACTTGAATCAGACAATGAAATGGGAAACAAACACCAAGAACAACCTGGTTGCCCCATAGAAACAGTGAAGAACCAAAAACAGCAGCTACAAAACGAAATCTGAGTAGCCACACTATAGAGATTTGAACACAAACAGAAAGTTGAAGAGGTGGTGGGTGTGAAACTTCTACTCAACCAAACAGAAAAAGAAAAATAGAAGCATAAATGAATTACCATGAGGCAAGTTGCTCCACTGATGCCTTCTGTAACCAGACATCATGTTATTTCCAATTGAATGAGCAAACAACTTGATTAACAGAAACACAGAGACCAAGAAATTTGATGACAGATGTTTGTTGCTTCCATTCTAAAAGAATATGGTGTTAAGAAGGGAGTTACTCCTTGCTCTCAACCAAGACAACAGGCATAACTTCCCCAAGTTTATGGTCCAGTTTTCCAGATTCTATGACGAGTAAATCCTGGAGAAGGATAACGTAATGTTGTCGAACATCTCCTGCACTTTTTTCTCCTCCAACCATGGCTGCAACCACTTCCCACCGTTCAGGGTGTTGCTCATCCACCACTGCCAAAGCTAGCTCAAACAACTTGTTCTCCTCCCAACTCCAACCGCAAAAGCTGTTAGCAAAATCTTCCATCGCACTCACTCTGGATCCCTTCAGACCACTTTGAAGAAATTGAGGATTCTCTACTAATTCTTTCACATTAGGTGATTTCATGCTATGTCTTCTTAGACAAAATCTGACACCCCTTATGATCTCTGGGGAGTTAGATGTTTGTAATGACGTGCCAAATAGTTTTCTTTCAAGTATTTAAAGGGCTATTTTTCTTTTCTATTTTTACATAAATTAGAGATTTTTTTACCGCATCCAATAATCTTTCATAGTTTTAAAAAAAATCATGACAGACACACGTTTTAAAGGATAATCTTTATTTGAATTAAATATAAAACAGAGAAAAAATCTCGCATTAATTGATGCTCACAGTAATCTTAAAGGGATCTTTTTTTAACCCCAAATAAACAAAAAAGTCTTTGCATTATACAAATATTGTCCCTCTTATAAGATAGATCTACGTTTTGGGCAGTTATGATAGAAAGTTGTGAAAATGAAAGTGGATCCTATGGCGCCGAAACAGGAAGCATAATATAAACAATGTATTAAATAAAGCAGCTCGTTATCCATTTCTTGCCCAAGTTGGGATCTCTATTTTTTTTGACAGGGGCCCAAATCTAGCAATTAATTGTACCAAATATCTAGCAATCGTTGTCTTGTTGAGCTATACCCACATGTCATTTTGAAATCTACAAGCTTTGTGATATTGTTTTTATATATTTCTTTTTATATTTTGTAAGTGCAACATGCAAGCTATCCATTAATCTTTTTTTTCTTTGTTTCCTTTCAAAATTCAAGACTCTACCTTGCAAGAAAAGGAATTAAGATTCAATAATGCTTTGTCCTTATAGATTCGAAATGATTCGATGCGTCGCCATGTTTAACTGGGTCACTTTCAAGTGGTATTATGTGTACCAAGACTGAGATCTTGAAGGAAAATTTAAGCACACAGTACCGATATTGAAATGAAAACTCAGGGACAATCTCATGCCAAGGTATAGTACGAAATAACCCTTCAGACATAAATTTAGTAGCTTTAACCTCTTTATTCTGGATAAGTATATCCAACAAGTTAGAGAAAGACAATTTAGAGAATTATTTATATAAAAAAATAAAGCATTTTATAATAAAATATTTTATTTAGGTGGGAAATTGTACAAAAACAAAAGAATGCCCATGAATAACTTAATATGAAACATTTCTTCTAATTTATAGTAAATAGTGAAGATTAAGTTTTTCCAAACTTGACAAAATCAGTTTAGTCAGATTTATCCATTTATATGTAATAAATTAATCTTATATTTATTTTATATGAAATTTTCAAGACAATTCTTACATTGATAAGTGTGAAATTTATAAAGATTCCGACACTGAAGGATGCGTTAAATACAAATCTTAGTTAGGATAACCTTAAAATAACTTTAATGTCATCTTAGATAAATTAAAAATAATATCCATTTACAATATATAAATAAAAGTAATTATTGTCTTAAAACTAGTTTTGTATCACTCAATTAGATTAATTCCATCACACTAAAAATAAAATTGGGATTTCACTATACTAACAATATAAAAATTTAAAAATTTTCATATAATTTTTCTCTCTATTTTTTTTAATATTTTTCTCATAAGCTTAATCTTGACGAAGACATTTTCAATAATTCAGTCGCAGAAGAGATGTTAATCAGGATGTTATCAGGTTAACCAAGGTTAAATGATCGTGGACTTAACTTTATTACTTTATCAAGATATTGTTAACTCGATCAAGAGTATTAAGACGTTGTTTGCCTAATCGTCGTTTAAAACAAAGTCCATCATATTTTTCCTGACGTAGTTGGCACTGAAACATTTATATTTTTCGATTACCATTAATCAACATCAATGTCAATCATACTTTCTTTTGTCATAAAGATTTTCTTTATCAATATTATTCTTTATCCAAAGTTTTTCATAATGGCAGATTGGAAAAGTTTTTTATCATCCTTTTACTATGATTTTTTTTTTTTATAAAAAATTTCAGTCTATCAACATATCTGTCAAAAATTAATCGTCCCAAAAATTTTATATTGAGAGGAATACATAAATTGGAAGGTTTTATTTATTATTACAATCGTGTCATTTGATAAGATTGTCTCAGAATTTAAGTGGTAAATGTACCCAAAATATGACCACAAATATTTCTCTAGGTTTTATTCAATAACTTTATTTTTCTGTGCTATACTTAATTGATCATTTAGATACCGCAAAAAAAACTATTTTTGATCATTCGTGTGTTATTTGGACAGAATTATTAGGATTTAAAAAATTATAGGGTTAAATACTTTTTTTGTCCTCATTTTCGTAGCGTTTTTTGTGGATGATCCTCATTTTGATAGAATGTTTAAAATAGTCCTCATTTTGACCGAATGTTTAAAACGGTTCTCATTTTTGCAATTCGTGTTTTATTTGGTCCTTTCCTGTAACGCCGTTTAAATCAATAACGGAGCATTATACAGGTGGCACGGTTTGTAGTAGGATGTGTTACGTGTACTGTACATGTGTGCTAATTAGATATTTGGGGATAAATAAGTGAGTTAGGGTTTTGGTAAGGAATGTTTGGGCAGTTGGTGAGTTTTGACAATCTTGTTCCTCCATTCCCAATTGGTGTTGCTGCAATCTTCTTCTTCCTGCAATCCCATTATATAGGTATGTTACGATCCCAATCTTCTTCCTTTACCTCTGGTTGTAATCGTTGGAGGCAACCGTGTTGTATCACTTCGTGCACTGTTGGTGGTTCAACGAGAAAAGGATTAACCCCGATTTGTAGCTGCGGATGGCTGAGGATGGCAAAAACTCCAAAGAATATTGGTAGAAAATTTTGGGTACAATCTGTTTTTATTTTTGTGTTAATAATAAATTGGTTTTAATTTTTGGTTTATTGATTTACAGAGTGGTGGTTCCAATAATGTGGGCTGCAACTTTTTCAAATGGTGGTGTTGATGAAAAGAATGTCATCATCATGACACAAATGAGGCAGATTAATGATTTGGAGAAGTCATTGAAGGTTGTTGAAAAGAGGCTGCAATTAGTAATAGGGTTCACTTGTGTTGTTATTATATTATTCGTATTGTTATTGTATGTAATCTTTTAAAGTTCAATCTGTTTTGTACTATTGTTAAATGAAGAAATGAATTAGTTTGATTATGTTGATATTAGTCCCAACATGTTCAAAATGACATCTTAATCTGAGCATTGAAGTAAGTGATATTGATCTAAGTTTGGAAAAAATTAAATTGATCTAAGTATGGAAGAAGTTAAATTCATAAAGTTAATTCATCCTCATCAAAATGCACTACATCAATGTTTGGCAAAAGTGAAATTGAACGAAGTTTAAGGAAAGTCAAAATGTAGTACATCAATAATGAATTCTACATCAGAAATTCCAAAAAATAACTAAGATGTTTGTAGTTGCTATCATGGTGTCCTCCTAATCTGTAATTTCATCCTAAACTGCTGGTTCTTCTGGTGTTGGTAGTGGTGTTGCTTGACTCTCCATTTCATTTCTTGGTGGTTGAGTTGTTTGAATTTCAGCAGTTGGTGCATTCTCAATAGTTTGGGCATCTGGTACAGTCTCAGCAGGTGTTGCAGTCTGCTCATCCACATGCTTATCTGGACAATTGTTCATGTTATGTCCAATCTGACGACATATGCTACATTTTTTTCTATGACCTCCTTTGCTGATTTGTATGTTATCCTTTCTCAACTCCCACTCTTCCAACCTTCTTTTTTTTCTTGGGTCTTCCTGGTAAGATCCTCTTATAATGGGATTGTAGGAAGAAGAAGATTGCAGCAACACCAATTGGGAATGGAGGAACAAGATTGTCAAAACTCACAAACTGTCCAAACATTTCTTACCAAAACCCTAGCTCACTTATTTATCTCCAAATATCTAATTAGTACACCTTCACAGTACACAACATATCCTAATACAAACCGTGCCACCTGTATAATGCTCCGTTATTGATTTAAACGGCGTTACAGGAAAGAACCAAATAAAACACGAATTGCAAAAATGAGAACCGTTTTAAACATTCGGTCAAAATGAGGACCATCCACAATAAACACTACGAAAATGAGGACCAAAAAAGTATTTAAGCCAAAATTATATTAATTTAGATTTCGTGCAGCAGTTATATGAGAAAAAATAAATTCTTCCATCTTACATGCTTTCTATATAAAGAGATAGTACAAAATGAAAAATGAATAAATAAAACGGAAAAATACATTTTAACTGCAGAAATAAAATGAATAATTAAATAAAACCAATCTTCGTCGTTTACATATAATTATATTGAGATTAATGATTAAACTACAAGGGTGACGTTTTTATTTTATTAAGATAGATTTAGAATATTATATATTTACTTTCTTACACTCCTTTTACATTTTATCTACATATTTTTCTCAGATAATTCGTTCGAATTTTTTTTCGTTATCTAATTCTTTCTTCACTCCATCAACATTTCATAGTCGTACGTAAGTGATGGAAAGAACTAACACGGTTGTAACTAGGGCTGAGCAAAAAACTCTACTCGACCGTATCCATGTTACCCGAATGAAAAAGTTAATATTCGGGTCAGGTTATTTGAATTCGGATTATATGGACCCAAATATTCGGGTTAAAACGGGCTTAGATGGTCGGATACGAAATTTAAAATTAAAATCCGTAGATATCCAACCCGACCCGATACATTTCGAAAACCCTAATTTTTTTTTATATTCAACTGCTTCACCCTTTTCATCTCCGAGAATGCTGCCACACATAACCATCACCTACCGCTTGCGATCAATGAAGACACCATTGTCTTCCTCATTTCCTCATAAGCTTCACAATCACAAGTTGCCCTTTCACTTGCAACAACCTTCAACAACTCATTACCCCTTCGTGCAAATCTCCACTCCTCCCGTCGTCGGTATGATTGCGTCGACGCTGGTTTGTTGTATAGTCTGTTGCGTCGCAATACCGCATCTGGTTTAGATCTTTCGATATAAGAAAGAAGGAAATCTGGTTTGGGTCTTTCAAGCAGGAGAAGAAGAGGGAGATCTAGTTTGGGTTTTCGATCTAAGGAAGAAGAAGGAGATCTGGTTTGGATTTTTAATTTGGGAAAGAAGTAAGAGATCTGGTTTGGGTGCTACAGAAAAAGGAGATATGGGTTTGGTTTTTTCGATCTGAAGGAGATCTAGGTTTGGTCGGAGAAGAAGGAGATCTAAGTATGGTTTTTCCGATCTAGAGAAGGAGATCTGGGTTTGATTTTTTGAAGGAGATTTAGAATTTTACAATTTTAAATTCGGGTAACCCATATCCAGTCATATTTAACCGTATCCATATTAACCCGAATCCGACTAACCCAGTCTATTAAATGGTCGGATATGGATTTAAAAAAAAAACATTCGGTTTGTGTGGATTAAGGGTATTGGGCCCGAATCCGATCCAACCCGACCGATGTTCAGGCCTCGTTGTATCAGACAGCTACTACCTAAGATGTCTTCCATGCATTTGGAGCAGTGACAGGATCCACTCATTATATCGTGCGAGGTAGTATCACGGTGAGGGGTTCAACAGTGTTAAGAGGGAAGGTGACATTCCTGTCCACCGAGCATGGTCTAACTGTCTAAGAATGAAGTAACTTCCATAGTTAAAATAGCCATTCCAAGGAGAAAAAATTATGATTGACCCCGCTAACTCCTCTTATATTAGGAATTAAAAAATTTAAGACACGAGAAAGCTCACTCAGGTCGACCAATGCAAAAACAAAAATACAGGTCATTAACATTTCATGTTTCACCATCTCTCAAGCCTCTCTTGTAAGTGGTGTACATTATCTCGACTCATTCCTTTACCATCCATCATAGGCAAAATATGAAAGTTCTTTTTTTCAGAAGCAAATTACACTAATAAGATATTAATAATGAAGAAAACTTGAATCCGCTTGTTTTACTGAGACGAACTAAAAGTTGCAATTGCATCCATTTCTTCCTGCAATAGAAGGGCATCAATGAAGACGTCAAGATTTTCACCTTGCATCACATCATCTACCGAGTGATAAGTGATACCAACTCTATGATCAGTTACCCGGCCCTGAGGAAAATTGTATGTTCTGATGCGTTCAGATCTGTCCCCACTACCAATCTTGAACAGTTTGACAAACACTAAGTTAATCCAGAATGTAAAAGGTTATGGGAATTGAACAAGTTCATTATGACATCTCTTCTACCTGCTCAGATCGAAGCTTTGATCGACTTCTATGAAGTCTTAGCCTTTCCATTTCATATAGTTTTGCACAGAGTACCTTGAGAGCTTTGGCCTTGTTCTAATAGCAAATGAAAAGGGCAGATATAGAGTGTAAGAAGAAAAATGTGGAACGGAGAAACCAAAACAGTGAATTTATTGTAGACCATAATTAACCAAGTCTGCCTCATCAAAGGTGTAAGAAAGGCCCTTACAAAAAGATTTTGATTACTGAAACAAGAGTTTTAGAAGGAAAGAATATTTAATTACTTGGCATAATATGATTTTTTCTGCTTTTTCAACCAGTTGACAAGGCTGCCTTGCCTATCCACATACTTAGACAAAAAGTTTTCAGACTAAAATGTAGCTCTCCCACAAGGATGCTTTTCCAAAAGTACAACACCAACAAGCAAAAAGCGTACAGCTAACTTAAGCTGTCTGCCTGCTTCAACCGAGAAAACAAATGCATCACGAAGTTCATTCAATTGGAAATGTTACGATGGCATCATCCATGTCATATGAAAAGCATAACCAATATAAGAAATTAAAAGTTGCTACACACACCAAAACATATTGCCTTAATAATTAATCTCTTCAAGTATAAACAAACGTCATTCAGGGCGAGTTAAATTATGTCAATCAGGAGGAATTGAAGCAGTATTATAAACTCCAGCTCACAGAATTTTGGAGTTAGTTGAGGCACTTTATAAATTAAAAAAAGAGGCTATGTACCAACAAAGTCCACATTGCCAATAGAAAAAGTATTAAATGTGAATCATGCCAAATATTTTGGATCACTTACCATATGTTGAGACCGCTCATCTTGTATAGTAATCATGATCCCTGTTGGAATGTGGGTTACTCTAACAGCACTGTTGGTTGTATTTGCATGCTGACCACCTGAACCACCAGATCTATAGGTATCGATTCTTAAGTCTTCATTCTTCAATTGAACATCCACCTGCATAAGCGCATGCATAACAACTATGAGTCACCAGAAGAAAGAGCGAAAGTAGGAACAAATCAGTTAGATAACCCATAGTGGAATAATTAGTTAGCCTAGGGCCAAGATAATTAGGAAAACAAAGGCATGCCAATAAATACAAGGGATGTCTGGGAGGCACATCTTGCCATCTGTAAGAGAATTACAGTACAGCCCTTTGGCTTGGGAGGTGCACTCACTTGAAGAACGAGTAAGCGTTCTATTTTGTAAATTAGGAAGTTCATCCTTGAGTTTTCTGCAATAAAGATACCAGAATTCTATCAATTGGAATCAAAACTTTCCAACCTCTTGGTTGCAAACACCAGTCGTGTAAGTTGTGAAACTAGTGTTGCAGGCTTTGTTTGGGACTTGTTAAAGAGCGAGTGGCTTTGGGCTGTGGAGCGTGGCAAATGTTAGGATTCAAATGTAAGATATGGGAGTTCACCCTCACACAAGGTGTATGGCTATGGGTTTCATAAGGCCTTGTGTCTTCAACTATGACAGCTATCTTTCGTGTATGGTTCTCCTAAGATCTTAACCAGGCCTTTGTAATTTCATTCATCAACCTAACAGAACCAAATAACGAAAATAGAGACATAAATTATATTTGAAGTCTTTTTCTTTATAATTAATTTAGAGTAACCAGCAGTTGAATATACTTTTTTATTTTCTTAAAATCAACAAACATTTAAAGTTTCTTATCACAGGGCATTGATTTGTAGGAAGTAATTGCTAATTACCTCATCAGCCTGAGGAAGAATTGCAACAGAAACAGCACTGGTATGAATTCGTCCCAACTTTTCAGTCACAGGAACTCGCTGTAAGAAGTAGAATGTAAGTGGTTGACAAAAGTAGATGTGACTATCGTCATACAGATTATATCTGAGGGGTGGTAACTAAAACCTGGACACGATGGATTCCACTCTCAAATTTTAGTTTCCCATAAACACCAGCTCCTGCAATTGCTGCACTAGCCTCCTGAGAAAGAATAGTCCAAACTACATCAATTGCAGGATGAAATTCAACTCTACTAGCAGGAACTAGAGGCACACATTACAAAACAAACAGAAGGTTGCAATGTATGGTGGATGCCACAATCAATAATTCAAAGACAATAGTGGGAAAGCACCAAAAAACTCTTCATATTTATTGACTACAATAATATAAGAAATATGTACCTTGTACCCTTTCAGATCAGATTGAGCTATATCTACTACTTCAAATTTCCAGCCTTTCTTGAGAGCATACTTCTCATACCTATATCATGTCAAACAAGATCGCTTTTAGAAAACCAACTACAGTTCTTAAATCTAAAAAAACTCCAGTTACAAAAATGAAACCTTACATTCTAAAGATATCCATTGCAAACAGGGAAGCCTCCTCCCCTCCAGTGCCTGGCAAAAAAATGGTATAACAAAAAAAGAAAGCAGAGAGTTAAAAGCATACGAATACCATAATAGAGTGATGAACAAGATAGTTTGATAACCAATAATAACAGATATCTATTTTCAGCCATGATATTTTACCTGCTCGTACCTCCAAAATGCAATCCCTTTCATTAGCATCATCCTTAGGAAGTAATGACTTCAGCAGCAAATTTTGCAGTCTTCTTTCTTCTTCTATGGCCTGACCCATTTCCTCTGTAGCCATATTAAGCATGTCTTTATCCTCAGAACATTCCGTCATTAGTGACTTCAAGCCATCAATTTCCTTAATATAGTAAATCAGTAACATTAGATAACGGCTTGGTTTGTTTGTGCTTCTTCTTTTTTCTTTTACAAAAGAAGTGCTTATAATAAAATAAATAGATTTTTGTTTTTTTATGTATTTGTCTAATCTACTTATTTTAAAAATAAGTAGTTTTCAAGTTATTTTAATAAACAAATCCCCAAGTGTTTCTTCAATAAGCAATTGTTTTAAAAATTGTTTATTTAAAAAAATACTTATTTTAAGTTTAAATAAACTAGCCCTAGATAGCCACAGAAAAAAATATTAACTTATCCTCTCGATTTTCCTTCTTATTTCTTTAAATCGGAAAAGAATTGCAAATAAAGCACTTGAGTATGCAAACAGATAGATAGCAGGTGCAAATAGATAGATAGCAGGCTGCCTAAAGACTATGTGGTAAATTTTATCACAGAAGAAACAACTCAACAAACATCTTTTTTCCGCTAGGTGGAGACAACGAAATGGAACAATGACACTATCATACACCATTAACTCTGTGTGCTAAGCACGTATGATTAACTAAATGTCGGGCTACAATAATGAAGTCATAAATAAAACAGATTTCTACAGTAAAAATCCCCTCTTCAAATTAAGGCTAAACTCCAGCCTAAAATTAAGACACAAAATACTTTCAGTTTTAACTCAGCTTAACTACATAATTTAATGACTCCCTGAGGAAAAAGAAGTCCCATTCCAAAGAAATATAATCTGAGTTACCAAACCAATTTTAGAAAATCATACACTGATCAGAAGACATAGCCTAGTGTTGCTTTTATGTTCTCTTCATCTTTGTGATTCTTAAAAAGTAACGATCCTGTAACACCACTTGCCATTCAGGCAAGTTGCTGTTTGCTAAGATAAAGTTGCAGGAACCCATTACCTTTTGTTTGGTCCTCAATTCATTAATAAGGTCCACAGAACCACTTAGCTTCCGAAGCTCCTTGTTAGCTCTTGCATATTCTGATGGCGATGCTTCTGGCTGTCTTCAATGAGCAGCAGGAATAAAACATAAGATAATGAACTAAAACATAACCCAATTATAAGATTAACTTAGGTTTATTTGTATCTTGGTTGTATTACGCCTGATGCATGACTATCATCCCTTCAGAAATTTTTGCTCAAATTTAATATCCATTGATTTTTTAACCGTAATATAATCAAGTCCTTCCAGTGGTTTTTGAAATAAGAAAATAGCAACTGCATTACCTGATTTAGAAGTTTGTTGAGACATGCAGTCCGGTACTCAATTGCGGAGAGTCTTTGTTCCATTATGTTCAAGAGTTCAGAGGACAGTTGATCTTGTACTTCTGTTAACAACAATAGTTACACATACTAAGAACAACGTCTTAGCGCTGTTTCCAATAGCTTAACACCAATAATAACTACGAAGAATCGTTTGGTCTGAACAATCCATTACTGATGAATGAATATAACCATTTTACTTGAAATTAATATAAAGACTACAACCTGAATGCATAAATAGATTGAACAAAGAATTACCGGAAGAATAAGAACGAAGGAAGAACGGAGCTCGATGCCGGAAACTCGGAAGTGGGAATTCGGACTTTGAATCGAATTGCTTTCGAAACTGTGAAAGAAAACGGCGAAAAATAAAGCTCCCACGAAATCTCATCGTTCATATATTTCTCTCTCTCTCGATGAGGCGAAATGAATAGTTTCCGCAGGCAACAGCTTTGCTTTCACGTCTCAGTGGAGACAGTGAGGTGAAAGGGAAAACTGCACATTTGGTGGTTCTTGTCGACCCGCTACGTAAACCCATTGGGCTTACCCTCTTCGCCTTTCTTCTTACACCTTCGTACTTTCTTTATGCACGCTAATATATTTTGAAAGCCCATTCGAAACCCATTTTGAAAACTATATCATTTATGTATGAACAATGATAAGTTTACATACACCGATGTCTCACGTGGGGTTCAAGTACAATGGTGGTTTTTAAAAGAATATAGTTTTATTGAGTTAAATAAATAATTTAACGAACAAAAATACTATATTTTTTTATTAAATTACTTAATATGTTATCGAATTAATTTTTTTTGGCAAAAGTAACATGTTAAACATTAATTTCTATAAAAATTTATATAAATATTCTCCAAAATATTTTTATTAATCATTTTAAAATTCATATTTTCGAATTACTAATTTAGTATGTTTTATTTGCACCTAATATAAAATGTAAAATCTTATTTTTATTTGTTTTTGTGTATCACTTTATGGGTACATCAAGTTCTGAATCGTGATTGAAGTCTCTAAGATGAGATGAAGAACATATTGTGCTAAGTAACCAGATCTCAATAGAAAATGTTGTATATACAATACAACCTAAGAACGAGTCTCATAATTCGAGATTGACCATAAAGTGTATAAATTTTTAACATGAAAAGATTATAGAGTACGAGTGAAAAAAATATTGCATTCTATACAACTGAAAGAACCAGGAGACATCGACCTTTTTTTCTTGGTTTCTTTGATTCACGCCCCTTCATTATTTCTACTTAATTACGTTTGAAGCAAAATGTTAAAAATTAATATTAATACATTACATTTTAATTTAATGAAAATTAAGAAATGGTTTTATTTTAAAAAGTTATAAATACTTTAGATTTTTAAAAATTGAAATTATTGTAAGAGTAAGGATAACTAATATTTTTATTATTAATTATTATTATTATTATTATTATTATTATTATTTCCAAATAAATTAAGTGAATTAAGTTTGTAATTTTCGTTATAAATTATAAATAAAGAACATGGAAAGGAAATTTATGATTTTTTTTATATTTTAATATAGAAATTTGATTACAAAGAATGATAATTGTCTCCCTCTCATCATCACACACTCTCATAAATAAGATTGAAGGAATAGAAATTGTGTTTGGTTTCAAGGTTTAGCGAAGTCAAGGACATGAGGAACACGAAGTGCCTTCAACCAGTCAGTTCCAGCGCCAAGTCCAGCCTTTAGGAATTGGCCTGCAGTGAATTGGGCAGCTTCTTCGCGAGAAATGAGACCATGATAACCCTTCCACTTAATTCTTCCTTCCACCGCGGCACCAGGTCCAGCATTGTTGTACTCAGCGTAGTACAAAGTGTCTTCAAAGTATTCCCCTGCCCAAGGGCACCATCCTTCAGGGTGAAGGAAGTCACCGATGGTGGATTCCATAACCACAGTCCTTGAGTATT
>Ga0214543_1004435_pt1 | contig 26596 bp, 15 predicted proteins | sample CNSS2metaG_FD_160094 | JGI IMG/M metagenome (GOLD analysis project Ga0214543, IMG submission 160094) | Root nodule microbial communities from cowpea collected in UCLA plant growth center, Los Angeles, California, USA - CNSS2 | ecosystem: Host-associated > Plants > Roots > Nodule | place: USA... | reverse complement strand
TGATTTCCCCCCCCCCCCCCCCCCCCCCCGCCTTTGTGTTGAATTACAATTCTGGAAGGCTTTGAATGAAAGGTTTGGTCACTAAGAGACAATCTTGGATGAACTACTGAGTACTACATTTACATGTTTTATTTGGTCGGGTACGACCTCGATCAATAATTTTTGCTCATTCAAGTAATTAACACACAAGCACTAAAATCTTCCATCACATTGAATAATTTTAATATCATTAATAATTGAGTATACTTAGTGCATTCTACATACAAAGGTTTTTCTTCGTCGCTGCATAAACTATCATACACATGAGCACATTGGAAAGAATCATCTCCAACATCACGAATCATTTCCTCTAGCCGATCATCCATCTTTAAATAAACTTCATCTGTTCCTGCTTCAAACACATGTACACTTGGCATGCTTATTAGTTCACCATGCCATATCAACTTTTGTAGCTCTTGGGGAAACCATCACAAAGAACATGCTCTCGAATAACTTTAGTTGGTAGTTTTTGCTCATTCACATAATTAACACATAAGCAATAAAATGTTTCATTATTGTTCGTAACGTTCATCTTCACAAATTCAAGAAATTTTTCTACTCGTGCCTATGAAATATATTACTTAACCATATTGTGTATTTGAAAAGTTAATTATCTTTCTTATCTTGGTTATTTACTTTTTTTTTTCATTTTTAATGTTAAATTGACTAGAACTAATTGTGCATATTAAAACTAATTACAAAAGTTTTAAAGATTTAAAACTGCTAAAGAAATATTTTTATATATTAAAAATATATTTAAACTTGTCACACCGAATTAAAGAGGATCATTTACTAATTAAAGTATTATGAATTAAGTATTAAGCATAATCAAACTTATCCTATAATGTTGGTTAGAAAAAAGATGGCTCCTGGTGATTTTGCACAGATCATCACATTCTTAATGTGATAACTATTAAAAATAGTTTTCCAATTCCTATAGTGGATGAGTTTCTTGATAAACTTTGTGATGCCCCTACTATGTTTCAAAGTTTAATAAATGCAATCTATAAAGATGTGTTGCGCAAATTTGTGCTCACTTTTTTCGATGATATCTTGAGTTACAGTCCTACATGGGAGGCCCATTTAAATCATTTGGAATTGGTTCTTCACAGTCTAAAATTGCATCAATTGTATACGCATTTGGATAAGTGTTCTTTCAAAATGGAAGTTGTTGACTATTGAGACCACACATTATCCGAGTCAAGGGTAGTTGTGGAGGGTAGCAAGCTGATTGTAGTGCAAGATTGGCCTATCCCTACCATTATTAAACAATTACGTGGGTTTCTTGGCCTTATGTGGTACTATTATCACTTTGTGAAAGGGTATGATACCCTTGATTCTCCACTAACGGATCTTTTGACAACATACTCTTTTCTCTAGAATGAAAGGGCTGACAAGGTCTTCACCATAACCTCTGTTCTAACACTTCCTAATTTTCTACAACCATTCACTTTGGAAAATCATGCTTCTAGGATAGGGATTGGTGTAGTACTCAGCAAATCCTGCGATGAGTTCTTTATATCATCCGCAAATTAATGGGCATACCGAAGCTTTAAACAAAATGTTGAAAATGTATTTACGATATTATGCTTAAGGCTATCCTAAGACTTGGTCCTCTTTGGTGCCTTGGCACAATTTTTGTATAATTATTCTTTTCACCATAGTCTTGGTGTGTCACCATTCAAGGTTTTTTTTTGGAAGGGACCCTCCTATATTGACTCGTTATGAATACAAATCTAAGGACCTTCTATTAGTGTAAGACACCTTTAGAGAAAGGGACAAGGTGTTCAAAATATTGAAGGAACATTTATGGGTTGAGATAAACTATATGAAGTTTCAAAAGGATAAGAAGTAAAGGCATGTTAACTTTGTTGTTGGAGACATGGTTTTAGTCAAATTAGAACTTTATCGCCAATGTTCGGGTGCTCTCCTCCAGAATCAAAAGTTAAGTTTAAAGTATTTTGGTCCGTTTGAGGTACTTTCTCATATTGGACAGGTAGCATACAAGCTCTAATTACAAGAATCAACAAGAATTCACCTTATTTTCATATGTTCTTATTGAAGAAGTTTCATGTACCTTTGAAGCAACATTACATGCCTTTACTTTTGACAACTTCTAAATTCGCATCTAGTGTGCACACATTGTATGCTTTGGCTTATCACACTATCTTGCCTGGTACCAAACAAATTCCTTAGGTTCTCATTCAATGGGAATTAACAGACATTGTTGTATTACAAAACAAATTGATTAGACTCATTTATCTATAACATTACAATAAAGGAGTTCACACATTTTCTTCAAGCATTATTATAAAGATAGTAATTAAAAATGAAAGTGTTAACCTCAATAATAAGATAAACAAATAATTTAAACATCCAAACTATTCAAATGTTATTGCACAACATTCTACTCTTTAAAAATATTAAAAGCATCAAATTGTCAGCCTACATAATTAAAACTAGTAAATAATTATAATAAACATGATATGAAAAAATTGTAAAAAAAAATAATAAAGTGTTGTTAGAGGTAGATTGCGAGTCAATCCACCTATAATCCAATTCAAACTAGTTTAACACAAGAATTAAGTAAGTCAACTTGAATTTGACCTATATTTTAAAAAAAATGGATTTTTTTCCAACATAGCCTAACTCAAATCGATGAGGAGTCAGATTGGCTCATGAATTAACATTTTAACACCTCTAAATGTGTTAAACTTACTAAATGTTCATTAATGAAATTGTTTAAAAACCTTAAATTTTGCTAACTTGTATGCAATCCACCTATAATCCAATTCAAACTAGTTTAACACAAGAATTAAGTAAGTCAACTTGAATTTGACCTATATTTTAAAAAAAAATGATTTTTTTCCAACATAGCCTGACTCAAATCGATGAGGAGTCAGATTGGCTCATGAATTAACATTTTAACACCTCTAAATGTGTTAAACTTACTAAATGTTCATTAATGAAATTGTTTAAAAACCTTAAATTTTGCTAACTAGTCATACAAGTGGTATTGGTTATTATCCCTTTAAACAAAATGTTTAGTTCAAGTTGCAAATAGAAAAAAATTAAGAGAAGAGATCTTCTAAATATGGATAACAAAATTTATTGATTGTAATTAGTCATTAAAAATCGGTAAAACTAATTAATACTCTTAATTAGGAATGTCAAAAAAACTCGTACTCACGGGTATCCGTGGATAAAACCTGCAACGGGTAGGAAATGAATACCCGTGAATAACGGTAGGGCTATTTTTCATACCCACATGTTAATAGGGTGGGTACGGGTATCATATTATCCATACCCGTGGATACCCATACCCGTTATACTCTAATTTAAATTAAAAATAAATAAAAAAACATGATTAAAATATTAACATATTGATTTTGAATGAGTTATTTTTTTATTAATTAGTTTTAAAAAAAATCATTTCTTTGTATATTGTTATTCAACACTATTTAAATGAGTTATTTGGACTTTGTTTAAAATTTATGAATATTATGTTTTGTATTTATTTGAATTTACGATTAAAATATGTTGTTAAATATTTATTTTTATTTTTTTGTAAATACCCACAGATATCCATGGATATCCGTAGATATTAAAATATTATGCAGGTACACACATAACGGATACTCGACAGATATGAGTACAAATATTTATTTAGTGGGTAGGGTACGAGAAAGCTACTACTCGTACCCTACTCCGTCCGTTGACATCCCTACCCTTTATCAATGACAAAAGAAAAGCTTTAATCCTAAACCTACATAGCTCTTTAATATTAAAATTTCTCTCTATAAAGTTTTACCATTTTAAATAAAAATAATAATAATAATTAAAATTTCTCTCTCTTCACCCATATTGCTACATATATAAACGAGGCTTTGATGCACAATTCATAAAAAATCATTGTATGATGTCAACTCACAAATCATAACAATAACAAGTTCTAGGTTTATATGAAGATAGTGTGGAAAAAAAAGTTGAGTTTAGTGGTCCACAAATACAAAGTTAGCAAAGTGCTTATGGTCAAACATCCAAACCAATCATGACCACATGAACGTTGCTGGACCCAAATCGATGCATAAGTTTAGAACCCTAGAAAAGAAAAAGTAAAAGGATCATACAAGTGGCTTAAAAATTGAAAGCCATTTATTTGTATGCGAATATTGACCTCAACTTTAAGATTTTTTTTTTTCAGATTAAACCTTTTAAAACAAGATTACAAATAAATCTTTCTCAACATTATTTATTCAATTAGACTTTTTTATTTTTTTACATATTGAGAATTTGACTTTTCAGACCGAATTATTAATAAGAAATAGTTTCAATAATATTTTTATTTTTAAAAAATGTTAAAAAAATTAGGTTAAAACTTAACTTTTCAAAGACTGGATTTTAGTTAACTTTTTCGATATAAGATGGAGATTATTTCAAATTGAAAATTTAATTTTCCACACAAGAATTCTACAGTCCAAAATTTAAAATTTCAAGGTTAAAAGATATAAACCTAGTTTGAAAGGTAACATAAGCATATATTTATTTTAATAATTTTTTGTAAAAATACATTTATTTTAGAAAATAAATCCCAGTTTTAAGACTCTTAATCCCCTTAGGAATTATTGTATGTTTTAGTAGCATTACGTTGACATATACTATACATTAGTGCTCACTCCTCACCCTATATTTGACATTTTGGTTTCTTTGGTAGACTTTTTTGTTATGTTGTTGTAGAGATTCTTTGCTAAACAAATGAAAACGACACTTTCATTTAGAGTACCTTTCTGAACTAATTTTAAAAATAGAAAATAGGATAAATTTTCACATAAAATAGTTTTATTTTAAGGTGTGTAAACAGATTAATTTTAATAATCAATTTTATACTACAGCATGTTTTAAAACAAATAAATTAATTTTGTTTAGTTTAATGTAAGTGTTTGAAACACAAATAATATGATTTTACGCTATCAATCAATCAAAAATCACGAAGCCCAACAAAAACAAGATTTTATGTTGTAATAAAGTATTGACAAAACATCTATACTACATAATTTTTAAATTAAATATTATAAAAGCTCACAAATTTATCAATCATTTACAATTTAATGACCTATGATGCGTTTGATTTATAATATGTTTTATATTATTGGTACCGAAACCATTTTGTCCTATATATCTTATTATATCAAGAGGATGTGAACGCTCATTTGACATTATATTGGTATATAATGAGCGAGATTATCCCTATTCACATGTAATTGAGATGATTACGGTCTATATTTGTCAAGGATCATCTCAAACAATCATGAATACCTATTTGATATCATCTCATTTTGTAATGATCGAGATCACATCGACTTAGTCATATTGTAATAATAATGATCAACTATGATTAAGAGAAGGTTAAAAGTTCAAATGTATTAGTATATCATTAAGCAAATTAATAATGGTGATTGTTTATGTGGTTCACGTCCAATCAGATAAGGGTCCATAAATCTAATATAAATAACATTGTTCATGAGGTAATTAATTATGTGTTTATTTATTACAACATTTATTGTCATCTGACACACACCCCTAACTTCAGCGTCAAAGTGTCTTTTGCAAACACACCCGCTCTCGGCTTGAAAAGATACCTGAACATGGAAGGATCTAAGCTTGAAGGTTGAAGAATGAAGAGCAGAGCTTGTTGTGGAGTCTTAGTAATGTGCTTTTGGTCCTTCAAGAACATTTGGAGTCCACCGTGGGGCCTAGATATACTCTATGAAGAAAAGCCTTATGGTGTTTACAAGAAGCAAGATGACAATTGTAAGATAAGTAAGCAATAACTATAATGAAATGGCCATGCTTTTAGAGATTAGAGAGATTTCACCGAGTTCAAGAAGAGAAGTGTTAAGGAGATGGATGCATTGAGACAAGAGAATGCAAAGGTTAAAGAGAAAGGTTGAAGAGGTGGAATAAGAAAAAGTGCAACAAAACACCGCCCCAACACAGAAAACCACACCTCACGTACCCAAGACTATAAAGAAAGTGGTTATAACAACACTCTACATGCTAGAGGCACAACAAATAAATCCACTGTGTTCGGAGGGAGTCATAGGCATCCCTTTGTAGATGGCATCATGGAAACCCCACTACCAAGTAACAGGAAGTCTCTAACTGTAGACCAATATGATGGTAGCACCGATCTCGACAAGCACATAAATATTTAAGTCACCTAAGTCATCTTGTACACCATGGATGATGTTATCATGTGTAGGGTTTTCCTTACTTCTCTAAAAGGAGAAGCTTTGAATTGTTTTACCTGTCTTCCTCATTTCCCTATAGCTTGCTTCATCACTTTGGTGGAATGTTTCGGAACAAAATTTGCAATGAGCAGTCCTTACCATCTCACCTCTATATTTTTGGTGAAGATAAGGCAAGGAAAAAGAGTCTTTGCGCGCCTTTATGAAGCGCTTTGGGAAGGTTGCCCTTAACATCCGAAACCTGAATCACGAGGTGGCCTTTTTTTATCAACAAAAACAAATATATTAATGGAGGTAATTGGGTTGCCCCAACTCATATACAACAAAATCAATAGCATAAGTAAATAAACACAATATAGTAAGGCACTCTTTGGTTTCCCTCCTTTCAACAAGGAAAACCAACCACAATTTGGTAAATGTTTGTTTTTGGCGATGATACTCTTCACAAGATGTTGAATGACTATTAAGCTCTTTCAATACAATATAGTTAGACTCTTAGTTCCTTTGTTCCCATAGTGTTTTTACCCCATCACATAGATGCAAAACTTGTTATATTAGATGTGTTGCATTGTGTTTGTAAATAATGGTTCTTGGTTTCTCTCAAGATTGCAACCTACAAAAGCATTGGCTACGAAAATCCGAAGACAGAATATTCATATTTTCTATCAAGACAACTTTCAAAGGTGTCCTTATATCCTATGGTGATGACTCTAGGACCAAGACCTTTTGTAGATGACTTTTGCATGACCGTAGTTGCAGATTTGGATAAATTTAGGTAAATGGCTGCAAAGTTCATGCAGCTAGAAGTGTTGAAAGACTTTAGAAACAAGGTGAGCGTTAAGACCATGTTGGCAGAAAAGAAGTCATCAGAGCATAATGTAGCAACACATGAGAGGTTTTCGGCCTAGAGATCCAAAGTTTACAAGGTTTGTGAGGTATACCCCTTTTAATGCTCCAAAATCTTGCATCTTGGAGTAGGCGTTTCAGGCTGATTTTTGGTGGCTCCCAGGACATCACAAACACCTCAAAATGCTTACATGAGGAAGCATTATCGATATCACCACAATTACGAGCATATGACCGATGAATGTGTAGCCCTCAAAGACAATATTGAAGAACTTATTTACGCTAGAGATCTTAGAGGGTGGGATTATGTTGGGAGTTCACGAGGTGAATAAAGAATGTTTGATGATTGAAGATAGGTCGTAAAGATCGCGAACGAGATTAAAAAAGTAGAGTAGCATTGATGCAACAAGAGGAAAGGTGCACAAAGCCTAAACCCCCAATAAGGGGGGCTATTAATACCACCTCGAAAGGATTTATTAGAGGAGGTTCGTTAGCTCTAGCCTAGAAAAGACATCTAATAGTGGTATTGCCTATCAACGTTGTATATAGGTCTCCAAGGAAGAGGATGCCTTCTATCACCTTTACTGGTGTCGACTTCAAGGCCCTAGATCCTGAGTAGGATGACCTAATGGTCATCACTATTGAAATTGAGAACTTCGCAGTCAGGAAAACACTAGTTGACCAAGGGAGATCAGTTGACATCTTATATTGGAAGACATTTAACAACTTGGAGTTGTCGCAAAACTACATGCATCTGTATGATGAATAAATAATCAATTGGTATATTGACCTACATGTTATGTATGGAGAGGAAGGGCTGAAGAAACAATGCCTCTTCGGCTTTTGGTTGTGGATGCTAATACATCCTATAACATTTTTCTAGGGAGACCTTCCCTAATTAAGCTCAATGCAATTGTATTAACCCCACATTTGGTGATGAAGTTTCATCCACATCTGGAGATATCATTACTATCCATGTAGATCAAAAGACGACCTGAGAATGTTACACAATGAGTCTCCAGTTGTTGATCCCTCAATGCACCTCCAATAATGTTGAAAAGGGGAGAATGACTGACTTAGAATCGAAATGATGACTTGGGTCCAACCATAGGCCCAATCAAAGGCCCAATCACTAGAAGCATGCTAAGGAAGATACAAGAGGGCATGGATCTTCAAGGGCTTAATGGGCTTCATGGACTCTAGATGTTATTCTCTTAGGCCAAAGAAGATATGAAGTTATGATGGGCTTATTCTAGATCATTAGAGTAGCTTTCAATTACGCCAATTGTTTAGACCTTGCTTTCTAAATAAATTGTAAAAGCACATTGCATCTAGCTTTGCAATTGGGTTAATTCAAGCCCAATTACAAAGTCTAGGTAATTGGGCTTGCACATTAAACACATGTGGTAAGCAAAGGAGGCGTGACTAGACACATGGCACTTGATCCATAAATTTGGGATCTTAGAGATAGAAGCACATTTAGGACATGCTTAATAAAATCTTTAGAAACAAGGTTATGTTCCTAAGTATGAAGAGCCCTCACAAGTGCATAAAGCTAATTGCATAGGTGGGATAATTACGAAAAGGCCCATTTAATTTTTGACTGAAGTAAGCAACGGGATAACCTTCTTGTAATAACATAGCACCTGTTACAACTTTCGAAGCATCACATTCTAACTTAAAAGTTTTGTCAAAATTTTCAAGGGTGAAGCTAAAGTTGAAAAGTTGGGTACGAACCTTCTATGAAAGCTAGCAAGGCCATGAAAACTACGAATGTCCCCAACATTTTTAGGAATAGGTACACTTATCTATGTTTGCAAAAAGTTGATTGACTCTTTAGAATGGAAAGAACATCCCTAAGATGACCTACATGACCACTAAGACTCTTACTATACACTAAGATATCATTAAATAAACTACAACAAACTTACCAATACAATCCCTCAAGACATGATCCATAAGATGCATAAATGTACTCGGAGCATTGGTGAGGCCAAAGGGCATTTACCAACCATTCATAAAGGCCAAATTTGGTCTTAAAGACGATTTTCCATTCATCACCCTTTTGGATGCGAATTTTGTGGTACTCTTAAGATCAATTTTAGAGAAAATATTTGCTCCATGTAATTCATTCAACATGTCATCAAGTCTTGGGATGGGATGTCTATATTTGATGGTGATGTTGTTGATGGCTCTACAATCACAACACATATGCCATTTGCCATTTCTTTTGGGAACCAATAACACCGGAATAACATAAGGACTCAAACTCTTTGCACCCAATGTAACATCTCGACCAGAATATTACGAATTTAAATAATCAAATAAAATAAGAAATTAAAATCTCATTAATTATAATTCCATTTCCCAAAATTGCGGGAAATTTCAAACTTTATTCAATCATAAAATAAACTGAATCCAAACTTTATAAAGCTTAATTACAATATCCAAGTTTAATAATGTAAATTATTACAACTATTCCAAAACAACCATCCCAATCTAGCTCTGCTCCGTCTCTAAGCCTCACTAGATCCACCCGCAACACCATCTGCTCCCGTGTATCGCGTACACGATCATCGCCAAACACAAGCAGATAGGGTGAGCTAACAAAATAAACATATAGGCATATAGCACATTTATATATATCACACAAACACACAAAGGAATTTCTTCCCTTGATTCCATACCACATGGCCACAACCATGTTAATCATGTTCTACGTCTTCTAGTGAGTACCCCAAGGTGTCTTGCTGCCATACCTATCGGCCACAACCGATAGAGCATGTGCAGAAAACCATGCTACGAATCACACACCGTAACATCAGGTGGAGTTCCCAAATACGAACATAGTCCGTAACGTCCCAAGATTACCAAACTCGTCAGCCAATTACTGAGGAGGGCAATCTATCTGGACCCAGCCGTACTGGCCACAACCAACACACTCTCACCTGTAACACTCGCCTACCCGAGCTCAACTCAAGAGTTCCTCGTGTTCATCCGCCATCCCAAGCTCAACTCGAGGGATGCCATTCCGAGCCACAACTCAAGGAATGCCACATGCTTAACCCCTATCCCGAGCTCAACTCAAGGGATACGTTCTGAGCCACAACTCAAGGAACACCAGTAAGCCGAACTTTAAGGTGTCATAGAAGCCTTGTAGATCACGGACACAATGCCAGCAACCCAGTGCTATTGTAGCAAAAATCGCCTGGCACAGGTCACGCAGCGCCAGGCGCTGCCACTTCCTTATGCCCACTCAAGACGTTAAGATAGTGAGGCAGGCCCCTGGACATTTTTTCCTTTGGCCAGTTAGATTAGCAAAAATAATTGTAAATGTGATAATTGTCCTTGGTTGTTTTAATTATGTATTTTCTATTTCTTAATGGTGTATACCAATGTTATTTAAGTCTTTTAATATGTATAGCAGTTTGGAGCACAAGGGGAGAAAGATATGAATGAATTAGCACCTTAGCAGACAATTTTACAACAACTTGGTGCAATGGCAATGACTACCTCCCTAACACCTGTACAGTTAGAAATGCTTGGTGAAGTCACAAACAGGGACCACTAACCTCCTCTTTTTTATTTGTCAGAAGGATGATTTTGAAGTTCTCTCTAGCACTAATATGCTATGTATATCAATAATTCAACTTTGGTTGTTTTAAGTAAATTTTTATAACTTTTTTTTACTTTTATTAAGTTTGAATATATTCAATACATTATTCTAACATTTTTTTTCAATGTTTAAGGTATTTACATCGTAGATTAACTTAGAGGAAGACATATATGGAATTATTAACCTTGTTGCCATTCAATTTGTTAGGAATAAAGTTGAAAAGGTGCATCAATACTTAATAGAGGCATTTGAAAATGGAAAAAAGAAGTGTACTTAGCACCTTATATGCAAAAGTAAGTATGCCTTTTATAAATTAAATTATATTTATATAAAACTTAATTGTATATAATATTATTTGAATCTGCAAGGGTCACTGGCAATTGCTAGTAATTCTTCATTAACAGTCTCTTATGGTTCTCTTGTGTTCATTACATAAGTCACCGAAAACTTTGGCAATTAAAAGTTCACTACAACCATAAGTTGTTTTTATTATGTTGTAATTTAATTTGGTTAAGTATGTTTTCAGTTCTTGAACTTTGACCCACAATTGAAGTTCATCCTTGTTCGAAAGTTCGAGACATTTTGGTCCCTAAACTTTAAAAATGAATGAATATAGTCCTTTTAACCCAATTACGTTACCTTTTTTTGAAGTGTTGAATGCATTTTCCAGCATATATTGAACCAAGAATGTTTCAAATAGTGTAAGCAACTTCAATACTAACATGAAATATGTTCGACACGTCAAATAAAAGTTAACGTAATTGGGTTAAAAGGACTATATTCATTCATTTCTAAAGTATAAGGACCAAAATGTATTGAAGTTTTAGACAAGGACGAATTTTAATTTTGACTCAAAGTTCAGGGACTAAAAACATACTGAACCCAATTTAATTTTACTAAGTTCCATACATGACACAATTTCAATGTACATTAACTTTTACATAGTGGTTAAGGCTTATTCGAGGTTGAAGGGAACAAAAATCGCCTCTAAAAAGAAGTTGTAGTTCATTATGTAGATTTTTGGTGATGCGTATCCATTAGAGCAAGAATTAAGGAAGTTCGTGAGCAGTGGACTTCGTTTCTTTTCGGTGTTATAGAAGATGATGTTAGATATTTTATGAGTTTTCATGTAAATATTATATGTATATTATTTGATGAGGTTAGGATGTATAGTCATTATTAGTTTAAGTGAGAGCCTTCTTGCTCAAGCGAGAGAAATCTAGCTTAAGTGAAAATAACCAAAATTTCACTTTGCTCTCTGTTCGAGTTTTAGCTTAAGCGAGAATTTCTAGCTTAAGTGAGAGCCCATTTCGCTCAAGTGAGAATTTCTAGCTAAGAGAGAGCCCCTATCGCTCAAGTGAGAATTTTTAGCTCAAGCAAGAATGCTGCAGAATTTTAATTCCATATTTTTAACATGTGATTGACTGAGTAAATTTTAAAAATATGATGTATGAAGTTATGCATGAATGATGTGGTATTTTTTAGACTTGACCGGGCATGTTGTTGCAAAATTCGTGATTGTTTGATATTTGGAATTTAGATGAAATTATTGATATGTGAATATGAAAATATGATTAAGGATATATATGATTATGAAAGTATTGTTGTGAAACTATGATGATAATGGGTTTGTGAATATATATATATATATATATATATATATATATATATATATATATATATATATATACACACACACACACACACACACACACAAGCATTGTATGAGTAAGGTGACATCCTTAAACCAAGGCCGGCTCAAGGGTAAAGCGAGTAAAGCACTCGCTTTAGGGCTCCAGCAAAATAAGGCCTAAAAAAATTACTACTAATATTTTTGTATTAAATTAAATATAAAATTATGTTTAAGAAAAAAGGCCTCAAAAATATTTTTTAGTACTAATATACCTTTATTAAATTAATTATAAAATTATATTTAAGAAAAAAAAGACTCCAAAAAAATATTTTATTATTAATATAGTTCTATTAAATTAATTATAAGTTTAGGTTTGAAAATAAAATTTAATTAAATTATTATTGTCTGATAATTTTTATTGGTATTAAAAATGATAATTAATGAGTTAAAACGTTTTTAAATAAATTATAGTTTTTTTTATGAAAAGGAGAATGATTAACGATATCTTTATTCTCTTATAATCAATATGTATTCTATTTTCTTCTTTTATCTCTCTGTGACCTCTCTTGCCTCTCCTTACTTTCTTCTCTTCCAAGAGTCATTTTTTTAGGGTTTTAGCATATTACATTCCTTGAATCTCTTGATCTTGAATCTCATGTTGTCCTTGTGTACCAATATTTTCATCCTCATTTTTGGTTAGTATATTTTTTTTTCTATTTGTGTTGATGTTATTTTTATTTTGTTTCAGATTTGTGTTAAAATTAGAAATGTGTTTCTTCTGCACAATTTTGTTTTTCGGTACTTTTCGATTTACGTATTTCAATAATTTTTTTTTCATATATCTTGCCTGGTTATTATCGAAGAACAATAATTGTTTTGAATTATTTTTATTAATGATTAATCTTAAAATAAACACCGCAGGTGTGTGAAATAGTTGAGACTTGAGAAGGAGAAAACTTCAAGATACTACAAGTGTACTATCAAGTTTACTTCCCTGACTACCAAAACCAGGTTTTATTGTTTTAATTCATTTGTTTTATATACTTATCTTTAGTAGTATTTTATATATTATAATTTTTATTTCATATAAAAATATATAGATATGTCAACTAGAAAAATTGAATCAGGTTATTCAGAAATCCAAAAATAGAGAAGAATTGAGGCATTAATTGCATCACCAAAAAGGAGCTATGAATAAAATTATAAAAATATATAAGAAAAATGAATTACAAAATATAGGTGGGTGCTCTTTGAATGAACAAGGTAATAACAATTTAAATATAAGTGAAAACAATAATAGAGAAATAGGAGTAGTTAGTGATAGGATAATGTTAACAATTCTCGTGTCAGTTGCTTCAACCAAAAAGAGTTTCTCAAAACTAAAGATAATAAAAACTTATTTAAGATCAACAATATCCTAAGAAAGATTAGATGAATTAGCTCTATTATTTATTGAAAAAGAAATATTAAATAAAATTAATTATGACAATTTAATAAATAATTTTGCATAAAAAAGTTAGAAAAATAAATTTTAAATAAAAGGCCTAATTTTTTAAGTTTGCTTTAGGCCTTCCAAACTCTTGAGCCGCACCTGCCTGAAACTCTAATGATTGTTCATGCTCAAATAGAGTAGAATGGTTCATGTGGTGAGTAGCAGGAGGTCCTAGTCTAAGGCAGGATATTGGCCTTAAATGATCATGGATTAACCTTGTGTTGTAAGGTGAAACCCATTGACAATGGCTCTGCAGAATGGTAGAGCAGTGGAGGCTATCACAAGTGTAAGTCTCTAGTTATTTCGATTCCAAATGCATGTATCCAGATAATTGAGTTTAGTGTCAATTATTTGTGAGCAATTATGTGAATTAATTGTAGTTGTCCATGTATGAATTATAATTAATATGATTTAAATGATCTTAGGACAAATCTTTTGTAAACTAGCTTACCCTTCCACTTTGTGGTCTTGTGTTGTGTTCTTCTTTTGCGATGATCGTCATTCTGGTGGGAGCAAATGAAGATGCAAGTTTAGAAGTGTAAGACTCAGGCAAAATAATTCACGACAAGAAAAATTGGTTTTATCGACGGTCATAATCCTCAGTAATGCTTAAACTTCATCGATAAATCAAAATTACTGACAGATTACCGACGAATTTTGGCTGTCAATAATACTTTCATCAATAAATTTTACCGATGAATTATTTAATCGTCGGTAATTACTGACAAAAATATTCATCGATAATTTCCGTCAATAATTACCCATAAAAAATTCCTTCAATAATATCCGTCGGTAGGCATGAATTATTAATTGATTTTTTTTATTTGTTTCAGAACTGATTATTTTTTTTCTTCGAATTCAAATTTTATTATATCATTCAGATACCGACTTCTATTGGATTTTTAGTATTTTGAATGCTTTAATTACACCTATAAAATTTATAATGTATTTAAATAATTTATTTAAACAAATCAAGAACAAAAACCTTACAATGGTAATTACAAACAAAAGAAAATAATTGAAATGAAAATTATAATAAAAGATGACATTGATGATGATGGTTGAGGACATGTCTGAGATGTTTGGACCTTAATAAAACACAAAAACAACCATGAAAACCTTCCCACTTCTAACTAATGATGTCAACTTTCGATGCACCTATAACCAGACAAGATCACAAACAAATCAAAAATAAAATCACTTGCACAAACCACCATTCTTTTTCAAAAAAATATCACCAGCACAAACAATTTAGAACAAAAAATATGAGTTTTCTCCAACACCATTTACACACATATCATAGATCTAGAAAAAAAAACAAAAAACATAGGACGTTCATCTTCCAAAAACCAAGTTTCAAACAGAACATTCATCTTCCCAACTCCAAGTTTCGAACAGAGAACGAAGCAATGACGTGGTGGATCTTCGCCGTAGACAGAAACCAATTAAGGAACAAACCTTCTCTCAAGGGTGAGCCGAAAATGACGTTGGCGGGGCTAGTCGACGGTACTTTTAGTCGCATCTCGAAGGCATCAGTGTTGAAGGCGTGAGGCATCATTTGAGAATATGAGATCATTGAAGATGAAGAGGGTTGAGGCATGCGTTCGAAAAGAGGCCTTCGCAGTGGCAGCACCATCGGAGGGACTTCCAAAAGTAGCACATGTTGCCTGCAAAGACTTCACTTGGAAAGGAAAGAGGTGGCTGCAAGGGAGTGGCCGCATGAGATGAGGTCGAGATTCTGGCTCCCACATTCTTCCTGTGACGACACTTGAGAATGAGAAATAGAGAATTAGGGTTTGTGATAAAAAGAAGAGGCAATTATGGTTCAGGGTTGTCTTCCTGCACCCTTAATATTTCTTCTACACCTCCAAATTTTTTTTAAAATCCAAAATTTCCCTTTGACTAGTTTGAAATTTTAAATTAATCACTTTTCTCACTTCTCTCTCTTATTTAATGAAAATTACTTCCTCACTTTCTTTTAACCTACACCTAGCGTCCATCCTCACCTTACCCTCAAACTCCCTGCCTCACTTTCCTCACTATCTAAGCTCGCCCCTCAAGCCACACTCCTCACTGTTTTTTTCTCTGGGGTCCCTCTTACCTTCGTCGTTCCTCTATATTAGCACAAGTAATGATATCCCTTCGTAGTTTTTCATTTTTTGTGTTATTGTTGTCGTGTTTGCCATGCATCTATAGGTATAAGCATCATTTAGTTGATTGGAGTATAGATCTGTGAGTATCAATGCCTAAAACGTAAACCCCAAACATGAAGTCGACTTTCGCAAGTGATTTAATTCTGGAAGTCGACTTCCATAAGCCACAAAATGACGGAAGTGAACTTCCATAAACAAAGATAAGTTTCGGAAGTGGACTTCTGTAGACCACTATGAACAACATGAAAATGGCACAACCGGAAGTTGACTTTTGTAATTAAAACTGACTTCTATAGTGGTGACTTTCGTAGTTGGTGACTTCCGTAGGTGGTGACTTCCATAGTTGAAAGTGACTTTCGTAATTAGATGTGACTTCCCCAAGAGATGAGTGATTTCCGTAAGAGATTAGTGACTTCTGTAAAAGATGGGTGACTTCCATAAGTGTTGAGCTTGAAAGTGGACTTCCGTAGGTGTGCGGAAAATATCACCGAAAATCGACTTCAGTAAACATGTGGGTGACTTCCAGTGAATGATATTCGACAACATTAACTTAACTCACCAGATGTCGACTTCTGAAAATATTTAATTTTGGATATCGACTTTTGGTTGTTTTTTTTTTCAATATAATTTTTTTAATATTTATTATTTTATCATTGTTGTTATGTAATTTTTCTAGGTTACGTTGTAATTTTTTTTACTTAATTTTAATGTAAATAAGTTTTAATATTAATTAATTATAATTTAAATTAATTATAATTTAGAATAATGAAAATTTTAATTATTTACTATTTTGAATAATTTTAATTTTAACTAATTCTATTGTTGAGTAAATATAATTTTAAATAATTATAATTTTGAATAAATTTATTTTAAATTAGTTTAAATTTTAATTAAATTAAATTTTATTTATAATTAATTATAATTTTGAATAATAATAATAATAAATTATAATTTTGAATAATAATAATAATAAATTATAATTTTGAATAATAATAATTATAATTAATTATAATTTTGAAAAATTATAATTATAATTATTTATAATTTTTGTATAATTTTAATTAGTTATATTATTCGAATAATTTTATTTTTTAATTAATTAGAATTTTAATATATTTTTAAATTTGTTAATTATAGACATGACTAGGATAAGAGGAGCATTTGTACCTCGTGGTGGCTCAAGTTCTTCACATGCTGAGGCTTTGAGCAGGAGCCTAGGCAGAGACCTACTGCATCTATTCGTAGAAGAGGTAAGTGTCATCATAGAGAGAGTGACCCATCATCTCATGGGAAAGTTGGTTCATCAACTAGTCATGGAGAAGTTGGTCCATCATCACCAGCTCCTGCTGATATTCATGAGCAGTAAGAAAATGTAATTCACCATGAGGAGGTTGTTACGGACCAGGACCACGATGTTTTAGGAGGATTTTCTAGAGGGCCCGAGGATACGTCTTTATTGACTGGATTAGCTGATCATTTCGCATGTGCTATTTGGGATGGCCACATTAGTATTGTACTTTAATAATTTGTTTGTTGAAATTGGTGGATGAATTTAAAATATTTGTGTAATAGTTTTTATTAGGACCGAGTGTGTGACGCCTTAACTAGGATGTTACAGAGTGGACGGACATGAAGTTAGTGTCCCATGGCAAGAAATTGAAAAGATTTGGAGTTTGTCATGCAGTTGTTGAGCCATTTGTTCAAAATTCGGGGTTGATGCCACTATGTGATATAATATATGAATATCTTGATAAGGATTTCATACTAGCTTTTGTTGAGAGGTGGCACAAAGAGACCAGCAACTTTCATCTTCCTTTGGAAAGAGATGAGCGTGACATTAGACAACGTCTTTGTCCTTCTCCATTTGCCTATAGTTAGAGAGCTTTTTAGCAGCGAAGCATTAGACTACGATGTTGCTCTTGAGTGTGTGATTGATCTTTTAGGTGTTGAACAGACGAAGGCGTCATCTGAGTTGACACATTATCGCGATCCCCATGTAAGACTCAGTTGGTTGACAAACGTCTACACTGAGTGTTATGAGAATCAATAGTGGCAGTTTGCGGCACGGGCGTATCTGCTGCATCTTGTTGGCTGCACCATCTTTGTGAATAAGAGCGCTTCTCAGCGTCTCCTACCTTAATATGTTGTCAGATCTGCAGTCTTGTGGAAGGTTTGCATGGGGAGCTACTGCACTGGCACATCTTTATGAGTAGCTTAGAGATGTCAGCCTTGCCCACACCAAGCAATTAGCTAGATATTTTACTCTTTTACAGGTACAAAATTATTTTTCAAACATGATTTTTACTTTGGTCATGTTTTTTGTTTCACTATTGAAAAATCTTTGCATTTGTTTGTAAAGTTGGATATATGAGCACTTCTCAGGATTGGGAAGGAAGCAAGTACTAGACAATTATGATGAACAGAGACCTCGGGTGACGCGTTATGTGACACTGAGACTGAATTGTACTTTACTTAAGTCAGGGCACAATTGGATGCACTAACGTACGATGGGGTAGTGTGGAACCCCTACATAGCACATCAGGTTACTCGTCCTCTTATCAACATCACTCTATTCTATGGCTTCATCCGATTGGGAGAAATTGTGCACCATCACCTATCGGATCGTGTGTAAGACCCGTGAAATTTAATTAAATAAATAATTAATTAATTACTAAAGGCGGGTGGTGGGAGCCTTTATGGCATTTAGTACTGACATGTATGACATGGAAAAGTACTAGCTCAAGTGGTTGAGAGTACTTTATTATATGATAGGACTTGGGTTTAAGTCCTATGTATGCCATTTGTGTGTTATTTAATTATTATTATTATTTTTAATATTATGCTTGATCATGTTGAGTGATAATATAATCATAGAATTATATTGGTCATCACGAAACATGAATTGGTTAAATGGTTGTACATTGGTTTGACATGGGCATGGTTAGGGGTTCGAACCTTGGTTAACTCAAACTAAGCTTTCTTTTTGCTAAACTTATTTTTGGCAAAGAGGAGAAGGGTTGGGAACCCTAGCAGCCACGTGAAGGCAGCCTAAGCGGCTGAAAAAACAACTAAGGATGGACTTTGAATGACAATTATACCACTTTTAATGTCATTTTCGTTTTAGCACATTAATCCATCATTAAGGCACTATTATAAGGAAAAATTTAGGTGAGAGGAAAGGTTTTCTGCATTTGTTATTGTTGTATAGGGAGAGGAGTACGAAAATTGAGAGTTTGGTGAGGATTGAGTGAGGAAAAGAGCTACATTGAGATAGAGTCAAAGGAAGAGCATTGGTGATCAAGGGGGAACTGACAAAAATTTCAAAATAAGCTAAGGAAACCAGGTTCGGGGAGCTGAGCCTCGTTAATTTTATGTTTAAGATTAACTGCATGTTGTATAACATGATTATATATGATTATCCTCTGTCTATGCTTAAATTTCGTGTTTCTAAAATTTTTCCAGAAATCGCCTGACGGGCAATGAACTGCCACCAGGCGACTCATGCATTTTTCTAGTTTTTGTGCATCTACTATGAACCGCCTGGCGGACGATGAATTGCCGCCAGGCGAAGCATGTTAGTTTGGCACGATAATAGTGTTCTTTTGTGATTTTGGGTTGTTCTGCTAAAAAACAAAATGGTTTTAGGAATTGTTTATAATGTAAATATTTCATAAGTGGCAAATCGTGAGGTATCTGGAAGTAATTGGGTGAGATATTGATTATATGAGTATTAGGTTTGAACCATTTGGAAATTTGGGGCTTTTAAATTAAGAGATGATATGATCCATAAAAATAATCCGAATTGAATAAATATGATGTGTGCACCATATAATTATGTCAAGACGAATATGGGAAGAGTGGTTTGGGGGGTTTTAGGGTTTACGCAAGTACAAAACAATCTGAGATTTTTCTAGAACTGTAAGCACCATCTGGTGGTGCATGAATTGCCGCCAAGCAACTCATGTTAAAACAACTCACTTTCTGGGTTACTGTTAAAAAATCGCCTGGCGGTGAAGAGCTGTCGCCAGGCGATGCGCGTGGTGTTCCATTCATAAAAATGTTGTTTTTGGTACTTTTTGGGCAACAGGATCTATCGGGCGGTAGTTTAGTCCCGCCGGACACCACCTTCCTAATTCTGGGCACTAAGCGCCACCTTCCTGATTCTGGGCGCTAGGCGCCACCTTCCTGATTTTAGGCGCTAGGCACCACCATTTTTGTAGTTTGCGCAAGTTTCGTAAAACTGCATTTCCCGGTTCATTAACCGTCCGATTTAGGTGAAATTTTGACAGGTGATCCATAACATGTGGTTCTTCACTTTGAAGGGTGTAGATTGGATTTGGAGGTCAGTAGCTAGAGATATACATTACTTAATATTGTTGATTTTGGAGTCTGTAAAATACAGGAATAAGCTCTTCATAAGTTCAAGTAACTTCTAATGAAGCATGATTGGGTTATGTGGTAAGTGTCCATCAATTTGTTAGTCACATGTGAAGAATTGGTTTGGTGAAGGCATGGGTGTCAATATGAAATTGCATTGGTGCATAAGATCATGTGCTTAAAATTGTTAGAGTGATGCTGCTTATATTTTGTTTGAGCATGCTTGGGATGGTCTATATGACAAGGGGATGAATGCACATGTGAGGTGCTATAAGGCCTGGAACATTATAGATGACAATGCTTTTCATTAGGGGTACTCTAGAATGAGAGCAAATAAGGGCAACCTGTGTGAAGTGTGCTTGAACCTGAACTAAAACCAGTATTGTGCAAGTACTGGTGTAGCGCCTGGCGGTAAGGAGGGGTGCGCCAGGCGGAGACTGCAGTTCAGTAAATACTAAGGCACGTGGCGCCTGGCGGTAGAGGAAGTCCCGCCAGGCGATAGTTGCAGTGGCAGTGAAGACTAATGCGACAACACCTGGCAGTACGTGTCCCCCGTCAGGCGATTTTACTGCAGCAGATTGGTGTTATGCTTGTTATGAAGTGCGTGATCTACAAGGCTTCTAGGATATCTTAAAGGTTGGCTTGCTGGTGTTCCTTGAGTTGAGCTTGGAACGTATCCCTTGAGTTGAGCTCGGGATAGGGGTTAAGCACGTGGCATTCCTCGAGTTGAGCTCGGAATGACATCCCTCAAGTTGAGCTCGGGATGGCGGATGAACACGAGGAACCCTTGAGTTGAGCTCGGGTTAGCGAGTGTTGCCGGTGTGAGTGTGCTGGTTCTGGCTAGTACGGATGGGTTCAAATAGATTGCCCTCCTCAGTAGTTGACTAACGAGTTTGGTAGTCTTAGGATGTTACAAATTATGTTCGTATATGGGAACTCCACCTGGCATTACAGTGTATGATCCATAACATGGTTTCCTGCACGTGCTCTATCGATTGTGGCCGATAGGTATGGCAACAAGACACCTTGAGGTACTTACTAGAAGATGTAGAACACGAATAACATGGTGGTGGCCATGTGATGTGATATCAAAGGATGGAATTCCTTTGGTGTGATTGTGTGATTGGTATATTTGTGCCATATATATATATATATATGTTTATTTTGTTAGCTCACCCTATCTGCTTGTGTTTGGCGATGATCGTGTACGCGGTACACGAGAGCAGATGATGTTGCAGGTGGATCTGGTGAGGCTTAGCAGCGAAGCGGGGAAAACTTATGGGAACTGTTTTACAAAGTTTTATCATTTATGGTTTTGGAATAAAGATGTAATCTATTATGAGACTGTTTTGGTAATTTATTGAATTTTGAGAAGATTTGAACTTAGAGTTATCTTTATTATGAAATAAATTATTTGAAATTCCCCCATTTTTGGGAAATGGGTTTATAATAAATGTGATTTTATTTTCTTATTTTATATTATATTTTAAACCCGTAATATTCAATCGGGATGTTACACCGTGTGTTGCGCCAATTTGGGTTTATGCAGCATATCCCGAGGTCTCCACTTTTTGTTGGTGATGTCGGCTTTGGAAACATTGATGGTCGATGGATTCGCTTCGCGGATCATGTGTTGAAAGTGCTTCCAGCTATACCTCCTTATTCATGTGTAGACGGCTACCTGTAGTGGTGTAGACAGGTATCTCATCTGTATATTATTCCGAGTAATCATGACGATTGGCCTACTTTAGTGCCTTGACTTCGATGACATGTACTAGATGATCTTCCACCGTAGAGGAGATCACCCGATTCATCATTCGATTTATTTGTAAGTATATGAAAACTAGATTTCAATACATGTAAATTATTTAATTTACTTCATTTCATCTTGTCATTACAAGGTGCTATTAGAGGCATGATTTTCGTCTTACAGAGGATGATAGATTGTCGCGATGTCAGTGAGGGGACAGTAGCATGGGAACACACTAATGAGGCATTGCAGATAGGTCGCCAGGCAGTTGAAGAATATGGCAATAGTAATATAGGAGGTCGAAATATGCGGGGAGGCAGTCTAGTTTTGGATAGGAGACCTTTTTATATTCTTATGTGGACATGACTTTATTTCTATCCTTTATATTAGTTAAATAGTCATGAACTTTTGATATTTTGTGACGTAGAACTTCTTATTTTTTACTCGTATAATGTGTTTTAATGTGTGTTTATATTCAATTATTTTTCTTGTTGAGTTAATGGTGATTGCATTAAGGCCAAATTATATTCGTTCCTTGGCTAGAGGAGTTATAATTTTATAAATATGCTTAATAATTACAAATAGTTTTTAATGTCCATATGACAAAATATTAAGTTACAAAAATAATTAACCTTAAAAAAAAATACAAACATCAATCCATGCCCAGGTCCACAAAACTAGTATTCACACCCATCAAGTGCACAAATATCTGCATCTTGTTAGTGTAAAACACAGACAAAGCTCGAGCCTCAGGATAACAATGTGTAGATGATATGATATCTACCATGGGTATAGGACAATCATCTTTTAGGTGAACCTATAACAAATGAATGATGTAATACATTGAAATTGTAAATCAAATAAAAATAAAACAATTGGGTTACCTGAACAAAATGAGAATCGTGAACATGTCCTATACATATTAGTTTATGTTATCTTATACATTCAAAAATTTAACAGAATCGGGATATGCCCAAAACATATCACTAACCACCTCAGATTCTTCTTGACATCTACTCCAATGAATGTAATTATCACAATCTAACAACATCATCAAGTGTTGTAATTTAGTTCTTGAACCTCTCAACAATCGTTTATAAGTGTATCTTGCATTATAAATTTGCTTTATCGTTGTGACATTACACTCACTATTTTATTTCAAAGTGAGTAGAATATTTTGTTGGCTTGACTTGTCAACAAGAATATTTTAACCTCCCAGCAAATGGATGACCAACTAGCGTCTGAGACATATCATGGTTAAGATATTCGCACATTACCTTCAACATCCAACCATCTCCATTACTAATTAGTTTGCTTCTTAATTTAAATGGACAATCACATTTTCTTGTGCCAGAGACACTAGGTTGAACATCAGATTTATACTTCCTATACTTACCACCCTTTTCATAGCTTAACAAAACATACGTTTTCCTCCCAAGTTGACCAGTAGCTTTGTCAGATCTAATAGTGACAACAACAAAACCAAGATGAAATGTTAGCTCTTGAACCCACTGAAGCAACTCATCTTGTGTTGAAAATATCTGATCAGTGGTAAAATTATTTGTATAGTCTCCATCACACATCTCATTTGTAAAAGAAGAGAAATCTGAGATGAAACTCAAATTTACTTGTGATTTTATGAAAGTTAAAGGGAGATCGTCCATCTTAGATAACTTTAACCACGTATAATCTAACATTAGTAATTAATACTACTTTTTTAAAATAAAAGAAAATATAAAAAAAATTAAAATATTCCTCCAACAATAAACTAAATATAAAAAACATAATACATACATAAATAGTAAACCATATAAAAAATCATTGAAAATAAATAAAATTAAATCAATAAAAAAATATTCATTCAAAAATATAAAACAAACAAACAATAAATAAATAAATAGTAAACTTAAACAAATAAAATTAAAACACACAAAAACATAACAATAAAAAATATATAAACAAAAAATAAATATTCATGTAAATAAAAATTAAATAAATAATAAATAAAACATAAGTTATTACTCAAACCATGACAAAATTACAAAATAAAACAAAATAAAAAAATCACTTAATCTATCTACATTACATATCCTCATCCTTCGGAAGTGGAAAAAGAAAAGAGAAAACCATGTTATCCCACTTAGCTTCATGCATCAGGAAGGAAAAGAAAAAAAGAAAACATGCTACCACATCCGGAGAAACAAATGCAACTCACCACTTTCGGAAGAAAAAAAATCTACTTATCGGAAGTCGACATCCATTTTACACAGACACTCCCGGATGTCCACTTCGAGAAGTTGGGATTTTTCAATTGTGTTCCGGAAGTGGACTTCCGTATATGGGCGAAAAAATAACTTCACTTCCGTACCAGAAGTCCATTTTCGTTTTACACAGACACTTCCGGATATCCACTTCCGGAAGTTGGGATTTTTTTATTATGTTTCGGAAGTCAACTTCTGTATATGGCAAATGGATGGAGAATGTCTTCCGTAAAAAGCTATTTCCACATTCGTAGAACATTAAAAACCCAACTCAGTTTTTTTTTTATTTTTTTAGTCTAACATTTCGGTACCTCAAACATAAACTTATCAAATACAAAATGCGTACCTTTTTTTCTGAGAATAAATGAAGCAAAGTGGTGAAATATCGATGGACCCTGAACTACAAAATTCACACTTCAGAAAGCAACAAAAGTTCTTATACTACAAGTGGAAGTGAAAATGAAAGAAGAGGGAGAAATACTTGGGGTGCAGCTGTACATATACAAATACTACTATCAATTAATTCAGGCAGCCAACTACCTCTGTCACCTTCATAATTGTTTAATTATTACGTTTATCTAATTAATTTTATTTATTTATTTAATTTTTCAAGAACATAAATAGAAAAGCATAAATATTTGGAGGTAAAGAGAAATATTCGGAGTGCAAGAAGAAAACCCCTTAGGATTCTTTCATCATACTCATAAACTTTGTAATGGGGCGGCCTAATTGGCCTAGTATCACATTATTCTCACTACCAAAATTTAATTATTATTAATCATTAATATTTTAACTTTGTAATATTAAATTTAAATAAATAAAATAAAATATTTTATATGTTTGAATATTTTGAGTAGCACTTTCTACATTATGTACAAAATAAAAGTATTTCTCGATTCATAAATGAGTCATTAATACTCTTAAATAATTTAATAATTTATTGATTATAAAATTGTTCTGTTATAAAAATATTAACGAGTAATAATAATAAAAAAAATTTATACTATAAAAAAAAATAATTTAGAATAAATATTTTCTATCAACGATCAATGACAACACTACAAAATTATGTAATTATAACGGAGGTTTATCAGTGAAGGTTATAATAACCTCCGGTAAAATGGTAAAATTTAATTTCCTAGAGGTTTTAGAAACCCGAACTATGTACCAAATGTTTTTAAAAAAAATCACAGTAAAACTTAGATTCATACCTAAGAGAAAAAAGAAACATTGTTCATGTGTGAGAGTCTTTCATGTTTCTTCTACCGTTTTCTGCGTGCCTCCCACCAGTAAACATGTTATTGACGAAGCAACTTTCAATTAAGGTAAAGACGTTCCCACCGTTACCCTAGGAGGAAGAAAAAGCAGTTTTCGCTCGTTCTCTGCGTGCCTCCCACCATTCTCCCTGGTGTTTGAAGGTCAAGACTACCTCCCACTGTTATCCCCGCATCTTCGAAGGTGAAGACATTCTTTCTCTTTCAATTTCATCTCCTTGCCTTCAATTTTGTTCAATGCCTCTTTCGATTTTTGGATTGATTTTCAGTTTTTCTTTTTCTCATGCCTTAAATCAATGGGAAGTGATGAACATGCTTCTAACAACCAAGGTATGTATGAATTTGTATAAACTACTGCATAGTAATTTCTTATTTTTGGTTTATCGTTTCCTTATGTTATTTTGATACTATTTTAGCTTGGTAAAGAATGAGGATAGACACGGGAAGCTTTGGAGTCTTACTCATTATTCTTTTTTGGCTTAAATAGTCTTTTGGTCCTAGTTTTGGTCGACTTTTTTCACTTTAGTCCTACTTTTTAAATTGTTTTCAATTTGGTCCTATTTTTCGTTATATTTTTTCAATCAACTCCTTTCCGTTAACTCCGTCCAAATCATTAACGGATGTGAACAGTAACTGCCACGTGTCATCTTGTGATTTTTTTGATTTTTTTTTTAATTTTTTTTTAATTTTTTAAAATTTTTTTTAAAATTTTTTTAAATTTTTTTTTAAATTTTTTTTATTTAAAAAAAATGTACACGTGTCAAGTTTATATTATGCCATGTGTCAGAATTAGATTTTTGTATTCAATTTGGTCCTATTATTCGTTATCTGTTTTCAATTTGGTCCTAGTTTTTTTTAAAAAATTTAACATTTTTTTCCTCTCCAAATTGAGACAAAATTTAATTTG
>Ga0214543_1004433_pt1 | contig 26603 bp, 15 predicted proteins | sample CNSS2metaG_FD_160094 | JGI IMG/M metagenome (GOLD analysis project Ga0214543, IMG submission 160094) | Root nodule microbial communities from cowpea collected in UCLA plant growth center, Los Angeles, California, USA - CNSS2 | ecosystem: Host-associated > Plants > Roots > Nodule | place: USA... | reverse complement strand
CACTCAATCTCCTAGAACACCTCTCAGGAAAAGTTATCGCTCTACCCACACTAGGTTTTTCAAAGCTTCTATTGAGAACACTCAGAGAACTCTCTTGCAATCACAGCACTAGCACTCTAGCTTCTCAAAAAGGTAAGTGAGAAGTAACTCTGAAGTTCCTTAAATAGAGGTTCCAAAAATTAGGTCAAAAAGGTGAACAGTCACACCCAACTAACCAGGATAATCGATTATCACCAGTGATAATCGATTATTCCAGTGTGGTTTATGAAAAACAAATTTCTGAGCAGATAATCGATTATCAGAGGTGATAATCGAGTATTCCAGTGCTTTCTTGAAATAATTGGTTTAGCTCAGGATAATCGATTATTCTAAGTGATAATCGATTATCACTTTGACTTTTCGAGAAATACCAGAATTTTCTTGTACAATACTGATTCTAACTAATCTAATTACATTTTACAAGATAGCTTTAAACACAACAACACATGGTCTTCATATTGACTTCCAGATGGCTTTCAGGCTTCTTTTATCATCATCAAAATCTTTCTTCCGCATTTAGACTTGTATTTCTTTTGCCAACAGTATATACCTTGATATATGAGATGTCTAGATAAAGGAAAGTATCCTGAACTCTAGTAATTGTTCATGTATTTATGTGCTGAGAGTGGCAGGACGTCCTAGTCTTGGGACATATTGGGCCCAAAACAATAGAGGATTAACTCTGTGCGTGGTTGGGTGATAACCCCTTGCGTCTAGACTCTGCAGAGTTTAGAAACCAGCACAAGTGCATACTTCCTTTAGAATTTTATATCAAGAGTATGATCCGGATATCGAGTCGTAGTAGCTTGCATTTGTTTACTCTCACATGATCTGAGTGTCTACTATTTAATTGTTAATAACCTGCTTTGCCTTTCTCTTGCTCTATAATATGTTAAATATATTTTCTCTAGCTTACCCTTTCAATTGTGTCTGCTTCTTGTCTCGTTTTCTCTTTTGCGATGATCACCGTAATGGTGGGAGCAGATGGAGAAAATTCTGATGCTAGATCTAGTAGTGGTGACGTAGCTGCATATTTGTGGTTATGTTAGCCGTGGCTCATGTGAGCAGTTTTAAAGCCCAAGTGCCTTTGTAATTTCGCTGCTCTAGGAGTAACTTTTTGTAGACTGTTAAACCTTTTTTGCCTATGTTTTATTCATGGCATCGTTGGTGTGCCTTAGTATTTTTTTTAAGCACTATCATGGATGACTGTAACAGTGAATCACCTTGTATGTACGGTTAATCTGGTTACTCTCTTACTATTATGAATGGGTGATATTCTATTTAATAGAATTATTCTATTTAATTGGGATGTCACAGTTAATTTTAAGATTAAGATAAAATTTACTAAAAGATAAAAAGTAGATCGTAATATTTCATTTATTATTCAATCTTGTAAGTAGATTTGTAAATTTTCAAATTAATATTTTATATATAATTTGTTAGTTAATTTAAAAAATAATGTATATAAATTATATCAAAGTATATTATATAAGGTAGTAATAATATTTTGCATTATTCTTATGATTTTAATATATATATATATATATATATATATATATATATATATATATTTAAAGTTTTTTTATTTTTTTTATTTAGATGTATAACTTTAAGTTTATTATATAACTATTAGAATTTATTAAAACATTAACCGTTACAAAATTCCACATTCAAAGTTAATTACAAAATTCCACTTTTTAAAATTTTATTTTACCTGTAAATAATGAAATTATTCATATCTTCTACCTGAGAAATTTCTAAAATTGCGTTACAATTATTTTTAAAATCTAAAATAAATACTAAACTTTTCTGTACATGTTAAAACCATTACTTATATCTCAAAATAATAGAGACAATTGTAGTAGTAAAAAAATTAAAATTATTTTCATTTGCTATAAATTTAAAGATCTCAACCCATTATAATAGATATATGATGATGGTTATCATATTTATATTTTTAAATTTTAAAGTCGTTGTCATTTATTTTAAAATAATTATTTTTGTATAGACCATTAAATAAAAAATCGGTTACTTATTTTTTTTAACTTTTACTATTTATTTATTTATTTTATAACATTATTAATAAAAGATTCAATTAACTCTTTTATTTAAAAATGATAAAAATGTATTGTGACCATTATCTACCCAATTAGACCTAAACTTATTAAAAACCAAACATAATTAAGCGAATATTAAAATAAAAAATTTATATTTTAAAAATTATTAAAATTACAAACTTCCATTTTTTTTTAAATTAATTTTTATCTGTAAATAATGAAATTATTCATATTTCTACCGTAATAAATTTCTAAAATTCCATTACAACATAATTTCAAGTTTATAATTATAATAAGTTAATGTATCAAAAATTATTTTTAAAATATAAGATAAATAATAAACATTTGTGTACATGTTAAAATCATTACTTATATGGATTATGGTTATCATCTTTACAATTTTAAATGTTAAGGTCTTTGCCATTTATTTTAAAATATAGTTTTTGTATAGAACATTCCAATAGGTTACTTATTTTTTAACTTTTACTATTTATTTATTTTACAACACTAATTAATAATAGATTAAATTAACTCATTTATTTAAATTATGTAATGCGACCATTATCTATGCGGACTTAATTGGAAGGTAGACTTATGAAATTTTAACATAAATAAATGTAAGAGAGTATAAAATATAAAATATTTCCCAATTCTAAAATAATAACTAATTTCTGAAAATGAAAAATATTTTTAAAAATCGAAATATTTCCTACAAACTAATTTAAATAAAAAATATATTAAGTTAATATTTTCAACAATGAGTTATATAATAAATCATATTTTTTAAAAAAGCAACTGAAAAAAAAAATAATTTGTCTTATTGCAAATGATGAGCAGTCAAAAAGATATGAAAGGGCAAAGACTCGTCTACATCTAAATAATTGATACAAAACGCAAAGACTCAGGTCTACATCTAAATAATCGTCAATGCTTGGACATTATTGTTTTGTACAAGCAATCCAAATCGCAATCATATGAAGTATTAGGCAAAATTACAAATCTGAGTTACTTTAAAGTTAAATTTAGAAATTTGGGTTAGTTGACTAAAATATTACACGAGAAGGGTGAAGTCGTCATGGGTAACGACACATAAGGTGAAGTCGTTAGGAGTGGTATCGTTTTCTTTTAAAAATTTTAAAATGCAAAAAACGTCAGGAGTGATAACAGCGTCAAGAAAGGAAGTCGTTAGGAAAGGAACCGGCTTCACATGAAACCGCTTTGAGTCCTAATGGTTTTGCTTTTTTATTTTTTATTTTTATATTTTCACTTTTTTTATTACAAGGTAAACTCATTAAATAATACTACATACAATTTTATATTTTATGTTTATTAACATTCAATAGTTGGCACGTTTTACTAAAATAATATGTTTTGGAGTATTATATTATTTGAGTTTTAAACTAAAATATGTAATATTGATAATTTTTTTTAATGTTTAAGCTTTTTTTAATTTGCAGCGTATTTTTTAGTAAAAAAAGTTAGAAAATTAATTAAAAAAACACAAAAAAAAATCTAAAAATTAATAATATAAAATAGTTTTATATTAAAGTTGAAATATAATATGTAAATACATTATCTATGACTTCAAGTACCACATGGAGGTCGTCTTCTTGGTCTGATCGGTCGTCTGGGTGGTTGGTGTTGGTGTTGTTCATCCTCGTCTTCACTATCATCTTCATCTTGTTGTGGTTGAGGAAAAGGGGATTTTTGAAAAGTCGGTGGTGGAGGATAGAAAGGCATTAATGATGACGGTCCTGGAGTATATGCAAACGGTGGTGTCATAGTTGGCGTGCCAAACATGTGTGATGGTCCAGCACCATAGGTTGAGTGAGACGGAAAGAATCCGTACGATGAAGGAACTTGTTGGAAGTGGGTGTTTGATGGATTGCCATGTTGAGGTTGGGAATATCCAAACATTTCACCATGACCCATAGACGACTGACCAAAAAATTGATATGAATGATGTACAAAATCTGTAGAAGACCCTAGAAGGGGTGGGTAGGGTCGTGAAGGTGGCTGATAGGGATGTGAAGGAGGTTGAGAAGGTTCTTGTGGAGTATCATATTGTTAACAAAAGTAATATGGTTATTGATATGAATAAGAACTATTGATAAATAAATCTTTTAATGAAGGAAAACTAACCTCATCGTCGGAAGATTGTACAGATGGAGATATGTAGCGAATATTGTGGTTTATGTACCACTGCATATACACTGAACTATCACGCAAATGGACGTTTGCGGTGAATTGTACACCTTGAATGACACGATTATGTCGATCATTCCATATTGCAATCCATTGTTGATGATGTGCTGGCCAATCTCTATCATTTCTCCCTCTTAAATCGTCCCTGTGAACCTGGTCGAGGTTAATTGGGTCAGATGGGATATTTTGTCTTAAACCAAATTGTCTCATGACCTGATCTGCCTGTTGGAATTCAACTGTCGCAAAGCATATCACAGGTACTTTTGCTCTTGATACCAAAGGGATATCAATGACAATTAATCGACTTATTTGATGTTGCCTATAAGGTGTCCAAGAGAACTGAAACAAAATGGAACCCATTAAAAAATGCTAATGAAAATAACATTGTAATAATATACTGAAGTTTAACAAATACCTATTTGGTACGTAGTTTATCAAAAGTATGACGAAATTGACTAACTGGAACAGTACAAGGATTTGTCTGATGCGTCTGCCTAGCCCATCTTAAATAAAGAAATAGTTCGATGTTATTTATGGAAGTTGTATGGAAGGGACTATAGAAATAAAATGGTTGTTTTTACCTTCTTGCTAGGGGGAAACCATCCCTTGCAACAATCTTCCTCAGTTAAAGGCTCCAGTTGGGGAGATGTGCATGTTATTCTTTCCTAAGCCCAACATTGCAACAAAATCATACTTCTGCCAATATTATCTTGGCTTAGGTGAATGTCGTGGTCTAGGCCTCGATACAGACAGGCCAAAACTACCAAACCCCAACTATAATTTGCCGCAACATTCAAGTCAACTAGTTTCAAAAGGTACATGATGTGGACCCTAGCTGCAAAGGTGTCTAGCATTAAAAGGCTGCCAATTAAAGTAAGAATGTGCGCTCTTGCGTATTGAGCGATCACATTTTCTGTTGCATTTTCTGGCAGCATCTGGAAAGTATTATTAAGCTAAGAAACCTTAATTGAGTTTCCTCTTATGACTGTTTCAGGTGGAAGGATTCCTAGAAGTTGGTGGAAGGTGCAGAAATGAAAGACATCACAGGAGAAATTGTCTATATCGTCATTAGTTTTTGCGAACTCTAATTTTAGATTTTCGTATAGGATAAATTTCACATCCTGATTGTAATTTTTCATTATCTAATTAAATGTATCATCTTGCTATTTCTAATTTTATAAAAAATATTGCACATTTTATTATTTATCGAATACTTTAGGAATAATTAAAATTTAATCAACTTAGAAATATATTAAAAATAAAACAATTAACTAAATATTAAACAAAATTAATATAACAAATCTCGTTATTTTATAACGACTTATTTTGTTATTAAGTAGAAATGTTCATGCTAAAAGAAATTATTATATTTTTTATTAGAATTTTGCATAAATATTTTATCAAAATAAAAAAAAATATTACATTTTTTAATTTTTTTCTTAAAAGAAACTCTAATAATATAATATATTTTGCCAAGATGTGACGGCTACAAACCAAAACTATGTAATAAAAAATAAAATAAATGTGATTGAAAAATTTTAAAAACCAAAACCGTTAGGATCCAAAACGATTTTACTTGAAATCGGTTTTAATCCTAACGACTTCTACTGTTGAAGTCGTTACAATTTATAACGTTTTTTGCTTTTTAAAATTTTTAAAAGACGGTCTCACTCCTAATAATTTTATTTTATGTGTCGTCACCTGTCATGATGATTTCACCCATGTAAAGTGACCCAGATCTATAATTTTGCCGAAGTATTACTCATCGAATCAATTAACTTAAACTAATAGTGCACTTTTTACCCTTCGTTGTATGTTACAAAGTGGTCGATCAACAATCACACGACACGTGAACAAAAATAGTTGTCAAATTACTTTACATAATTTTTTTTTTAAATAAAGTTACAAAATTATTGATCCGAGAATTTACGATTTTATTTCAAGCATAATATATATAGTACATATCACAAAATTATATAAATCCATGAAACGATCAAATTGTTACATTTTTTTTTAATTTGGGGAATTTAATCAAACCGAGAAAATGTAATTAAGCCACCAGACCTTCCTTAAGCGTTTAAGATTTTTAAAATCCTACCAAATACATTTTTTTCTGTGTTAGTTAATTCTCAATCAAGAAAAACAATATAGCAATATAAATTAGATTGGTGATGATACAAACACTCATTCCCTATTCCATATTTATCCGATGCTAACAAACTTATATTTTTTAAAATTTAAAATGAATAAGTGTAACGTAACAAAAATAATAACTTTTTTATAGGTAGCAGATAGGATTAAAAAACAGATATTTTTCATAAAAATTAGCAGGAAAAGAAGGAAATTTGTTATTCAATCCGTTTCCTATAGTTCAAACTGTGCAATCAATGAACACGTCACTAATGTCTAATTTTTACTGTGATTCCTCATAAAAAAATGTTCTAAAAAACTTTCACACACTACACTAAATCCTCCGAAAACTCCATGCTTCTTCTTCTGAAGACGACGGTGGCTGAAGATGCCACACAGAGACGACAATTTGGACAAGTGGGTTTTTCCTCTAACCAGTGTTTGATACAATCACAATGAAAAATGTGCCCACAAACTGAAAACACAACACACTCTTCTCCATTCTTTAACTCTTCCAAGCAAATCGCACATTCACTCCCTACAACAAAAACCCAAAACGCAAGAACAATTTTATACAGATATTTTGTTTTCTATAACACTATTCTTTAACAATTTATAGAATTTTGTTCACCTGAAAGCAATGTTTGGTTTCCGAAGCATACGATAGATCCGAGAAGCTTCTTTACTTGTTGCGTTTGGCCCCTTCTTTTCTCTTCAACGACCCAGAAAAGGTTATTGAAAATTTTGACGACCCTGTGGTTTTTGGGTGGGGTGTGTGCATGAAAAGAGAATGTTTGTGTGAACCTGCAAAGGAAGAGGGTGGTGATGCAAAGGAGAAGAAGAATGGCTGCAGAAACAATGGGTGAGAAAACGTAGAAGAACATGAAAATCAGTGCTGCGATGGAAAGAGCAACGATGCAGGAAAAAAAGGGAGGGGAAGGTGGTGAAGAGAATTCATGAATTCTTGGAACTCTGTTGTTCTGCTCCATCATGTGTTGTTTGAGCACAGGTTTCGATGCTGGCATGGATTTTGTTTGTATTTGGATGCAACGGGACATTGGCTTAGGAAGATTAGATACAACGTTAGGGAAATAAAAAAAAAAAAAAGACAACCAAGAATTGTGCCCACTAGTTTTGGTTTTTACGTGTAACAGGTAATATGAAATAAGAAGGGTACACAATGAGGATAATCAAGATATATCCTCGAACTAGGTTTATAGAAGTGGATGGTGATTCAAAGAACATTGGGATTTTGGTATTTCTTAAAAAATTATCATTATGATGAACAAATTATTTTTATTATGATATAAAATAAAAATTTACGCACACAAAGCTTTTATTTATTATTTTAAAAAATAAAATTTTAATTTTAATATTATTCTTGGTATTAAAAAATAATATATATATATATATATATATATATATATATATATATATATATATATATACACACACACTAGTGTATACACATACACTATGGTGCCTATGTGTGTACGTATTTTTTAGATATGAATGATAGTATCTTAGTAAATAATAATAGTGTAACATTATTAAGTTAATATATAAAATAAGTTTATATTTATTAAAAATAAAGTGAAATGAATAAAAAAAAAGATAAACAGTTTTACATAAAATAGGTAAAAATAACCGTTAATTTTAAAAAATTTAATAAATAATTATATTGTAAAAGGTAGAATTGGTATTATGAGATGTGAATACAAAAAAGAGAATCTTTTTATATATTGTTATATATATATATATATATATATATATATATATATATATATATATATATATATTTTTTTTATTTATTTTGGCATGTTGACTGGAGTTCAATTTCTGCGTGGGATTTATGGTATTATTTTTTTATGTGACTAATTACTAATTTTAATACATTTTAAAACATTAAAATCAAAATCAGTATTTATTACTCGGCATTCAAAAATCCAAATATGGACTCAAAATATTAGGATATGTAATTAGAGAACGAAGAATGCTTATGTACTCCTAACTTTATGAGAAATGTTTTAGACATGATTTGTGAAATATATTTTTGATTCTCATTACCCTCAATTTGTCTAAAAATTTGATGTGATAAAGAGAATGAGTGAACAAACAGGTGCAAGATGAATGTAAAAATTAAAATATAAAATTTTTGATTTATAAGTAGTTTATTGTGATGTATATTTGTGTAAATGGTAAAGTGTTTTTTTTATTCTACTAATTATATATAACTATTAGAAATAATTTTAGTTATGAATTATTTTTTTCAGTTATGACTGTTAAAATAACTAGCATTAATTAAAATAATAAATTTTATCACATAAATAGTTAGTTCAATAATGTTTTTTAATTGAGAGATATTCTTAAACTGTTATTTATTTATCTATCTTTTTGTAATAATTATATCTTTTCTACTTAATCGTTATTTAATTTATATTTATTATTTATTATTTATTATGACGTACAAATGACAAAAATTAAATAAAATTGTCTATAATTATTTTATTAAAAAATATTATGTATTTTAGTTTCTATATATTATAAAATGTAACAATGTGATTATTGATCTATCTTCACGATAAAGTTTTAAACCAGTCACGAAATAGTTTATCTGATTTTAAAATAATTATTATAAAATCAACACACTTTTGTATTTAATAAATGCTTTAAGGAAATCATTATAATTGTCAGCAAAAGATAATTGTTATAAATAAAGTTTTTCCTTACAGGATAGTTTACGATAAAATAATATTGTAGAATTTTTTTATTGTAAATACATAACATTATTTAGTTATTATCAAATCCACAGACTTTCATATTTAGAATGTTTGAAGGAAATCATTATAATAGTGAACGAAATATAATTATAACAGAAATACAATTTTTCATATATGATAGTTTGTGATAAATAACATTAATTGCATAAATTATTTTTATTATAAATAAATAGATAACGTATTTTCTTAATAAAAACATTTTAATTTGTTTCTTGACTGGGTAAAGAATTGGTCTTTATTATTTTATTTTAATGGTTCCGTTTTGCAAAGCTTCAAAAACACGTAAGTCTTCTTGTGTTTGTAGTGCATTAATGTATTTTATTATTTATGTATTTTCATCTAAAAATAAGGGCATAACTCCAGAGTGGAGGAAACTGTTTTATACGTTATCTAATTAATTTGTTATTTTATAAAAGAAAAAATTAAGTATGCATTAATTACGATCTTAAAGTCACAAACTAATGAAATGAATGTAAATTTTGGTTTGACTTATGATTCACTCACCGACACTTTAACTTGAGTCACGTACCATGTTCGATATTTTAGAATACTTTATTAATACTTATCAATAAAATATTAAATTTATATCGTCATAATACACTACATGAATTTTTTTTTTAATAATGACTAACTTTAGTAACAAAAAATAATTAGTCACTATATAATGACCAATTAAGATATCAATTTAAAAACTAAAAATTATTAGCAACTAAAATAGTTCTAAAAAATTATAATTGGTTTCTAAATTGATAATTAAAATAGTTTCTATTATGAATTGATTTATAAATTGATCACTAACATATTAGTTACCAAAATTTTGACTACCAAAATAAATGATTTCTAAATTGGTCACTAACATTAGCAACTAGGTTTTGGTTACCAAAATAATTGGTTTCTAAATTGGTCTTCAATTAGAAAATTGGTTTCTAACATATTTTTTGTTACTAAAATTGATTATTATTTAAGATTTTTTTTAATAGTACTTATATGATAACAATAATTTATATTTTTTATGTTCACAACTTTAGTACATATAGTTTTATTTTGGATTCATACAATAACGATCATATAATTATTATGTTTTTAAAAATCACTCTTTAATTTTTAATCTTCATATGTCATGTATCTATCATGTATCGTATTTTATTATTTTAAAAATAAACGTATTGACGTATCAGATACGTATCGTATTAATGAAGTATTCTGACCACTTTTTTCTCGCCGTTTAAAAAAAATTGAGTTTATTGCACCTTCCATATTTGTTTTATTTTCAAATAAGTAATAATATGCAATACTTGAAATATAAAAATTTTCTTAGTTAATGTTTCTAGATTATTATACCCTTACTCATTTTTATCAATATATATAACCTAACACTTAACTTTCTTATTAGCAAACAAAAATTCCTATCCATTTTATATATGAATATAAATTGTTCACATAAGATATGTGACAAAACATATTCAACTGTTAGCGTCTTTTTTTCTTTATATATATTTTTCAATTTTTTACGATTTCTTAATGCGAGACTTTAAATTCTCGTACATTTTCATTTACAAGTTCTTGAATAATTAATTTTCTTTTTATTTTTAGGTAAACTTTTGCAATGTAAAAAATATCTCTAAGTTATTTAATATATTTTTATATTTTTATAATTTCAGTCCATTTTGAGATTATATATTTTCTGTGTTATTGTGTCATTAAAAATGAAATTTAAAATATAAAAATACTATTGATAAAAATACTACGATGTGGTAAGAAAATTTGGTTCTTCCCACGTTATAATTCAACTACCTGTGATCTTTAAATAAATGGTCCCTCCACCTTTCTTTAAAGCGAAAGTTTTGTGATCATTTGTTCCTGTTCCAAGTTTTATTCGCAAAAGAAATCAAGTAAAATTGTTAATCATATCATATATAAGGGTGTACAAAAACAATTTATCTCCGGTTAAAGAATTTCGACAAACTTTTTTAATCAGAGGTAGGTCACCACGTAAAAGATAAATAAATAGTAATGACGTTGCATATTTATATTATTAATTAAATATAAGAAAAATTTACTATATAAATTTGTGTGAATATAAAGTTAACTTTAAAGTCATTTTTTAAGGGGTTTGCTAAATGTCTTAAAGAATACTGGTTAAGAATAATTAATATATATTGGATCTTACAAAACTATATATGTAAATGTGATATTAAATAAAATATGATCTAATAATAACTATTAGTATAACATCCCGTTTTCATAGTTTTTAAACTATTAAACAAAACATTTAAATTTTTAATAATTCAGAAGCAGATGATGATGTGGGTCAGTATGAAATATGATACAGTCATCCTCAAAATAACCATACATACAGCTTATACTAAACACAGGTTTACAAAACACCCTAAGCATCTACTGGAGGAACATGTGACTAGCACTACTGGAAAACATCCTGGAAACCCAAATCAACGCCTGTCTGGGAAGGGTATATCTTCGCCTGCACTTTTACCTGCTCATGCCATTCAATATAGGACGATCATTGCAAAGGTAGAAGACACACAGAACACAAAAAGAACTAGAAGGGTAAGCTAACTTGAACAAAGAGCAAATCATACAATTTTTATACTAAGACAGAAAACAGACTTCCATTTCACAATCCACTAAATCATCCAATTAATCCTGACCATAACACCACACATCATTCTAGACTCGATATCCGGATTATGTAAGTGGCATTGGAGCTCTTGGTAACTTGCGCTTGAGATGGTTCCTAAACTCTGCAGAGTTTTAGGCACAAGGGGTATTCACCCAACCACTCTCAAGATAAATCCCATCACCTCTATGATGGATCGGAATCATAAACCAGGACCTCCTGCTACTCCCCCCGACGTAATCCATTATACTCTACTTGAGTCTTAATGGTTACTAGGAGCGTCAAGATGTTACCAATCTGAGTCCTCATGCCCTTACATTCACTAAAACCACATTCCTTAGGATTTTCCTTGAGATCCTAACTCCAACATATTCTCATGCACATCAAATTCGCACTCAATTCCATCACACAGTCTATCATGCATAAAGACCACATACAAGATCAGCCAACATCATTTAAAAGCAATCAATATAGCATCATGTAAGCCAAACTGTGAGAAAACTAACTTCTGCAGGGCATCTCGCTTAGGCTAGAGAGTCTCGCCTAAGCTAGAAAGCTTATCTCGCTTAGGCGAGTCGATCTCGCCTGGGGGAGACATCTTACAGTGGCAAATTAAAAATTCCTGGACGAACTCTCGCTCAGGCTAAACTGGCTCGCCTAGACGAGATGTTATCTCGCTCAGGCGACTCCAGCTCGCCTAGGCGAGATTTCGCGCAGTGACAGGGGTGCTCTTCTGATATTTTCGCTCAGGCGAGAGCAACTCGCCTAGGCGAAACTATCAGGAAATCCTCCCTGTTCTTCACATGCAAGCTCGCCCAAAAACATCCCCCACTCAATTCCACACACCAGCAATCTCAAACACCAATTTAGCAGGTAATCATTCAATTAAATCGCTCACGAACACAATTCACATCAAAATGAGCTAAAGAGTTAGCTTCCCTTACCTATTTGTCAAAAATCCACTTGGTAGAGTCAAGAAATTGGCAAGGCAGCAGAATGTTCAGTTTGACCTATGAGAACCTATCACCACAACAGGGAGAATGAAGAATTACATGATCAGATTCGAAATTCAGGGGTTAATTTGCGAATTCTAGCTGGACTTGAACCCAAAAGGAGATATGACTTACCTAAGAGGATGGAAGCTGAGGGAGGAACTGTGGAGGGTCCTGTTGGCTGGTCCTTCCAGAGTCTGAGTAGGGAAAAAATGAAATCGTGAGATGGCAGCACAGAGAGGGAGAGTGGGAGAGAGTTTTGAGTTGCAGAGAAGAGTGGGAGAAATGAGGAAGAAGAGTGTGTTTCTGCTTTTGGAAAAGGAGCAAAAGAGGGGTATCACAATTAGTGTAATTTATCTTTTTTTAAAAAACAAAAATGCTCATAGATATTATACATGTATTTAATATTTTATTTAATATTCACAAATAAAAGTTAAAATTAATTAAATAATAAAATAACTATATTTTAATATTGCTAAAAATTAAATAAAATTAAATATAAAAAATTTTAAATTAACAGAAAAATCAACAAAAAAAATAGTGATAAACATCTAAAAATTTTAAAAAGAAAAACAATATAAGAAAGTATAAATTAATAGAAAAACCAACAAAAAAATTAGTGTTAAACATCCAAAAATGTTACAAAAAAAAACAATTAAAGTGTCAAATTGAGACTTAATTAATTTTTTTTTTTAATAAAAATCTTAAAAATTCCAAAGTCCTTGTTTTGTAAACTTTTTTAAAGATTTCAAATTGTAACAGTAAATTATTGTTTAAAAATTTAAAAAGGTATTTTTGTCTTTATAAAATTTTTTATATATATTTATACTATTTTAATTATTATATCTAATTATTTTAATTTTTAATATAAAAATAATAATAACAAAACATATTTATTATTCCTTAACGGGTGCTTTGGATACCGATTAGCATTCTTCTTTTTAAAAATAATATTATAAGTCATTTGAAACTTATTTAGTAAAAATTTATTAATTGTTATATCTATCGTGTTACCGTTATCCTTTATTAATATGAGAGGAATGTATTAGAAATTTGCATTGACTAAATAAACGAGTATAAACCTTAATAGTCAAATTTTCAAAGTTAATCATAAAATTCATTTTTTAAAAGATGCTATTAAAATATCTTAATGTGATCTTTAACATAAATTTTAAATAAAATAATTTTTATATTAAATAAATTATATTAGGAGAAAAATATTTATTTTATTTTTCTCTGATAGAGTTCATTATTGTTTTTGACAATCAATGATTCATTCTATCTCTAGGAAAATCGAAGGAATGATTATATGCCTTTCCTATCTCTTTTACATTTTTTTCCAAACATGTTTTATATTTTTAAACTATTATACCGGTTTATTTATTTATTTTTGTTTTAAATTTACTTTACGGAATAATACAAACACTAGTACAAAATATAATAAAAGATTAGCGTTGTTTTTTATAACCTAAGTACTAAATAAAGTCAATGCACTATATTTAATATCTTAAAACTATAGGACGTACTTAATTCCTTTGATGCATTAAACATTAATTTTTTTTATTATGAATAAATGAGGTAATAGATCATTACATTCTCAAAATAAAATTTGGGTTAAAATACTAAGTGGAATTATTAGCTCACAAGAAAACATGGACTTAGTAAGATTTTTTGTTTTTGCATTCCTGCAAGTGTAAGGTAACATGTATTTCCTGTTTTGGGTCAAATTTTGAATGAAGTATATATGACATATTTGTGAGACCCAGTACAGTTTTAAAACCAGGTAAATATGAGATATATTTTCCGTTAATGTCATATATTTTCTTACAGTTTTAGAAGGCCTGTTAATATCATTATTCTATTTTTCTTTAAAAAATGCACTATTTATGTTCATATTTATTTTTCTGTCATAAATTCCATGGCCAGCATTGAATGCTACAATAGCAGCATCGCAGAGATGCAGGAATGAGAAGGCTCCACTTAAGGGCAACACGACTAATGCCATTATGACAAACTAATGAAACCATTTTACTATATTAAAGAAAGCTTCTATCACTAAATTTCTTTTATTTTAATTTAACTCACTATTGTCAAAATGGCACTGTTCTTATCATGCCGACATGGCATTTATAAAACCAATTTATCTTCTACTTTTTATATTTAATTATACTTTGAGTTTAAAAAGATATTTCGAGATTCGAGTTAAAATTAGTATTATTTATGTTGATGAGTTGAGATGGTTTTGGGTTGCTATTACTCATATGGTTTGAGCATTCTAAAGTCGAGGTGGGGTTTTCGATTTATATGTATATATTGACCCTCATATACGAATAAACTATAATATAAGAAATTATTTGGTAGAGTTATTATCAGTTCCCAAAACAGAGTCGATAAAATCTTTATTTCAGACTCTTTAAAAGTTTTTAATATTTTTAATATTAATATATTTCTATTAAATTAATCATAAAATTATATTTGAAAATAAAATTGAATTAAAATATTATGAGAGAATGTTAATTTGTATCGAAACTATAAATTATATTTAGTTAGGTAACAACTTTATTTTGCAATAAATGATAAATCTCTATTTTCTCACTCATCAATTCTTATTTCTATTTCTTTCTATTTTTCTTTTTATTTTTCTCTGTGTGACTTCTCATCTACTGATTCTATTCTTCAGCTTTTTCCTTTTTTGTTAAGCATTGTTTCAGTAGTTTAGTTTGACACATTAGTCAATACGTATTTAGATATGGCAATGTGGGTCTAGATTGGTGGGTCAGCTCGTAGGCCCGCAATAAAACACAAGGTGAGCCAAGGTATTGATTTTGTTGACCCGTAAAAGTTGGATCCGCATAGCCCGCAACCTGCGCGAGACAAAGGCAGAACAAGGCGGGCTGGCCCGTAAGCCCGCATAACCTAACACTATTAAACTTCAACTTGTGAATTTACGTGTGAACCAATGTTTGAATTCTTTTGGACTATTTTTTATTGGACTGTTAGACTGTTTTTGGACTACTTTTTATTGGACTGTTAGACTGTTTTTGGACTACTTTTTATTAGACTATTACACTATTTTTTATCAATAAGATATGGTTGCTTTGCATCCCTAATGTTCATGTCTAGGACTTGTTTTGTTGTAGAATATAGCTTTGTTGAGCTTGTAGAATATTACTTTCTTTGGATGGTCTTTATGAGATATTTTATCTTCAAATTAATTTCATCAATGCATGTACAACTTTGCATCCTTAAAATTATTTAAATGTAACAAATTAATTTTTAAAGTTATGATGCTCTAAAGATACGGGCTAGCCCACGAGCTCGCGAGTCGAAAGAAATACGAGGCGAGCCACGTATTTCAGCTCACATTTTATATGTGGGACGGGCCAGCTCGACCCGCAATGTGCGGCCTAATGCGGACTAGGCCTAAACGGGTCATGCCAACCCACATTGCCACCCCTATACGCATTAGTTTATTGTCATCTCACTAGTGGAAAAATGGGCTTCCACGACGCAAATCAATGACATTTATCACCCACACAACGTGAAAAAAAGAGTGGTGACATTTTCAAAATAAAAGCAAACTATATAATGACGATTTTAAGTATAACTGTCATTGCAATGAAAAAGATTGACGGGTGGAGTTAAACCATTGTGGAATGTAAATATAACGATGAATGCTACTCGGAACCGTTGTTGAAATTCCCAGTAACTTTTCAAAAGAGAAAATTTTTCACCCTAGCTTTCGCAATTCCCATTTCACTCATTTTTGGAAAGAACTTTGCAGCCTTCTCCTTCGCCTCCCCTAGCCTCCCGATGTCGTTGAGAGTCTTTACTTTTGCCACTTGCGACTACCACCGTTGCTGAGTGTGTTTGCCTTCACCCTATCATCCTGTTCAAGCCTGTTCGACCCTTCTTTGTCATTGTTCGAGGTTGCATTTCGACGTTGTTAAGACTCCCTCATCATTGCTATTGAGAGACTCAACCATTATTGTTCTCCTTGCTACCCCTTTGAGCTTCTAAGGGACTGGTTTGAGTTCGAGTGCTTTTTCACCTAGTCTTCTCGACCATTAATGTAAGACCCGTGAAATTTAAATAATTAAATAAATAATTAATTAATAAATGCGGGTAGTTGGAGCCTTTATGACATTAAATTCTAACTTGTATGATGTGGAAAAGTACTAGTTCAAATGGTTGAGAGGACTTTAATTGTGTGAGAGGACTTGGGTTCAAGTCCTATGTATGCTATTTATGTGTTAATTAATTATTATTGTTTTAATAATATGTGTAATTATGTTGTGGAATAATATAATATGTGAATTATATTAGTTAGAAAGAAACATGAATTGGCTTGGTGGTTTAGCATGAATTTGACATTGGCATGGTTGTGGGTTCAAACCTTGGAGAACCCAAATTAAACTTTAGTTTTTGCTATTTTTGGTTTTGAATTGAATATGAAAGGGTAGAGGAAGAAGGTTTTGGTGGGCTGTTATTGTGGTTGCAGAAGGGAGAACGAAAATTGAGTGTTTGTGAGGATTGAGAATGTTGAGAAGAACCAAAGAGAGTCATTGGTGATCAAGGGAGAATTTTCAAAGTTCTAAGCAAAGGAGACCAGGTTAGGGGAGCTTTACGCATTAACTTTATTTTAAATTTGAATGGCATGCTAAATAGGGTAATTTCTTGCGTTGATTAATTTAATTCTGATTGGTATGCTGAATTTGGTATGATTATGTATGATTTGTATATTCCATTTTTTAAAGTTTGTGATTCTGGGAAATTTCCAGAATTAGTCTGGTTGGTGGTGAACTGCCGCCAGACTATCTTTTCCTTGCTAGGCCAATTAGGGTTCCTACATAGGAACCACCTGCCAAAAATAGTGACACATAGTCTGTTTGACCAATTGTGATCAAGCCTTGCCCAGAGTTGACTGGTTGACCAGTCTTGACTTTTTGACAGCCCATTGAAAGACTACCACGTGTCAGGGAAGTCTCTCTCCCCATTAGGGTTTGGTTGCCGTGAGTGGTTCAGGCGAGATTATGGTGGTTGTCGCAATGGCTGCGAAATTGTCGCGGAAGGTGTTATTGGGTATGCGGCTGTCATAGGGGGGAAGTGGCGTCACAGTGGGGCTGGATGATGGAGGAAGAAGGAGGCGCGAGTGTGATGTGGTGGCTGCCATGGAAGCGATGCCGACGGCGCAGGAGTGAACGAGGTCGACACAGTTCTGACATGAGCGCGACGAGGGCGTAAGTGCAGGCGCGAACTTGTGGTGGCTTCCATAGCGAACTCATGGTGGTTTCCATGGCTTTGATGGTGGTGCAAGAACGACGCAGCGGAGCTCGCGTTGGCTGCTGCAGGACTCGTTAGTGCCGCAACAATGGTGGTTGTCGGTGATGTGAATGAAGGAGCACGTATGGAGGACCTCGAGTATGGTGCAGCGATGGTGGCGCGATGTAGGCCCGAGAGTTGCAGAAGATGGAGGTGCGATGGAGACACGAGGAAGAAGACGCAGCGGCTGAAGTCATGACGGCATGGGAGTGGCAGGTTCGAGATGTTGGAGCGCGACGATGTCGACGTTCCGGTGCGAGCGCGACGTGGTAGCTATAGTTCGGCGGGAGCGCGACGGGTGGATGCATTCCAGCGTGAGCTGCGGTGGTTGGACGAGGTTGTGGTGGCAACAGAGGTGGCGACTGCGGAATGGATTGGTGCGGAAGAGAGAGAAGAAGGAGATTAGGGTTAGGGTTTTGGTTGTGTGGAGGAGAGAGAGAGAGTGATGAGGTGGCATGTTTTGATTGGTGATTTGAGTTAGTGGAGGATTGATGATGTGGCAAACTGCGAGTGGCTATTTTATTAAGTGAAGGATTGCCACGTGGCGCAATCTGATGGATTAGATCTTAAGTGACATTAGGGGTGCAACTTAGTAAAAAGGAGGGGTGCAGAGCAGAAATTTAAAGTTAAATTACAGAAGGGGGTGTAAACCTAAAAACAGGGGGTGCAACTAGCTCTAGAAATGGTTTATTTTAGAAATAGATATTCCAATTGGAAAAAGGGGGTGTAAACATGAGAATTGAGGGTGCATTTAGTACCTGAACTATTTCTCTCCAAAATTCCTATTTTGGGACTTAATTTATGAATTAAAATATTCATTATTTACACCCTTGAGGACCTAAATTAAATTACACTTGCATCATTAAACTCAAGAATATCTAATAATAAATTTGATGCAACTAATATCAAATTTGTAAGCGCAAAAATAATATTAAATTCCCCAAAACTTAATTATTGAATGTGAGCCAAGGTTCAACTCATCATACCTTCTAGGCAGTCTGGAAGCGACAGTGCCTGGCGGTACGTGTCCCCCGCCAGACGATTTTTACTGCAGCAATATAGGCGTGATCTATGATGCTTTTGGTGATGCTCAAAGGTGGGATTGCTGATGTTCCTTGAGTTGTGGCTCAGAACGTATCCCTTGAGTTGTGGCTCGGGATAAGGGTTAAGCACGTGGTATTCCTTGAGTTGTGGCTCGGAATAACATCTCTTGAGTTGTGACTCGGGATGGCGGATGACCATGAAGAACCCTTGAGTTGTGGCTCGGGTTGGCGAGTGTTGCCGGTGAGTGTGCTGGTTGTGGCCAGTACGGATGGGTCTAGATAGATTGCCCTCCTCAGTAGTTGGCTGACGAGTTTGGTAGTCTTGGGACGTTGCGAACTATGTTCGCATTTGAGAACTCCACCTGACGTTACGGTGTATGATCCGTAGCAATGGTACCTGCACGTGCTCTGTCGGTTGTGGCCGATAGGTATGGCAGCAAGTCATCTTGAAGTATTCACTAGAAGATGTAGAACACGAATAACCTAGTTGTGGCCAGGTAGTATGAATTTAAAAGATTGAATTCATTTGGGATGAATGTGTGGTCGATATGTATATGTGTTATATATGTGTATGCCATTTTATTTGCTTTATTTGTTAAGCTCACCCTATCTGCTTATGATTGGTGATGATCATGTACGTGGTACACGTGAGCAGATGATGTTGATGCAGGTGGTTCTAGTGGAGCTTAGTTGCGGAGAGGGGATAGCTCGGGAATCTTTTATTTTTATTTTTATTGGTTTTGAAATAAATTGTAAACCCATATGGGTGTCTGTTTTAGAACATTCTGGTTTGAGAAATTTTGGATTTTAATACACTTTATTTATTTAATAAAGTTTAAATTTCCCGCGTTTTGGGAATATCAGTTAATAAATGAAGTTTTATTATTTATTTCTTTATTTTATTATTTAAATTCGTAATATCTGGTCGGGATGTTACAGTTAAGACACTCGACCACTATTGTTCTCCTTCACTACCCTTTCATGCTTCTATGGAATGGTTCGAGTTTGCGTGCTTCTTCTACCAGTCTTCTTCGCTACTTCTTTTGTCAGTCTTCTCCATTGCTTCTTCTCCTTGTCTTCTCCATAGTACAAAAACCCTTCAGTTAGTGTTATATTTTAAGTTTTATTTATTTTAATTTGTATTTTTATTTAAATGTCTTAGTATTAAGTTAGATAGAATATTGATGAACGTTTGGCAAGTGAACCAATCGTTAACGTAGTAATAAAATATCATCCTCTGGGATTGACTTGTTGAATACTAGATTTCTAATTTACGTAATTTTGAGCAATTGTGAATCAATATAATTGCAAGAATGAAATTTATAACAAAAACTTTAATTAATAGAATAACTGTTAGAGGATTGATTTCGTACTTTTTCCTATAGAATTTTACTCCTTTTCAATCGATGCAAGTAATGTAATCATCCACTTAAGTTTACTGAGAGTTGTTTTACCCCTAATCCCTTAGTAGGTAAAATCTATTTATTGAATTCAAACCCCCAATTCCTTAGGTCAGTTTACAAAAATTCAATAAAATCATGAAAAATCAATAATCATCTCTATTGCAAACTAATTAGATATGCCCAATTTCCCAATTGTGACATAATCTAACCTGTCTTGTTTATAATCGTAAACAATCCCCAATTTCCCAATTGTGAAATTGCTCATAAATAAACGATAAAACCATAAACAAAACACTGAGATGAAGAACATTAACAAAACATCAAATGTAAAGAGTAGAACCTATAATCCAAAGTCTTACATCAATCCTCCAATAAAAAGAAATTAGTTCTGCATAATGAAAATGAAAACTCTAAACGGTAGCCAAAAAAATAGACAAAAATAGAGAGGAAGAAGAAGTTTTTTTCCATGAACGCCTCCCTTTTTTCTTAGATAATTTTCTATCTCCTCTAACCGTTTCCCCCTATGTCTCCTCTTTATATTTTCTTTTCGTTTTAAATCTTTGCCAGTCCTTGTAATCTTTAAGTTTCTCGCTAGAAAATCCACAGGCCACCTGTGGAACACTCTATTTTGCACATATCTTCTGAAGCAAACTCCATAGATCGTGGAAAAACCCACCAGGAACTTGTGGAACACACTATTTTGTATCCTCCAATTCGCTGCAAAAAACCACAGGTCGTGGAAAAATCCACCAGGCACCTATGGAACAAACTGTTTTGAAACTCGTATCTTTGAAGCGAAATCCACAAGTCGTGGAAGACTCCACCAGGCACTTACTCCTTTCAGACCAGTTTACACAAACAACGCACCAATCCAAATGTATGATCCGAGACTAGATAATGCATGATGAAATGAGTCCAATAATGCACAAATGAATAAAAATGCCTAAACTAATGCATGAATATACCTATATATTATATGCTCATCAAATTCTCCCAAGCTTAGACTTTTGCTTGTCCTCAAGCATAGAAAATGTAATGAAACAACATAACAAATGCAAACAGAATGAGGAGTTGGTATCTAATCTCAAATCTAAATTCATCCAAAAGTATTCCAGATACACACATTCCACATATGTTGGGTCCCTAAGTGCAATTTAATCAATGAGTAAAGACACAAGACACTAAGAAGGAGAATCTTTGATGTGTTTTTAAAGTTCTCTGCAAAAAGATATCTTCTTAGGTTTCTAGCCTAGAAAACATTTACCTGCTAACTGAGCATGGATCCTCAACTCAAATGCTTTGCACTTACCACACCCAGTCTCAAAAGAGTGTCTCTTTTCCCAGTAACTAACAATCTCAAAGGGATTCCCATTTCACTTTTTATTATTTATTAATTGTACTCTCCTTTTTTTTTTCTTTTCTTTTTTTTTTATGTTGTGAAATTGACATACATTTCTCCAGTAACCAAATGCAGTGAGTGTCACCTTAGAAACCTAAAAAGAACCTCTTTATGTCTATCACTCAAAAATTATCTTCCTTAAATGTCAAGTGTCAAGGCCTCCTCTTGTGTAGTGTGTGAGTTCCCCAACAATATCTAATGTGCTTCCCAAAATATAATTGAATAAACTTAGACTTGAGTTAGATTGATGTGTATGTGATGCAAATGAAATGCAACAACTAACATGCAAGTTACCCTCCCAAGCTTAGATGTTTAAGTTGTCCCCAACATAAATAAAATAATTAAGAATATAAAGGATAGAACTCACAAAACTACTGGTGGTGGAACCGGTGCATTGTTGCCGACGTTGAAAGTAGCTTTGCTTGTGACGTGACGAGGTTGTTGCTGCTTTAAAATTGGAAAAGTCTGCAACCCATGGCAAAGTATTAATAACTACCAGCTTCTCATCTAGAAACACCGCTAAAATAGGTTGAACATCATGGTCATCCTCATTAAACTTCAGTCTTGAAAGGTAATCAATTATCAAATGTTGTTTCCCTTGCTTATCTCAGATTTCCACGTCAAACTCTTGCATTAAGAGAATCGAATGGATTGATCGTGGCTTGACGTCCTTGGATGTCTCTTCACCTCCACCTTCACTCTTGTTTAGGTCTATTCTTCTTGTAGTACTGAACAATGGCTTGAGAAATTCTAGTTGATATGCACAATGTACCACTTCTTCATCACTCACTTCTTCACTCAACTCCTTTGTTTGCATTCTAGATAACAAAGTTCTCTCTAGTGGATTTTTCGTCACATGATTATCCATTTTCTCTAACACAGGAGACTCAATTATTTCAGCCCAAAAATAATCCTTCTTGTCCAGCTTGTGTTTTACTGCTTCATTTATTGAGAATGTGACTTTGTCATCAACTACTCTTAACATCAATTCACCTTGTTGTACATCTATCAATGATCTTCCCGTGGCTAAAAATGACCTTCCCAATATAATTGGGACTTTAACATCTTCTATGTCAAGGAACACAAAATCCACTAGAAAGATAAATTTATCAACCTTTACTAAGACGTCCTTCACTACTCCATAAGGATAAGCCACTAGAGAGTTATCATAGTGGGCTTCACTTCTCCAATACCCAACCTTTTAAAAATGGATAAAGGCATCAAATTGATGCTTGCTCCAAGATCACACAATGCCTTACCACTATATTTCCAATGTCACATGGAATCACAAAGCTTCTTGGATCCTTCAACTTGGGAGGTAACTTTTTTTTAATTATTGCACTACACTCCGCTGTGAGCATTATGGTTTCATCTTCTTGAAGCTTCCTTTTCTTAAACAACAAGTCATTCATAAATCTAGCATAACTTGGCATTTTCTCCAATGCCTCTACAAATGGGATATTAATGTGGAGCTTCTTAAAGACATCAAGAAATCTTCCGAATTGCTTCTCTTGATCTTTCTTCTTCAACCTTTGAGGGAATGGAATAGTAGGAACATATTCTCTCATTTTTCCTTTTTCACTCTCTTCATTTTTTTCTCCCTCATAATTTTTTCGCTCATTTTTTTCACTCTCTTTTACAATATCATCTCCTTGTGCATTTTTCTCACTACTCACATCACTCTTTTTCTCATTTTCTACCAACCTCCCACTCCTCAATTGAATTGCCTTACATTGCTCCTTTGGATTTGGAATGGTGTCACTATAGGGAATGTTCCAAGAGACCTCTCTGAGATTTGTCGTGAAAGTTGACCAATTTGATTCTCCAACTTCCGGATTGAAGCTTCATGATTCTTCAGATTAATCATTGTCTCATTCATGAAATTAGAAGTCTGCTCCACAAATGTTGAGGTTTGCACAGTTAATTTCTCCACAGCACTCTCCAAAGTAGACATCTTGTTTCCTTGGATACTAGATTGTGCTTGATATTTATAAGGAGGCCTTGGTTTATTGGATTGATTTTGTTGTTGACCCATTCCATTCACCTGTGCCTCTTGTTGAGTTACTTGACACTCACCATTTTGATGCATTCCTCCACAAAAATCTCATAGAAGAGATGTTGTATTAACTGCTTTTGCTTGCATATTACCCAACTTTTGCGTCAACTCAATAATTTGTTGTGTTAACAACTTGTTTTGGGCAAGGATAGCATCCAAGGTATTAACCTCCAACACTTTAGCTTTTCTATTTTCTCGGTCAAACTACATATTCACTATATTACTTGCCATTAACTCAAGAGTCTCCAAAGCTTCCTCAGGTGTTTTCAAATTAAATGATCCTCCACTTGTCGCATCCAGAATTGCTTTAAAAGATGGTGCAAGACCATTATAGAATATTTGGACTTGCAACCAATCTGGTAAAGCATGATGTGAACATTTCCTCAATAACTCCTTGTACCTTTCCCAAGCCTCGTACAACGATTCGGTTTCTTGTTACCAAAAGTAGTGATTTCATTCCTCATTCTCGCTGACTTGGATGGAAGAAAGTATTTGGTTACAAATTTTGTAGCCATATCTTCCCATGTAGAAATACTGCCTTGAGGTTGTGTTTGAAGCCACCTTTTAGCTTTATCCCTTAATGAGAAAGGAAAAAGCCTCAAGCGGATTGCATCATCTGAAACTCCATTAATCTTCAAAGTGTCACAAATGGCCAGAAAATTCTTCATATGAGAATTAGGATCCTCTGAACTTGCACCTCCAAATTGATTATGCTAGATGACTTGTAATAGTGCAGGCTTGATTTCAAAATTGTTGGCATGAATAGAAGGTCTCACGATGCTCCCTTGGTAATTATTTGTATTTGGCATCAAGTAGTCAAGCAAAGTCCTCCTCATAGGTTGTTCTTCAGCCATTGTTGATATGTGCTCTTTCTTATCAATTGATGGCCTTGCTTTTCTCTCTTGCTTCTTCTTTCTTGTGATACTCCTATTGTGTCTAGCAGTACAGTCAATTTATGGTATAAAATGCAAGATTTTTTCTACAACTGTACCTCGCATAAACAACTTAAAGACACAATATTCTAACAACAAAAATCACGTGAAAACAAATTAACAACAAACAAGATAATTAAAACAGAAAAAACAAAAAACCAAAAACACAAACAATTTTAACTACCTAAAAATTAAAACTCGAATCTCAAGCAAATTAGATCACTAATATCAACAGAAAAATCAATCTCCAGCAATAGCGCAAAAAACTTGATGAACGTTTGGCAAGTGAACTAATTTTTAACGTAGTAATAAAATATCATCCTCTGGGATTGACTTGTTGAATACTAGATTCCTAATTTACGTAATTTTGAGCAAATGCGAATCAATATAATTGCAAGCATGAAATTTATAACAAAAAACTTTAATCAATAGAAGAATCATTAGAGGATTGATTTCGTACTTTTTCCTATAGAATTCTACTCCTTTTCAATCGATGCAAGTAATATAATCATCCACTTGAGTTTATTGAGAGCTGTTTACCCCTAATCCCATAGTAGGTAAAATCTATTTATTGAATTCGAACCCCCAATTCCTTAGGTCAGTTTACAAAAATTCAATAAAATCATGAAAAATCAATAATCATCTCTATTGCAAACTAATTAGATATGCCTAATTTCCCAATTGTGACATAATCTAACTTAACTTGTTTATAATCGCAAACAATCCCCTATTTCCCAATTGTGAAATTGCTCATAAATAAAGGATAAAACCATAAATATAGCACTAAGATGAAGAACATTAACAAAACATCAAATATAAAGAGTAGAACCTATAATCCAAAGTCTTACATGTTAGGAATCCAAGTGTGAGTCTAAGTCCCACATTGACTAGAATTGAGAAAGTAGAGCACTATATAAGAATAAAGACCCGTAAACCCATTGCCTTAAGGTTTTGGGTTGAGAGTGGTGTCAGTGCCTTATATGGTTGGGCTCAGATCTCATTGGTGTTGTATGTCCCTAGTGAAAGCCCCTCTGTAAACCTAACAAGTGGTATTAGAGCCATTTTTCTTAGTATGCTCTGTGGTTGCAGCATTGTCTGATCTTCCACATTAGAAAGGATTTGGTTTCTATTTTTCTTCTTGGGAATCTCAGTTTAGAGAAGTAGTGGGAGCTTTGGTTAAAAGCCGCAGCAGGAGCTTTGGTCAAAAGCCGTAGCAGGAGCTTTGGTCAAAAGCTGTAGCAGGAGCTTTGGTCAAAGACAACAGGAGCTTTGGCCAAAGGCAGCAGGAGCTTTGGTCAAAGGCAACAAGAGCTTTGGTCAAAAGTAGCAAGAGCAATGGCATTGGAAGAAGGGAAGGTGGGGATTGAGAAGTTTGATGGTAGTGACTTCGGGTTCTGGAAGATGCAGATAGAGGACTACCTGTATCAGAAGAAGTTGTATCTACCCTTAACAAGGCAGAATCCAACCGACATGGAGCAGTCAGAATGGGATTTGTTAGATCGGCAGACACTCGGTGTGATCCGGTTGACATTAGCCAAGAATGTTGCGTTCAACATCATGAACGAGAACACAACCGTAGATTTGATGAAGGCATTGTCAAATATGTA
>Ga0214543_1004432_pt1 | contig 26606 bp, 10 predicted proteins | sample CNSS2metaG_FD_160094 | JGI IMG/M metagenome (GOLD analysis project Ga0214543, IMG submission 160094) | Root nodule microbial communities from cowpea collected in UCLA plant growth center, Los Angeles, California, USA - CNSS2 | ecosystem: Host-associated > Plants > Roots > Nodule | place: USA... | reverse complement strand
TAATATTTTGTATTTACTATTTGATTTTATATCCTTTCTGGGTTACCATATTGTACCTATAAATAGGACTCGTCCTATCAGTAATGAGACACACATAAAAACAGAAGTTGCTCCCTACTCTCTCATTTTCTATTCTTCCTCTCCTTTGTCTCTCTTATTACCTTTATTTTATAACAATATTTTGTTAATGAATGAATAATTTCGTATAATAAAGTGTATTATGATTTCTGTTAAAAAAAATCTATTAACAGTTTTAAATAATTTAAATAAATAAAAATTCTAAGTCAGTTCAATCATTGCAACTACGTATGGATCATTTATATATTAACAGATAAGATGTACAATTATCACATATATTTTGATTTATCTTATTATCCACAGCAATTTTATCAATCTCTATTGTAAGAACACTAAAAGACCTCAAATTTTTAATCAAGAATTTAATCAAAGCAATAATTAATCGAATCAGTTATTTACATCAAAAGTAAAAATTGGTAAAAAGATTGTGTTGAATTGATGAACAGGAATGTTAGGATAGGAATTAAATAATTTATGAGTGAGATAGGTAGAATATTGAAGGGAGGAGAATAAATAAATTGGTAAAGGTTTGAAGATGTAGTTGTAGGACAATCCCATCAAGGTCACTTCATGCCACACTTTTGACATATTTCTGAAACAAATTTGAAGATAGGGCGTGGGTTTCAATAACCCCTCAGATGTAGTTGTCCAATTCCATCTAATACCTCCAAACCCTCCCATCGTTGTCTTAATATATAATAATAACAATAATATTACTTCAACCATCCGATGGAACCCACAACACAACAACGTTCGAGATCCATTTTCACAAACCAGTAACTTCTGTACTACATTACATGGTAACAAAAAAATGAAAAAAAACAGGACCATAAGATAATGTCCTAGACTACAACACCCACCAAACACCCATTCCCTCTTTCGGATAGCCTTTCATTTTCTTGACTTTATTACCTTCATCGTCATCAACAACTCGAGTAGTGTTGGGATTTGAGAGATGGATTCGATCCTGTGATCCTCACTCACGTGTACTTTTTTCTTCTTCTTTTTTTAATTTTGTGTATGTGTGTGTGCATGCATGAGACTCATCGCCAAACATGCATACAAGAATTATTAGCTTCTTGAAAGAAAATATGTGCATTGCTGGGGCCGGTGTTCATTGGGTTGTTTATGGTTTTGTGTAGTGAATTCAAAAGTGGGACCTTCACTTTCGATAAATCAGGAAAACAAAAATGGCTTGCTACTCATTTCGACCTTTACCATTCACACTCACTCCTTCCTTATTATACGTATGTATTAATCAATTATAATATGAGTGATATGATTGAAGTCTCGCATCGACTAGAAATAAAATAATTTTATAATATATAAATAAGGTACAAATTTTACCTTATAAACCGATTTTGTGGGATTGGCTTAGTCTTTAAATTCACTGCTAATATGGTATCAAAGTAATTATTTAAAAAGTCTATCCTAACGAGATTTATTCTATTCACTCATGTCAGACTGCTAACGGATAATCCATTTCTAGTGAATAATATGACAATTTTATACTTTATAAGTGAAGTACAAACTTCATTTACAAGTTAATTTTGTGTCATACTTAATAAATGAGATATAAATCTCGTTTACAAACTAATTTTGTGAAATTGAAGTTTATTGTTAACCCAATTCGTTTCGTGTTAATTTGAAATTTGTTTAAAATTCGCGAAAAATATTATATATTATGTATAGAATAAAGTGTTTCAATGATTGACACACATAGAGTATGAAATAAAGGGAAAAAAGCAGATATTTAGGGTTTTGTTGGGAAGGGGTCCACATATGAGTGAGTAATTGGGAGTGAAGAAGAGGGTGATGGTGAATTGTCTACAATAATATTGGCAATTTGGATGAAGTGTAAGACAGTGATTGAGCGATAAGTGGTAACACATGGCATATTTTTCAATGGAGAAGAATTGATTGAAGAAGAAACTTATAAAAAGAGGTTTTTTACCCACACATTCATTCACATTATTTGGAACTGTGAAGTGTAATTATCAGCTAAGATAGGACATCTGATTTTTTAAGCAATGGTCACTTTCCCACTTACAAATTCACTTTATAATCTTCCAAACCTCACACTATTCTCAACAGTACCCACTTTCAATCGAATATATATTTCCAACTTCTCTTATTATTTCTAGTTAAAACTTATTTAGTTTTATCAACAATATGCTTTTCAGTTTTATCTAACATATATATAATACAGATATTTGTGTTCAGTTTCCATGTTAATAGGAGGAACTTACACTTTTTGAGAGAAAGATAATGATATATTGGTTGGATTTTTCTTACTATTTGCTGATGATTATGATTTTATCGGTTGATATGTCTACTCTTAGCATCAATAAGAATTCCCACATAAAGAAGTAAAAAAGAGTTGTACATATTGTTTTAGATCATAAATACAACTATATTTATTTATAGTTACTAACGAGATCTTAGCAGTCAGTTTTACTATTTCATTTTTATTTTTAAAGTAAAATTCTTTTTTATTTTAGTTTTATACTTAGAAGATATGAAATTTCTTTTTGTTTTTAGTTTCATATAAAAAAAAAACATGTATATTGGCTTATTTATCTACTAAATATTAATTAAATAAATTTTAAAAAATATGTTGATTATTTAATATTAAAATATCTTTTTTATTTATAATTGTATAAATATTAAAAAATAATTAAATAAAAGTTAATCATTATAAAAGTTTTAAATGTAATAAGTTACAAAATTAAAAATAGAAAAAATAATAATTTGTAAAATTAAAAATAAGTCACATTCATCTCTGTCATGTAACAAATTTTAAAAAATAAATAAATATTATTCATATTCATACTCTGTACAATTAATACAGATTTTTTTATCAAAGTTAAAAATTAAAAATTATTCATATTCATATTATAATAATAAAAGTCTAAACATTAGTATCGAATAAATTTACAAAATACTACCATGTAAAATCAAAATTTACAACAGCGTCAAGCATAACTCATATGTGGACCATATTAATATTATTAGGTTGAGAGTATATTCAGGGGCTGTTATCAGCTCAAACCTCCTCGTGTTACAGCTGGGTAACCAATGACACTCTATGCTACTTACATATTTTAAAACAATAATATTCTAACATAGTGGTACCTTGTACATTTTTTATTCTTTTTTTAAATGTTAGAATATTTCAAATACTCTATTCTTATTATATATATTTTTTCTTAGTAAAGAAGAAACTCTATATAGTTAAAGTAGTTCATTCAATTTTTTATTGTCCAAAATCTTTATATATGCTAGCTTTATATATACTAGCTTAAACACAGGTGTTATCACGTCTGTATATATATTTTATGAATATGTATAATATTATATTAGTAATTGATGATATTGTAATGTTATTAAGTTAATAAACAAAATAAAATTATATTTATCAAAAATAAAGTGAAATGTACGGAGAAAATATGAAAAAATAATTGTTAATGAATATGAGAAAAAAAAATAAAAAAATAAATAATTTTACAAAAACTTGTAAAAATAATAGTTAATTTTTAAAAATTTAACAAATAATTACATTATAAATAATAAAATTGGAATTATATTATAAAAAATAAAGTTAGAATTATGAGATGTAAACACATGAAAGAATCTCTTTATATATAAATATATATATATATATATATATATATATATATAATTACAACATAATTATATGCAATTTATTCTTTTACGCAATGAGAAAACAAATGACAATTCTACTGTTAAATTTTAGAAGTTTGTCAGAAGATTTTTGTTATCAACAAATAATTAAGAATGATTGACACTCTAAAGAAAATATAACAATTATTTTTGACATTGTAAATTACGACCAGAAGTTTACATGTGTGTGACAAATCAGCTTTAAACTATTCAATTTTAATAATTCAGGTTAAAATCATATAGCTATATCATATTCAAGAGTTAAACTAAATGTTTATCCACATAAGATACAATAGAATATTTTTTCAATAATTAGAAATCTCATACTGTTAGAGGTATGATTAAATTAATTCAAAATTTAACTATGCAAACATCGTAATATAATAAAAAGACGTGGTTCGCATTCTTCAACAATTCTTTAATACAGAAACAAATACAAACCCTATTTATTAAAATATGTAAACCCTTTTTATATTTAATAATCCAAATGTGAATGGACAACATTGCTTTCACAGTAGAATTCAGTTATGGCAGAATATTTTGCTGGCTACAAAATAGACCAAGTTTCTTTTCAAAATGAGTCACATAAACTTCCTTTTCCTCAGAGTAATATTAGCTTTTATCGTTTAAGAAATATTGTCTCTTTCAGAAGAAAAGAAATGAAAGAGCGTGAAATATTTGAATCTATGTAATAAAAAGTTGTGATAAAAAGTGTGATATCTGAAAATTTATTTACAGTAAGGAAGGTGTGGTGACGTATGTAGCATGCGATGCCAAAGCCATTGCATTAAATGATGGCAACGCTTCTCCCAACACCTTCTGCTCCCTCATTTAATGCAATCACACGCTCATCACCAACTACTTCCATTCTATTCTATCTTTTTTCACTTCTCTCTAATAAAAAAAAAAAATCAATTGTTTTTTTCAAGAATTTAATGGTTCATGTAAAATTTACATGTTTGCAAGTCTTAACTTTTCTGAATTATTGCTGTAATGTAACTATAGAAACAGAGTGCGACAGAGGTGCTTAAGAGATATTTTAACCATTTTTCCATCTTCACGTTAACAATATTAGGGCTAAAAGTTAATTATAAATTGAGATTTCTTATTAATTAAAAATCTTGAAATATTTTTGACAATTATATTCACAATTAGTACACGATAGTCATATTTTTTTTAATCATAATAAATGCCATATTTTTTTTTATTATTTCCTTTTGATATAGTAGCGTATGTGTTCTTTATTAAAGACCTTGAGATTATTTACTCTCCTAATATTACTTTTATGTGCAATAATACCTTTGCATGCAAAATTGTCTAAATTGTAGTTTTAATTTATTTCTAACATTCAGAATAATTAGTTTGGTCGTTATATATTGTTTTTTAAATGCTCAAACTATAAGTAGTGTATAAAATGTTAGTTTTAAAGACTTAAAATCGGGTATTTCGATCAAAATTAAGAAAAAAAAAAGTAAAAACATGACTAACCCATTATTTTTATCTGTAGTGATTATCTTTGTGTTGCATTTTTTTTCACTATTATAATTATAATTTTGTTTGTTAAGAGAGAAGTATAATTTGTGAGTTGATAGATAGTTATCCACAACCAGAGCTATTTATTGTCTTGTTTATTATTAAACTCTCACTATCAGCAAACCGCGCGTTGAATAACAACCACCCATCACCATTATTTATCATCTTGAGAACACAAGTCATGTGTTCATATTTATAGATTTTAAGTTACTTAATTTCTCAAGCAAAGGAAGAACGTTAAAATGTCACTTTTTCCACATGCTACTTTGAAAATTATAGTAGTCGATTTAAGAAGTATAAAATATTTCCATGAAAAATACAGAAAATATATTTTAGTTCACAATAAAATAAAATAAAACGTTGTTAACCATGTGCTACTAATTTTTGAAAGTGTTAGTGCCATTATTATTATTAAATGTTTATAGGTGATGACAAATAAGTTTGAAAGAAGATGAGACATGGAGATACTAAAATTAAGAAAAGAAAAAAACTGTACGATCTAAAATCTGAAAAAATGAAAACAAATTATTGATTTGATCATATGCAACAAACTACTAGATCCAATTCTAGCAAACTCTCAAGTCAATACAAATAAAAATGATAACCAGAAACACAATTTTGTTCCTTTTTTCTTTTTTCCTCACATCTCCCTATTCTTTTTCTTTTCTTTTTCTTCTTCTGCTGCTACTACTGGTGCAGACAAAGGGTCGACCCGAGTCAATACCCGAACCACCACCCCTGCCATGTGTCAAAGATCCTAACCCGACCCGACCGAGTTTCAGACCCTCGCCACCTTGCAAGGAGTTTCCACACTCACGCGCGGTTCGTTCTTGACTCAACACCCCCACCCCTCGCGTCTTTCACACGCGCCACCTATCGCAACTTTAGCTACAACAAATCTGAACTAATCCCCAAAACAAAACAAAATAATAGTAATAATAATAAACAAGTCACGTGAGGCGCCCGTGACACTCAACTCTCGCTGTGAAGCGCTGCTTTTATCTTCTGCACGGTGCACGAGATGAGGTTGTTCACGGTCTCCACCGACTCCACCGTCAGCTTCGCCGTCGGGAGACTGTTCACGAGAATCTGGAACGCCACCGTCAGAAGACATCCACTCGCCCTCTTCTGCGACGCGCCCCCGTGTTGCTCTCCGCCGGCCGCGGATCCATCCGGGACGATGGCGAACCCCGACGGGAGAAGGGCCACGTAGGCAGAGTCGCCGCCGTTCATCACCACGTGCATTGCCGGAATGTCTACCGGCGCGTACACCACAAGCGACCCCGAGGCGTCGGTGCACGTCTCCTGCAAAATCAACATGCTGCTCTGGTTCGCATTCATAGCCTGCAACAAGAAAAATAAAAATAAAATAATAAGCAGTAAAATTAATAAAGAAAAATAAAAATTCAACTTTAGGTGTTGTCGTTTTCGTTAAGTTCGGTGGGGGGTAGTCAAAGCCCGGTACCACCTTTTTCCCCCAAATTTAAAAAATAAAAATAAAAATTAGGGCAAAATAATGAGGTCAGAAGAGAGGAAAATAGAAAGTTGACAAAAGTCCTGAATTTTGACTTTTTATAAAAGTTTGCTGAAACAAACGCTGCCCTATTTCTGGTGCCAATTGTCTTCATAGATACTTCCAAAATTTCCAACCCTGTCCTTCTCAATTTCACCTTTTTTATCCTCACACTCCGCGACAATTCATCATTCACGTTTCCTCTTCTCGTCCCCATTTTCCTCACACAATGGTAAAACTAACCCTCACAAACACCACTTCCCCAACATTAAAATACAAAACCAATCTTTTCCTATTTTCTATGCATGTCTGCAAATAAAAATATAACCTTTAATATAATAACACAAATTAATTCTATAACCTATGTTCACTCATGATAAAGGAAATTTGCATAATTGTATGTGTATGTATATGTATAAGTATACACGTACGCTGGCTCTGAGGAGGGAGACACAGTTAGCATGGTCTTGTCCCTTGGCAATGTGAGCCATCTCTTGCATGGGTCCACCGTTCGAGAGGATGTCCCACTCACTCCGGAGCCGCTCGTCGCGAAGGAAGTCGAAAAGTCTTTGCGGCGACACCGGCAGCCATACCGAGGTGGCGGCGCTGAGAACAATACCCGGCGGCTCGCCGGGGTCGTCCACGCTCTTCCTTGTCATCACCCTCACGTCCTCCCCCACGTTCCCCGCATTCAGCTTGTTCCACTTGTGCACCGTGGAGGCACAAACCCCAGCACAGAAATTGTTCGTCATGCGTTGTGCTAGCTTCAGCATGCTCCTCCTTCCACCTGAGCTTATTGCTGCAACATAATGTGATGCCAAGATTAAAAGATTACTAATATCCAATTTTGATTATCTACGAATGATTGCATGGTTAAAACTTTTGGGTACCTGAATGTTCTCTGGAGGGAACTGCTGAGGACATTAGAATGGCTAAGCACTCGCATTGGCGTTGAAGGGTGGCAACCCAACGTTGTGCACCAAACCCCGTGCCTGAGCTCAACAGGGGTCTGTAGAGCTGGTGAACTTGGCTTTCGTCGTATTCTGCATGTTCCACCCATGTCACCTGTGTGTAATTGAAACAATGTTTGTTATATGAACTTAGAATTAACTAATTTAGTCATCGTGCTACAAAGTGGAGCATTTGGGTTAGTTGATTAGAAAAATTGAGAGTTAAATTAGTGTTAGGATGCTGAATATTTGGGGGGTTTAAAGAAGATGGTGTGATGAATAATAGAAGAAGCATGTGGAAGGGAAATCTTGGAATATGAAAGAGAGACAAAGTATCTGTGGAGCCTGGAGGAAGTACATAAAATATAAGGTACTAGATAAAGTGACCCGGGATATGGAGTATAGCTACTACTACGTGCAGTGTAAAGGGGTATCGAGATTTGTTACGACAGAGTGATGAACTCATCCCGAACACCCGAAACAGACAAAATGTTCAGTCTTTGATCTTGACTCAAAGGGTCCGCATTGAATATTTTTATATAACAGACCTATGGACTATAGGGCTGGAACCAGGTCACGTATAGTCTACAAAATTAAATAATGCTTAGGGAATGACAAATGTAGCATAAAAGAGTGGAATAGAAACATCATATGAATTGTTTATGGAATAAAAAAGTAGGTGAAATATTGCAACGCAAATTGCTCAAAGGGGGATATCTAATTAATGTGTTCGTGCTGCAAAAAATTAAGTGATAGAGACTTCCATGAATAAATTAATGGGATAACCTAGATTTGTGCAACATGGTGGATTACTCAATTAGTTTATGGGATCAAAATCAGTTGTTGAAGATTGAAGATTGGAATATAATTGAGACAAAGGGAAGCATACTATCTCAGGGTGCAAATTCTTTGAGAGACTAAAAATATATATCGGAATCATCACTGACAGAGTGGTTCTATAGTGAGTAATCACTAAACAAGCTGAGTTACTTAGAACAAGGAGCCTTCTATGTAGCTTGGAAAAGCAAAAGCTCCATGATTCCTTAGCCTGGTGTTTTGCCCCCCACTTTAAATAATGCACAATTAAGCTACCATGGTGCAGTTACTTGCACCCACTTGGAAAAAAAATACAATAAATGTGATGAAAACATGAAAGCAGGTGAGATAGTACGGTTCAGTAGGTGGCCTATATATACACACACACACATATATTTAGAAAAGTATTAAGACACAAGGCTTGGCAGAATGTACTGGTAAATCATTTTTACTGTCTTCAAAAAAGAGAAAATTGGGATGCTAAAATTGCAGTGAGAACATAAAACCAGCCATTAACTAAGAAGAATATTGGTAATTAACTTACCTTAGAGTAACCATTTGGCATATCTTGCACCACGCAACCAGAAGGAAGCCTCCTACAGTTCACAAAAGTGGGTGCACCAGAAGTTTCTCGGATGGTGTCTATGGACACATCCACCACTGCCCACAACCCCTCTGCGTGCTGCTTGCAGAAGCGTAGAAAATTGACCTCACGAACAGGAACCAAGGGCGAAAGGACTTGAAGTTCAGCATGCATCTGAGAACAAATTTCATGTCAGTGAAAAATTCAAAACATTTTGTTTTAAAAGGAAAAAAAAAAGTATTTAGACTTACAAGCTGAAGGGCACCATTCCTAGTTCCGTTTATTCCATTAGATATAACTTCAGCGGTTGAGGTTCTAGCAATCATACAAGGGAACATCTCTGACCATCGATTCTGTCACAGCAGAAAGTAAATCAGTTTCACACGCATTCAAAATTAACAGGGACTGGCATCTCTTTTCTCATACAGTACTCTTTTTATTATACTATTTATGTTAGAAATGACACCCCCAAAAGAATAATAGAGATGTTCACGTTACTAACATTACTGAAGAAGAACATCAACATAAAATGAGAAAATAACAAAACCAAAGGAGCCAAGAACAATAAAAGGTATTAAATTAGAGGGAGGAAAAGTTTGAGAAAAGAGTGAAAGGTAGTTGAAGGGCTTACCGAGTCCATTAATGTTTCAACAAGAGCCAAGCTGTTTATGATGACCATGCCAGTTTGTCTAGAAGCCTCGGTGACAAAACCATTGGGTCTCAAACCAATGCAAGGTGTCATTGTCCTTGTGTACTCCTCATAGTTGAGAATTTCTCTTCCCCCTTCCAAACTCCTGATCCAAAGAGGCTCACCGGTCTGAGCCATCTTCACCAGCTCATCCATTGCAGCCAAAGCAAGTTCCAAAACAATAGACCTCTCCACTGACCTGTCAAGGCCAGGAGTCACCACAGTGGATGTTGCAGTTGGTCTAGTTGAAGGTGACATCATAGCTAAGGGGCTTGATATTCCCACCCCAAAATCTGGCAATGTTGAAGGCACAGTGCTCAAACCCCCAAAACCATTGCTCCCAACCCCAAGCTCCAAGCTTGAGTTTGGCAATGGAGGCCCAATTGAGCTTGTTAAAGAAGAAATGGGGCGACCCAGAAACTTGCCGGCGAGTGCACAAACACGATCTAGTTCATCCTTCAATCTAGCATTCTCGATCCTCAGATGCTGTTCTTCAAGTGAAATCTCACCAATCATTGCAGGACCACCACAGTTTGAGCACATAGGATTTCTCATAGCCTCCCTCATAGACATGTTCTCCGCTCTAAGCTTGTCGTTCTCTTGCCTTAGCAGCGAGTTCTCGTGCCGTTCCAATTGTGTCTAAACAACACACAAACCATCCATGGTTTCAGAACTCTCCCAAAAGAAGGAAATTGTAAGAGAAGAAAAAAGGTTGAAAGAAGGAAAACTCTTGGTTTTACCTTCATTTGTGTTCTTCGATTTTGGAACCAAAACTTTACTTGCCTCGTTTCCAAATTCAGCCTTCTGCTGAGTTCAAGCCTTTGCTTCTCATCCGGGTGAGGACACTCCTTGAAAAGCCTAAAACCCAGAAAACGCAAAAACAAAAATTCAAAACAACCCCTCCATAGAAAAGCAAAAACACTCGACATGAACCTTAAAAAAAGATTATTTTTTTTTAATGAAAAAACCATCGTACGCTTCAAGCTCTTGAATTTGCTGAGGAGTGTGTCGGTGATAACGCTTTTTTCTTGGAGGGTTGTCGGCGGCATCAAAATCATCACCGGAAGCACCATCCATGTTATCACTTCCAGATCTGCTTTCATGCTCCTCTTCCCGGCTCCTTCTCAACCCATTTTGCTCAAAATTCTCGGGCATTAATCTGTTCATATCCCCTTGTCCATCGACATCACTTTGCTGCGTTTTTTTTTCAAACAAAACAAGAAAACCAAAGTAAGAACCAAAAAAAACCCTTGTGAACAAGAAGAAGAGAAGCAAAAGGGTAGGGATGATTCTCACAAGCGCAAGAGAGAGGCCAGGAGAGTTGAACATGGATTTGGCCAAAGTAGGAGTGGCTAAACGAGGCTGCGAGATTGCACCAGAGGGCATTATATCGTTGCTGTGGTTGGAACCGTTGCTGTAAGGAATATCTGATACGATCCTACCCCCTCCACCACTTTGTTTGGCCTCAAGAAACCCCCCAAAACTCATCAAAGTAGCCACTTTTGCTTTTCTTTTTTCTCTTTCTCTTTCTCTTCTTCCTTTCGCCAATCAAACAAAGCACACACCCCCACGGAGACTGCTACTACAACTCAAAGCCCCTTTGAAAAACTCAAGCTGCCACTAATAATGACTCAGCCTCGTCGCTGAAACTTTTAATCCTCGCGTCGATTGATTCGTCCAACCCCAGAATTTCCCAGCCATGTAGCACCACAAAAGATGAAATGGGTCTCTCAGAATCTGCCTTATATACCTGAGAGCGCAATCAAAAAAGAACCTTTTGAAACCAGGGAAAATATAAATAAATAATAATACAGAGAGAGAGAAAGATAAGTAGTAGACAAAAGGATAAAGCCCAAAACATAAACAAATAAATGCTGTCTTTATTTTTATTTTCTTCACACTCTTATTATTTAGAGAGAGAAAAAAACAAATATTATTACCAGTTACTAATCAGTAATAACAACAACAAGAAGAAAAAAAAAAGTTTATTACTTTGGCACCTTTTCCTTATAAATGAAACGATGGCATGGAACCCTAGTGTTTCAGTTCAGTGTGTGCTGTCTTGTTCCCTGCATGATAACCGCTATGCTTGACTATGGTAAAGCGTGAAAGAGAAGGAAAAGAAAATGAATATTTAAACAAAAGGTTGTAGATTTGCACAGAGACAATTGAAAAGAGAGAAAGAGAGAGAGAGAGAAGGGGAAGAGTTGGAGAAGAAAGCACAGATAAAAGGTAACATGTGGACACTTGAAAGCCTTACAAACACATGCATCCAAAAAGGGTTTGGTTGACTCTTCACACTGTGATCACACACAAAACTCTCTCTCCCTCTCTATCTCTGTATATCTATATATCTATATATCTCTTTCCACTTTAACCCTTTTAAAGTCTGTAAAATTTGCAATATACCTTTTGAATAACTTTTTGAGGATATGAAGGAAAATGAAAAGTTTAGTTATGATGGTGTTGCTAAGATGCACGGGCAGGCTCTTCTCAGTGTTTCCTATAAACTGATATTGGGACTCTCAATAATTTGACTAATTTAGCTTAATTCACTCATATGGCAACAAAATCATCACGGAAGTTTACACTTTTACAAATGTGAATATCAGAAACTTGGGTCCATTTTCTTTTGTCCTTTTCTTCATACATTATCAGCCTATAAGCTGTACCACCAAAATCTATAATTCATCTTTTTTACTACTCAATTAATGTTTCTTAAGCTTCATTTTTGTTCCATGTACAACACTTTTGATGCTCTCATTTCAATGAACCTGATTATGAAAATAATCAGAAGAGGAAAGGTTTTTAGTTCTGTATGAATTTTGTCTCCCTCTTTCTTTCCCTTGCTGGTTTTATAGTAGAAAATATTTATTCAATGCGTTTAATTTTTTAATATGTTAATAATTAAACTACAATTGGGTAAGTGGATTTCAAGGAAAATATATATATTAATTATTTTTCTCCCAAGCTGATAACTTAACTAAAATGCTCATAATAATCAATTCTTTAGTTTCATATATGTCAAGGAAAAAAAAAGGAAATTTTGAAAAAAAACGAAAACAATAAATAATCTTTTAATTTTTTTTGAGGCACTGTTTTTCATGTATCTTCAGAGCAATTGTTTACAAAATAAATATTAAATCACATTAATTACAGGAGAACATAATTACGACTAACTATATTAATATTTTACCTTTCAAGCAAGTTAGCAGATCAAAATAAGATAATAATCATCTCAAAATATGGTTTTAATAATTGAATAAATTTAAAATTTATATAAGAATGTCATATAATTAAAAAGTTTATTTAAGTTATTTTGTAGTTATTAGCCACCTTAAAATATATATTTTTTAAATACTTATAATTTAATAAGTTAGTTTAACCATTTATATCTTTCAATTATTGACTGTTAATAACTAGAGAAAAAGAAAAATCAATTAGACGTCAAAACCTTACCTAGTAGCAAAAACTGATGTAATTAAGTTATTCAATTATAAGTACTTGATAAACGTCAAAGGAAAAATATATGATCTTTTATATTAATTTAATATAATTCTATTGATAAAATATATGTTTGTGTAAATATAAGCTTTTACTTTTTATTCAATTTTATTTTAATTTTGGTTAAATTAATTATTTTAACTGTACTTTTTAGTTTGAATAATTTGGATGGTAATAGGATATTTATATGTTTTCTTATATTTTTCTTATTTCCATAAGTATGAAATGTGTGGATATATAGTGAATATATATATATATATATATATATATATATATATATATATATATATATATATATAGAATATATATATATATATATATATATATATATATATATATATATATATATATATATATATATATATATATTCTCCCACATTATTCTGGTTATTAGTTAAATATCTAAAAATATATAAATAGTAAATAATCATGTATAACTGAAATCTCGTGACAGTTATAATTTTTTTTTTTTAAATATCAATAAATAAAAGATCTTGAGAATTTGAGTAAACTTAATAGATATTAAATGAGTTATTGAAAGAGAAAATGAAAAATTGTGTTTTAAGAAAAGAATTACTCAAATAAAATGAAATTGAAAAAAGGACAAAAAATATACAAAAAATTTATCTAACTTAATAAATTAAATACTCAAATTTTATTGACAAAGAATTTCATGTAGTAAGAGAATTTCATTGACAAAATAAAAATATTAAATAAAAGAAAAAATATCAAATGTGATTTAAGAAATATTTTAATTACATGAAAGTAAGGTTTACATTGCATAAAATGTAATACATTATATCAAGAAAATTGGAAAAAAAAATATCTAACTGAGATTGTCATGAGAAATAAAGTATCTTGCAAGTTTAGAAGAATTTGATGGCACTGAATTGAGAAAAAAATGAATAATTGTGTACCAGGAGAAACATTATTGAAATAAAATGAAACATAGTGAAAAAAAAAAATTGTAGGTTATTTGATAAATTGAAGTATTTTAATCATTCATAATAAATACAAGTATGAGAATAGACAAAAAGGAATATACATACATATATCATCTTATGTCCAATTTTAAAAATTTGATATTATTCGTCCTAAATGAATTTATAAACTTTCTATTAAAATCGAAATATATTCAAACATTACATATTCGAAAATGAGTTTATTTATTGTTCCTATCAATAATAATTATATTTTCGCATTGAATATTTTAATATTAATGTTTTATTATACTTTGAAATATTTTTTTACTAAGTTTTAAATAAACAAAATTAATATAAGAGATGCAATATTTTTTATTGTGCTGATTATAGTATATGATAATAAAATCACACATTACGTAAACAGATAACAATTAATTTGAATAAAGATTTTAAGACAAAACTATATAAAATATAGAAAGTTAATTTTGTGAAATTAATTACACACAGAAAAAAAAATTATAATTAAAAGTAAGACAGTAATGAAATTGATTGATATCATAAAAATTACGTAATAATAAAATTAATTAAAAATGACAACGAATTAAATGCTATCATTCAAAAGAACCAGATTCTGAAAATATTCAAAAGAAGAAATAGTTTGAATTGTATATTTATTATTCTCAACATTTCCGTGACTAGTTTTAGTATAGACAATACTGAATGAACTTAATCTTAAAATTTGTTATTTAATCTATATTTGGATTGGTGTAATTTATTTTGTTTACATGGGTAAGTGGGTTTTAATAGAAGTAAAATAAATGCTATATTTTTTAGACATTGATAGAATTGTAAATATTATAAAAAATCATCAATTGTATAAAAGAAGTAATTATGAGTTAATTGAAATGGTTATGATAATTTACAATTTTTAATACTATAATTATTTAACAAATAAGGAATATTTTACTAAAAAATAATAATAATAACTATATTAAATATTAAATGGCATTATTTATTTGAGAATATACTTACAACTAACAACATTAATATTTTATTCCAACACCTAAGTGAACATTTTACCTTTCATGCAAGTTAACAAATCAAACAACTATTAAATTGTTCCAATTCTTAAAAAATATGGTATTAATTTTTGTTTTATGCATATAACACTGATTACCTAATGATTTCATTATTCTTTATTAAATAAAGTATGTTTGTGGAAACAATTTAGGTAACTTCTAATTTTTTTTATTGATTACAAAGTTCTTGTAATCATATTAGTGTGTTTGATATAAAGTATATATATTTTTTTAATAATAGGTAATACTTTTAGATGTTGCTTTAAATAGCTTTTTTTTTCAAAATATCTTCAAATATCTCCTTTTTTATGTTTTTTACCCTTAAATATTTCTTACAATACCCTTTTTAACATGAGAGAGAATTTTATTGATCATTTTTCATTTTAGTTTTTCCACTTATTTACTGGTTACCTTCTTTCACATATTTCTTTATTTTCTTTAATTTTTTTATTTTTGCATATTTATATTTTATTTTTTTAAATGGTATACACTTTGCATTTGTTTTTCTATCACTGTAACATTATATAAACACTATAATGATAAAATAAAAATATAATAATCATTTAGGTCTTTTTTATTTTTAAATTGGTTAAGAATGTTTTAAGATGTTAAGGAAGATTAAATATAGAATGCACAAAATGAAATATATAGTATCTAAGTAGTTTAGAATTATTGAAAAAGCAAATATTATAATTAGCTCAAAAAATAATTAATAAAATAAAATTTCAATTTCAATTTATATAAAATATCATATAAACATTGAACGAGAACACAATTTCAATTTCAATTCCTTTTCTGCTTAAACCATTGAGCGGGAACACAAATTTTTTAAATTGTCATCTCTAATCTTTGTAATAACTGTACAAATCACACAAATGAATATAGGCTAAAAGATTAATCAAGTGGATTTAAAGATAACCCATAAATTATGGTAAATTCATCACAAATTTCAAGTTGTACATCTACACATCTCATAACATGTGAACCATAAATATTCTTAATTCATTTATAACAATAAAGTTTACTAAATAAAAAAAAAAACACTTAATTTAAGATTCCAAGAGAATGGATAATAACAATATCTCTATATGATAATTTTTTTATGGATCTCTTTATTATAACATAGGTGTCAATACTTAATTGACAATTCAATCAATAATTCACACATTATCCCAATAGTATAACCTCAAATCCGTGAAATGTTCATCAATTTTGAAAATTATTTTCATAAAATTATTTAGATTTTATCAATCTAAATAAACATTATTATACAATATAAATAATTTAACTAAAATAATAAATCAACCATAATTTGTAAATCATTCTTTACTTATTTCAAATCAATATTGGTCATATCAATTTTCATAAAATATTATGAGAAAATATATAAAGACTTTACTTTACTTATATAAATTATATTTAAAACTCAATTCAAAAATTTTGTATGATTCCCGTCCATTATTTAGTTGTCAGATCAACATATCAAAAAGAATATTCAATTCAAAACATGTTAAACAAATCATTTATCAAATACAACAATATTCAAGTTCAAAAATTAAAACTTCTTTTCAACCAATCACAATCCTCCATACAAACCAAAAATGAAATCACCAAGTCACCTTCACATAGAGTTCATTTATCCTATGGTTTTATAAACAAATTTAAATAGGAAATATTCAACTTCAAAGCAATTTACAAAACCGAACAACCATATTATTTTAAAATTTAAGGACTTAGTACAAGCTATCCAAACATAATTGAATTTTAATATGTAATAAAATAAGTTCAGAGAATAACATTTTTCAACTAATCCTACTTGGATTGATGACAAAATCAAGAAGAAAAAAAGAATAAAGAATCTTTAAAATAAATAGGAACTTACTTTAAAATTTTAGATATGTAAAAATACTCTCTAATTCTTTAATTACTATGAGATGCAATCAAATTGTGAAAAAAGATGAGGTATGAAAAATAACTTTTAGAAGAAAATAAGAAAATTGATTTGAAGAGAGAGAAAAAAAAACTAAAAGGAAGAAGGATCGAGGGGCCACGGGTTTCATAATAAAACAATTTAAAATTAAGAAATTTTAGATAAATCCTTCCAAGAAAATATATTTTTAATAATTAATTATAATAATAAAATATTATTAGTCTTTAGATATTAATTTATAAAATAAAAAATTATTAATTATTAAAATAATTATTATTATATATAAAAATTATAATTAATTATTAAATTGGTTATTATTTAATTAAAATACTATTTTAAAAGTCAATTCTTTTAATAGAAAGAAAATTGATTGCAAATATTTAGTAACAAATTTTATTCGTTAGCTAAAGTCCTGTAGGTAAAATTTAAAAATCATCCGCAAATAGTCAGAAACCATCAAATCAATATTACAATTTATTATTCAATAAAAGAAAATATTTTTTTAACAATTTGACAATTTTTTTAATATCATTTTCTAATGGTTTTTTTATTTTTTATTTTATCATTTCTCTGTATTTCTAAACTAATTAGAAAATACCTATTATAAAGAAAAGTTGTCAACTCCTTCGATAAATTAATCTACCACGTACTAACATATATCAACGTAATTATCGCATAAAGAAATGTTCTTTAACGTTCTTGCATTTTACTTGTCCCCAGAAATTTGGTAGGACAAATAACTTGTATGTTAAAGACAAACCCTTGAAAGGGAATTTAATCACTTCTTCCTTTTCTTTCTGCTACAAATATGACTGGCCAATTAATGCCTTCTTATATTAATTAAAAAGGGTTATTCATGAAATTAAATTAAAACTACTATTTTACTTTGTTAATATTAACCAAATATACCCTTTGTTATCATGGAATTAAATTATTCTTTATTAATATACGTTTTATTTTAGTAAAACTACTATTTTATTCATTGTTAATATTAACCAAATATAACTTCAATTAAAGAAAAATATTATACCATATTTTCTTGAATTCACTGTCAGATAATTGATCTTTGTTATTTGATTTGAATTTGGTCCTTTTGATGTGGACACCACGTGGAAGAACATTCAAGACATTTCCAATAGTACTCTTCGCAAGAGTTTCTGAAAAACAATTTGAGATCTCCATAAAACTTTTTGTGGCCTTCATAGTATCACATCATTGTTAAGAAATACATATTCCTTCAATGACAATTTTTTTTTTAAAACCCTCAAAAAAGGTTATAAATTTGTGTATATTCTTATTTTTACTTAGTTTGGTTTCAAATACATTGTAACTTTAAGTTTAAGTAACTTTTAAATTCTTTATAAATTTAAGTAATTTTAATAAATTTTATGGATAATCGCATATATCAAGAGTTATCTTTCCAATTTATTTTCTCTGTATATTTATTAAGAAATATAAAGTTTTATAGTTAAAATAATATTGTAGTTAATGTAAATCAACAAATAATTTTTATTGTTTTAGATAAAAACATGTTAGATAATAAAAAACTGTTGACGTAACCTATATCGACAATGACTACACTAAATATCTTTTAGTCATTGTAAGTAATGACCTGAAAGTTATATAAAAATATATCGTTGCCAAATATATTTTCGATAAAAATAATAAAAATTATTTATCATTGTACATTAATGACAATATCATTTTATGTTAATAAAAAAACTAACATTTATTGTACGAAGACAAGAAACAAGAGAATGTGACAATATAACACATCATCTACTTGATTAATAGAATAATTAATCAACAATGACTCAATAAAAAAATATTAAAAAATATAAAATATTTAATATAAAAAAGATAATTTGAAACTCAATTTAAAATATGTAAATTTAGGAAAGATATAAAACTTAATTAATGTTTAGATTTTACTTAATTTTTGATAGCTTTATTTATGAGCTCATGTTTTACTTGGAAAATTGTTTATTATACAGAAAAATGTTTCTTAAGTTGAAGAAAATATTTGTTTCTCTGAAAAAATTACTTTCTTTTAAGTCAAGAAACTCATTAAAAATCATAGATACTTTAAGAAGTATGTAAACATTCATAAATCCTAAATTAAAACTTTTTCCCTTAATCAACATTATAGTGTATGCATACATTAACAGAAACATAATTATGTGAATATGTTATAATTAAAAACATTAGTCAGCTAATAATACATCAATTCAACCTTTTTCTAACAAACAAATAAATAAAAATAAATATCCATTCTTAAAATAAAGAGTACTTCAATCATTGCCGTGAAATGAATGCATTTTATTTGTAGTTTATAATAGTCTTCAATGTATATAATATACATGGCTTGTATCATATACTGAAATATGGCATGTATGAATTGTGATTTTCAAGTACCCAACATTAGGATTTTGATTCACATGATGAAGAAAGATTTTTAATTGCGTGCTAAATAATCAATGATTGTTCCTTTTTTCCGTGAAAGTACGTGGTACATACTATATCTCTGTAGTTGCACATTTGAGGTTCATTTAATTTGGTTCATGCATATTATGCATATATATCATATCACTAACTAATTTCTATGTTCTTTCATCCCTAACATTTTTTACTAATAATCAAAATAAAACAAAGGTCAAATAAGTGAAGGAAAAAAAAAAAACCACTAGCATCTTGTTTGCATCAATGTCCAATCGTAATTTATATGGATAGAGGAGTTTCCAAACAACAAACATCTTTACATATTTATAAATGGATAATGTTGCACATAAATGTTGTTCACATGAACTTAGGGGAAATGTATATTTGATATTTTCCAATACGATGTTTTTTTTTTTAATAACTTACAATTATTTCTATTTTCATTTATGATAAATGTGTAAAATAATTGAGTATAAATATGTCCACGCTTATAGATATAAAAAAATGTTTGTAATATATATATATATATATATATATAGATTTTAAGAGCATATAATTTTGATGATATCATGTTAATTTAAGACAACTAATTTCATAATTTACTACTTATATGTAATTTATTGTTACATAAAAACCATATATTCCAAAAAAAGTCAACGCAGAAAGAGTTGTTGGGAAATCACACACTAAAAATAATAATCTCTTCAAGCGGAAGCACACCCACAAATAAGAGTAGAAAAATAAATAAAAGCACAAAGGAAATTTAACGTGATTCGACACCTCAAGGCCTACATCCACAACCACTCAACAAGAAGTATATTATCACCCAAGTGCAATTTTTCTGGCAAAAATTGCAAACCTTCATACAATTTTTTATGGACCAAAACTGCAAACCCTTCATAGTACAATTTTTGTGGACCAAAATTGTAAACCCTTCATAGTACAATTTTTGTGGACCAAAATTGCAAACCCTTCATAGTGCAATTTTTGTGGACCAAAATTGCAAACCTTACAATGACACACAACTACCCAAGTCCCTCATACACCCAAGAGACCTATTGAGTTGTGGTGACAACTCTAAAATCAACTCTTTACTTTTATAGTATTTTTTTTGCTACTCTCTTCTTCATATTACTCGATGTGGGACTTTGGTGAATACCCACTTGAGAACCAACAAGAGTTAAATATATTTTTTATTCCTTAACTTTATGTGAAAATTAGAATCATTCACTTTTTAAAAATTTTGATTAATTTAGTCTTTTCATTTTTAGAAATTCGTGAATTTAGTCATTTTAATCAAATTTTGGTAAATTTATTTGACATTTCAAATATGTTTTTTAACTAACATTGAAGTGAAAATGTATAAAAGGTGTAAAAAACTCAAATATCATCATAAAACTCGTTTGAATATATAATTTTTTTAATATATTTTATATACTTTTGAAAATTTGTAATTTTTATATATTTATCTTAAAACTCCAAAATATCTTAGGAAAGTCACAACTACATTAAAAAAATGTTACTCAACCATGTCCTTACAAGAAGCTTTCACACAGAATAATACACTATAAGAAAATTTCTAAATAGTGACCAATTTTAGTGTCTAATAAATATTAGTAACTATAGTGACCAATTTAGATAATAATTTACAAAATTAAATATCATTAATTACTAAAATAGTCATTATTATGAATAAATTTATAATTGATTACTAAATTGATCTTTAAAATTAGCTATCCTAGTTTTGGCTACCAAATGAAATTGGTCACTAAAAATTAGGTACATAAGTTTTGATTACCAAAATAAATTAATTTTTAAATTAGTCTCTAACTAATAGTGACTATTTTAATAACTAATAAATTTTTAATTTCATAAATTTATAGCTAAATTAGTCAAACTAAGTATTTTTATTTTTTAATCGAGAATTTTACAATTGAGAATTTTATTGAATTTTATTTGGTGATGTAAATAATTTATATAAAATTTCAAAAGTTTTACCACAAATTCGACAGAATGACGTAACACACTTTCAGCATTAGTTTGCGAGTGCTGTAAATTAATTAAGCATTTCGATTATATATGGCTGGCATTTAATTCACATCGAATATATATATATATATATATATATATATATATATATATATATATATAATATGATATAATATCTAAGAGAAGGAATGTTTGTTACTTATTATGTTTCTTTTTGAGTTAAATAATTTTTTGTCTTTACCTTTAATTTAAAATTATAATTAATTCACATCGAAACTTTGGACCGATTTAATATTTTATCATTGGAAATGTGTGAAATTAGTTTTTTTAACCAAATTTTGTTAAGTTTATTTAAAAAACATTTTAGAATAGTATTTGAATTAACAGTGAAGCAAGAATGTATCAAACCGTGTGAACAACTCATATACTATCATGAAATATGCTTAAAATGTCAAATAAACTTGACAAAATTTGGTTAAAAAGACTAAATTCATGTATTTATAAAGTTTGAAGACTAAATTATGTGAAAGTTTCAAAATTGACTAATTCCAATTTTCACTGAAAATTAAGGGACGAAAAATATATTTAACTTTTTTTAAATCTCTAATTGAAATTCTTTTTTATTAATGTTATGTTGTAGCATATGGTGCTCTGTCAAATTAATTTTTGAATTTTCACTAATACTTAAGATTGTCACAAAACAACACTTTTGTTGTTTTATGCATTTATTTACCGGGTGCAGGCTCTTTGTGGAACAGGAGTAATTTTTTATGGAAGGAAGAGACACTAAGATAATGTTTTGATACTGTGTTTTCCGAATATTTTTTTAATTACATTCATATCTTCATTAGTATCATTAGGTTTTAGGCTCTCTTCTTGTTTATGGAAGTGTATGCTTGCAACATCTTTCATGAAATTTTCTCTTGATTGACTTTAGAGGAGAGGTGTTAATAAGGATGTTGATTTTTGGACCTTCTTTTTCTTTTTCTTTTTTTTTTCTTTTCTTTTTTTCTCTCTTTTTTTATCTTCTTGTGTATTGGCTGAGCTGTCAAAATATTTATTGTTTAAAAATTAAAAAAATATTAATTTACCAATAATAGTATTATTTGTTGATATTTCACCTAAATACTTACTTTGAATTCATTGCTATATTTAACATTAATAAATGTATTTTGTCAAAGAAATTGGTTATATCATAATAAATTATACAATTAATAAAATGAAATGAGAGACATGGAGATGGAGTAACAGGAACATTAAAAGACGCAATTAATAATATTATCATTTACAGAAAAAAAAATTGTAATTACTTAATACGACTTATTCTTATTCTTTTTCATTGTTAACTTTATCTTCTTCAACATAAATATAAACATCATTTTCTTCAATAAATCAAATAATGTTCTTGCATATTGTTATTATATAGAGAACTACGCTGACATAGAAAACTGATGTTGGATTAGTACAAACATCTGGAAGCAACCAATTAAGTGTAATGTTTGAATGGATGAAAAAGAAAAACAAAGGGGTAAGTTGTTTCTTTAATAGCAAGTTAAAGCCTTGACCTTCCTCCACAAATAACTTCTACTTAACCATATGGATAGTGATTTCTTTATTGCTATCTCAACCCACCTCAGTTTTTATAAAACAAACATATAACTTTTATTTTTAAACAATAACTATATAACTTTTACGTTAATTAATAATTCCAATTAATATCATTTAAACCTATTAATTATATTTAAATATCTTTTTTCCTAAAATGTCTTTTGATTATAAATCACTTCTAGTATTTTTCTTATTTTCTGGATTTTTTTTTACAAATTTATTGGAAAATTTTATAAGAAAAAATATATATATTTTTAAAAATTTTAATTGATAAAAAAATTATTCTTAAATAATTATTTTCTACAAAATTATAAATTCGTAAGTATTTTTATTAAAATTTTCTGTAAAAAGTTTTGTACAAATTCTTAACATTTTTCATTCAAACAAAATTTATAAGTAATTTTTAAAAAATATTAAAAAAAAAATGACAGAAAATATGTGTTTTTTTTAGAAAATTGTAACATCAAATATATAAAAAAGGTCCTTAAAAATAGAATATCAAAAATTGATAAGATGATATCATTAAATAGAAAGAAAGTGGTTAAATTTTGTTTATATTTAAGGTCACTAATTTTCTTTGTCGCTTATAACTGAATCACTAATTTAGCTTCACAAGTTTCACTAAAAATAAAATCACAGCTAAATAATAAAAAAAACGACATTTTAAAAATATACTTGTTAAATGAGGTAAAACCTAATTGAGATTTACCTATATATTTTGAACCAATATTCAAAAACATTAGTTTTTACAAATGGAAGAAGACCCAAAAGGTATAATGACATTAATTCCCAAGTCATCTGAAATTTTAAAGTTTGCATGCACCTTTAGGTTTAATTAGTTGAATGTTACTCACTTTCATCTAGATATATAAATTTAGTATCCGTTTTTAAAAGTGTGTCAATTGAGTTTTAACTTTTGAAAATATGCCTTAATTAGGTACTTTTCAGCAACAAAAAAAAAAATTATTAACACCGTTAACGATATTAATATTTAAAATAACTTACAAGATTAAATATTAATATTTATATTAAAATTTAGTAGTAAAAGTCATAAATTAAGTTAATGATTTTAGTAATTTTTGTTTGAAAGGGATATGATTAAGACACTTTTTCAAAAGTTGGTATTAGATTGACACATTTTATAAACAGGGACCAAACTGACAGATCTGAACGAAAATGAATACCATCCTACAAATCAAACTTTATATTTATAATAATGCCTCCAAAGCATGTTATGGAGGAACATTTGGTATATACGATTCTATTGAAGGTGAAGAAGGGACTTTAAATGGCTTGTAACTGTAACATGTTTATTGTCATTAACTTAAACACATGAATCTAGTTTGGCTTAAAGTGGTGCAAAAAGAAGAAAAAAAAGCCATAATTGAAGTGAATAACCAATTCAGACAGAGATTATTACTCAGCAAATTATCCTATTTGCTTAAACCCATGTTGTTCATCACTAAGTTGTTCTACCTTATATGGTATGCACCTGCAACTTGCATTAAAAATTGCACATGCTGTGCTTGGTTTCTGGCATATGAATAAGAACTATATTCATAACCATACCTAGTTAAATCAACATGTATATATACAACATTCCTTGGTGGGTATATTCTTCTTCATTATTGCAAATAATCAACATGTTCCGTTTTGTTTTTCTTTTCCTTTTAGTTCTTCCTATGCAGAAGAATTATAACATCACTTGTAGTCTTTCACCGATAAAATATAAATCAACATTAAAAGCTGATACATATGCTACTTTTCAAATTAAAAGTCTAATTTTTTATAGTATGGTCAGCATTTAAACATGAACATAAGTGGTAGTTCGTGATTTTCGTGTATTGTTTCAGTGTTTCAGACAGTGTGCAAATTAATGCTGCATGGTTATTGTGTTTTTGAATATTTATTTGTCTTTAAAATGAGGTGCAACAGTTGGTGCTTCTGAATCTTTGAAAAGCAAAAGTGCATTTAGTATTGTGTGTGTGAAGAATAAGAAAATGGTAGGGGAAGAAAAGTCATTGGCCATGTTGAAATTCTACTTCTGGCATGAAATATATATATATCATAGGTTGCAGCAAACGGACATAACTGCAACTGTGACATCTCATAAATAACTATACGTGCTTTTATTAATCACTTATGACAAATAATTTCTCCAAATTGAAAATCTTGCCTCCTATAGTTACGTAGCCATTGGAAAACCATAAAAAAAACAGTCAACTACTTTTGCCATATACAACCTCCAAGAACATTTTTTTTTATCATTTAATAAAATATCTAAGGTATTTCCACCTGTTTATAAACACTATTTTAAAAATAATAGTTAAAAATTAAGGTGTTCATGACAAATAAATAAATTAAATATTTAAACGATTTAAATATTATTGAACAATGTTTGGATCTTTAAAGAAATCAAATTCTTAATAATAAATAATTATAATAAAAGAATTTATGAAAAAAAATAAAAAGATTGTTGTTGGTGAATAAAGAGTGAATCCAATTTCAATTCGACTTAAAACCATTTAATCCAAAAATTATGTGAGTTAGATTTAATTTGACTCGCATTTAGAAAAGTTGATTTTTTTTTTTCTAATTAAAGTTTGATAAATTCATGTGTTTGAATCGATTTTGACATATCTAATAAACTATTTAAGTGATTAGAGAGAAAAAAATCATCTTTTTTTAATTATTAAACTCATTTTCAATTCGACTTAAATCCGTTTAATCTAAAGATTATGTGAATTAACTCATGTTTTGAATTGATTTTGACATCTCTAACAAACTATATAAGTGATTAGACAAAAAAAATCTTTTCTTTTTTTATAAAAAAGTGTAGCATGCAATAACAAATATATTTCAACATATTTTTAATACAATTGTGCTCAAGTGTATACCAGGTTGTGTAAATAATTCTTTTTGATATGCATTTCTTAGAGCTACAATACGATATATCAAAATTAATAATTGTTATTGCGTTTAAGAATTTGGAAAGGAAAATTTTATATGAAGAATGAGATAAAATAACAATTAATAGCGTGTAGATTTTAATTTTTTGTATGGATGTAACGTGTAGAGTTGTTGAATTGCATACGCACGAATTAGAAAAAAAGAATACATTTTAATTTATGGTCACATTGGAAAATTTTCGATAGGTTATTATTACCAAGTATAAATTTTTGCACAAATTTTTAATTATGAGCCGCATTAACTAATACGAAAAGTTTACGTTAAAGAAAAACAAAGGATGGACACAGTCTTAAAAATATTCAACGCGAAGTGAAAAGTT
>Ga0214543_1004430_pt1 | contig 26617 bp, 28 predicted proteins | sample CNSS2metaG_FD_160094 | JGI IMG/M metagenome (GOLD analysis project Ga0214543, IMG submission 160094) | Root nodule microbial communities from cowpea collected in UCLA plant growth center, Los Angeles, California, USA - CNSS2 | ecosystem: Host-associated > Plants > Roots > Nodule | place: USA... | reverse complement strand
TACATTATATTAACAAAATATATATATATATATATATATATATATATATATATATATATATATATATATATATATATATATAATATAATATAATATATTATATACCTATTGTCGTAACTTAAATCGCAACCGGACATTGAACCAAAAAAAAAAATCAATTTGAAAAAGATATTTTGAGTCGTCGCCATAGTTTATTCTAGAAGACTATGAAAAAACATAAAATAAAACATAGTCCACGAAAACCAAATTTGTGATTTGGGAGTCGGTTATGCGTAGGAAAGGTATTAACATCCTATAGAGCTCGCCCAAAAGCGGTACTTTAGTTAAATGTGAACAAATGATGTATTTATTTTAAAAACTTATTTTTCCAATAAATAAGAAAATATTAAACAAAATTATTTTGTGAATGAAAAAGACTCGACAAGGATTAACCTTGACCCTATGTATTGTCATTAAAAATGAGAAATCAGGATTACATATTTCTTTGTAAAAAAAGGTTGGAATATCAATTTGAGTTTTTTGGTTTTTGAAAGTTTTGTTTTACACATTTTTTTAATTATTTTTAAAAGATAGGTGTTATGCAACGCATGCGACCAAGTGAACACCAAAACCTTTTACATTTAATTTTGAAAGTGAGTGTCATGAGATGCGGTTGGTCAATAAGACATAAGAAAACCCTTTTTAAATTTTATATATTATTTTGAAAGGTAGACACCAAACGTCTTTATATATTATATATTTTGAAAATAAGTATCGTGCGCGTGAGCAGTCGAGTAGACACCAAAAGGAAAGCAAAGAAATTAAATTATATTTTATTTCTTCTTATTTTTATTACTTTTTAAAACTATTTTAATTTTTATTTAAATTTAAATTTTTTTTTAAAAAAAGTGAAATATATAAAATTTGATGGTAAAAAATGAAATCAAAAATAAAATATTACAAAATAAAAATGAGTGAAATGTGAACTTTAATTTAGAGAGAATGGTAAAATTGGAGATAAAAACATAGGAGTGTATAAGTGAGTATGTGGGTGAAATAAAAGAAAAAAAAACAAAATTTAAAATATGACACACCGAGTGCATATGTATATAAAAACGCACGGTGCAGAAAGTAAAATGCAACCTAGCCTAAAAAATAAAAATAGAGGAGTGGGGTGTCTGCTTACTGAAATCACAATTACAAGAAGTAAAGTGAAACTAAATGCATGGGGTATGGAGTTATTATATTAGAGATGCATGAAGAAAGAAAGGAGGTTTCTCCTTACACCTCCAATAACTTCTCCAGTACCCCCAAAACATTTAAACATCTCCAATTTAACCCTTAGTTAAAATAAATTTTTTTATTTCTCTCTCCTATTTAATACACCGCAATTGTGCCCCACCCCCAATTTTAACCTAGTTGTGCCTCCTTTCATTCACTCCAAATCCGCAACTCTTTTCTTCTCCCTACCCATTTTTGTTGTGCCTTTCCCCACATCCGCAAGTTGGTCTTGCAAAGCCTCTGCTCTAACATTCGTAAGCAGTCTTCCTTCGGATAAGTCATTTTTTAATGTATTATTGATAAGTCTCTAGTATTAGTTAATTTACATATCATTTAGACACTTATCTTGCATTAATTCCATGTAAAAATAATTAGAAATGCCTTAATTGCATATAAATACAGAATGTGGTTATGAGAAATTATAAAAAGTAAAATTTAATACAATTATGTTGTTTTTGCAAGTAAAATGAAGAAAATTATGAAGTTGGTGCTAAGCCAACTTCTTTGGCCAAGCGACGGATCTATTTTGGCCTTAGTTTTAAAATAGTAGATAAAAATAATCTCTAATCATAGATGAAATTAATAAATATAAAGTTAAACAGAAAATAAATAGACATATAAGATCAAAGTTGTACATGCCCGATAATCGGGGGCTGGTATGTCCTTTCAGTTCTGGTCTGGGGAACGCCAATCAAAGAAAGCACTCCTATATTGCCTGGTGTTGATGCGGCAATAACATGAAATACACACATAATCGGTATAATGTAATCCTAGTCTGTTTGTCGTATGTTCAAAATTTGACGATATTCGCATTACGTACTTCACCACCTAATACACAAAGTCAACATCGACTGGTTTATATCATACATGTTCATGGTTCTCATTTTTGTGTAGGTAAAGTGATGTATTAATTTAATACAATTGTGCTGTTTTTGCAAGTAAAATGAAGGAAATATGAAGTTGGTGTTTAGCCCCAAGAGTTGCAGCTCAAACTAGAAAGATTAATTGACAAAAGTAAAATTTAAGCCTTCTGCTAAGCAATAAAATTTAGCACTGAGCCACATTTTAAGAAACCTTCACTAAAAGGAAACATCAAGATCCAGATTTGAAGCTGAGCATCAAAGGGAAACCTCCATGGCAGGGAAACCTACATTGCTAATTTCCAAAAGATGGATGCCCAAGCTTAGGAAGAAACACACTTAGGAAGGAAACCTCCATGGCTATACTTCAATCTTGGAAGCTAGAGCAACACTTGAAAATCTATAAAAACAAGGCATGACCTTGGGATTATTATGCTGGTTTTTGTACATTAGTTCTAGAGACAAACTCCATAGATAGCCTAGGACCTTATTGTATATCTTGTAAAAGCTATAGAAGGAGGAAAGCTACTCCAAGTTCTTCTTGTATTCATCATCATGAGCAGTTAAATCCTTCCTAGTTGGGATTAAATGTAACTTCTAATATGTCTTTGTACTGTACTTGATTATTCATGTATTGTGTTCTTGTTTCTACGTGTTGGTTACTTGATTTGTATTTCACTCTGTGGTGATTTGGTCAATCATCGTATCTCATCAACAATAGATGTAGAGACATTTGGTCTAGTGTTTAGATCCAATCAAGTATCCTAATCCTTAACATATACCAGACATGGATATGCGGGTTTAGTTGGTTTAAAGATTCTTGTTCTCAAAGCAAAGGTTCCTCCACCTGGATTGGAAAATCCTCGGTCTGACACCCTTAGGTACAGTTGCACAAACATGTGGTTAGATCTATAAGTGACGCGTACTTCCAAGAACATTAGAAATAAAGAACATAATTTATAGATAATTGAAGGCAGTACAATGAAGTTAAGAAGCCAAATTCAATCCTAACACCTTAATAACATCATCTCTCTAAAATATAGATTTATCTATCTTTAACAATATCAAAACCAAAACTTTGTTATTGTTCCATTGCCAAACTTGAGTTAGATTATAGACTATTGATTTAGTTACCAAATCCCTATGGATACGATCTTGTTGTGCTACAATAGACGCGGTGCATTTGCTAGACAAATTTATAAACCCTCGTTTGGCCCACGATAATTATACTTGAGAATAACTTCACGACAGGTTAGATTTTACATCTTTGTACCCATTATTTTGATGTCTTGCCTGTTTGCCTTTCCTTTGTCTTTCCTGGTATGAATGAATACCATAAGAATCTTAGATCAATTTTTATAATTTCACTTAGAACCAGACGTCGAGATCTGGTTTGATAATCTATCTTACGGATGTGGAAATTCATCGTTTATTTATTTTTTAATTCATTGAGTATTACAGATGTCGCCATCCGTTTTAATATTTTCGCTTATGGATGTCAACATCCAGTGCTTATTTTTTTGAATTTATTTTGTATTACGAATGTCGACATTGAATTTAAAAATCTGGCTTACGGATGTCGACATCCGGTTTGATATTTTAGTTTACATATGTCGACATATGTAGCTTTTTTTTTCTAAATTTATTGTGTATTACTGATGTCGACATCTGATTTAATATGAATGCATACAAATGTCGACATTCAGAGCTCTTTTTTCCAATTGAAAGTGTATTACGGATGTTGACACCTGGTATACTATAGTTTTAAATTATTTTTCAGTTAATTGTTTATATTTTTGTAGATATGCCTAAGACACGAGGTGGCACCACACACAGTGGTCGTTCCTCTACCGAGAGTTCTGCACATGGTGCGGCCATACGGAGACCCACAACATGTGCTCGTAGAATGACTCTTGATGTTGCACCTAAAGAGACTGCACTTTTACCTCATCAAGAAGAGGATGTTTTTTATTGAGGATGCAGCTGAGGAGCAAGAGCATGGAAATGATGTAGGTGGATTTCCTGGAGGTCCATCAGACACTTCGATGTTGACTACATTTGTTGATCATGTGGCATGTGTGATAAGGGGGATACAACTTAGCAAAGTGTGTTTATAAATATCTTTTTTATGCTTGATGTGTTGTGTGTAAGACCCGGGAAAAATTAAATAGTTAATTAAAGAATTATTTAATAAATGTGAGAAATGGGAACCTTTAAGGCAATAAATGCGGAATGTTATAATGTGGAAAAATACTAGCTCAACCGGTTAAGAGTACTTATTTATGTGAGAGGACTTGGGTTCAAGTCCTATGTATTCCATTTTGTGTGTTATTAAATTAGTATTAATTTTAATATATATTAATTATGTTGTGGAATGTTATAATAATTGAATCATATTAGTTAGCACGAAAGATAAATTGGTTGAATGGTTGTGCATTGACTTAATGATAATCATGGTATGGGTTTGAACCTTGGAAAACCCAAATTAAACTCTATTTTCGCTATTTTTAGTTTTGGCTTGAATTTGAAGGGTTAAAGGAAACCCTAGTAGACCTAGCATCCAAGGGTGGCTGCAAAACAGAAGGTATCAAACAATTGAATGGTAATTAACATTACCATTAATCCTTATTTTCTTTTTTGACAATTAATCATCATTAAGCCTCCATTATAAGGCCTATTAATGGTAAAAATGAGGGTTTTATTGGCTAGCATTGGAAAGGGTACTGTGAGGAGCAAGAATTCAGAGGGAAACGTGTGTTCTGGAGTGATAGGGAGCTGAGTTAGGAGAATAAGTTGAGAGGAAGCCATTGGTAATCATTGGAAGCTTTCAAGGAGTCCAATTTTAAGCGAGGAAACCAGGTTATGGGAGTTTTATCATGTGTTGTATGTCTAATATATGAATTCGTGTTATAATTGACAAATGAGATGTGATTACTGCATTTTTGTTGAATTGTATCGTGTTTCTGGAAAATTCCAGAAATCGCCTGGTGGCGTTGAAGGCCCGCCAGACGACTCATGCCTTCAGAACTCAATACTGGGTTTTCTCCATGCACTGCCTGGCGGTTAAGTGCTGCCCGCCAGGCGACACGAGCTGGCTTGTCCAGTTCTCGCGGGTTTTGGGTGTTTCATTGACGTTGGAACGTTTTGGGTTAATTTATATGATGTGTGTATGATTCAGGTGTTGTGTGATTACTTGTAATTGCATAATTGATGGAAGATTTCATGAACTGTACCTGAAATTGGGATTTTTTGGTTCAGTTTGGGTTTGGGGATGAACGTCATATGTGATGTTTGTGAGTGTGTACTGTTTTCGTGTAATTGATGATAGCATGATTGTATTCTGAATCTTGGATGTAGTGCATGTGTAATTACATTAGTCTAAGGGTGAACTGTGAAACAGTGGGGTTGGTGAGTCACACCAAATGCGAGAGGAATCTGGGCAGAACCCAGTTTTTCACGCACTGCCTGGCGGCACTGAGGCTACCGCCAGGCGACCCACCAGAGTAGCAGCAACTATGACTGGTTGGTGTTCTTGTTGTGGAGTATTGGATGGGGTCATAGTCAAAAGAGTTTTAATACGTAATAGACTGGGATTATAGTAACTAAGTTTTAGCTAATAAAAGCGGGAGTAATGTGGAAATCGGGTATTTTATGCATACTAGTTGCTGTAGTGACAGTTTGGGAAATCCAAGTATAGGTGTAACATTGAACAGATTGGGGTGGCATGAGTAATATTAATACTAGACTGGAAAATTATAGAACCGGGGGTATAATGAATGCGGAAACAAGTTTAAGGTAATAAAGGATGATAAGGATGTGTGTAGGATATAATTGAACTGGTACGCATTGTGTATGTTGCTGTAATTTGGGTATAGTATTTTAAACTGAATAACTGGTGTTGTGGTAAATATTAGGTTTAATACTGATCTTTGGTGGTTGTTCTTTAGTGAATCAAGTGAGGCATGTTAGGCCATGATAACAATTGATTTGGACATGAGCTAATTGTACATATTGAATTCTGGTTATGGTCTTATCTCTTGAAATGCTATGATTGTTGCGTGAAAGATGTATTGCAAGTTTGGGTCTCTTAAAACTTGTGAAAAGTGCCAAAAACCAGTAGCACTACGCTACTGGTATGGCGCCTGGCGGTGCGAGGTGAGCCGCTAGGCGGTAGAGTTCTAAATTAGTGGTAGTGGCCATTGTCTACAAGTGGCGCCTGGTGGCAGGGTTGTGCCCATCAGGCGGTGACGGAGTAGCCCAGCTCCTGTTTGGTTACTGGCGCCTGGCAGTATGGGTGTAGCCGTCGGGCGGTTGGCTTCCAGCTTTCGCCTAGTAGAGTCTAGGTGGCGCTAAGCAATTATGGCTGCTGTGAAATTGGTTGTTGCATCGATTAGTGGACTTGAAGGACTAAGTTCCTTACCTTTGTGTTTGGGCTTGATGGACTAAGTCCAATAGGGGTCTGAGATGTGCTTGGTGGTGGAACGCATGATGGGCATGGAACTGGTTAGTTCCCTTCGGTGGGTACATGCGTCAGGCGCACGATGGGCAATGAACCGTGTTGTTCCCATCGGCTGCTATTGGGCGAGGAGTCCATAGTATGGTGATTGCATGCGTGCTTGGGTCCGAGCAAGGAAGGCTTGGATGGTTTTTTTCTACAGATGAGGAGTCTGTAGGGCAGGACTACGAGCGAGATAGGCTCGTAGGATTGGACCACGAAAGAGTTAGTTTCGTGGAAGCACAGTAAAGTCCCAAGACCTAGTTTCACGCATATGACTCATGAAGGACTATGAGATGAGGGATGGGTAATTCGAACTTGACACATTTGAATAAAATTTATTTCTTGGGATGGGTGTCATGTTTATTTTATATTTATATGTGCATAGCTCACCCTATCTGTTTGTGTGTGGCGATGATTGGATAACTTGTTATTTGGGAGCATATGATTTGACAAGTGAGCCAGGAGACGCTTAAGTTCAGAGAGCGGGATTATATGGGCATTTGAAGACTTTAATCTTTTGATATTTTCATGTTTTTGAACATTAGCTATTTTAGTTGTTTTATGATTGTAATAAATTTTTTATCGCGAATATTTGTAATGTATGCGATTCCATGGGTTTAATTTTCCTGCGTTTTTGGGAAAGTACTGTTATAAATGAGATTTGACAGTTAATAATTTGATTATTTATTTTATTATATTGATTTTTTAAAAGTAATATTCCTTAGGGATGTTACATTATGCAAATTTATTATGCAATTTTGTCCCATGCTAAATGTTTTTTAGGATCGAGTTATGAAATTGGTTTCCCATGCAAAAAGAGTAAGAAGATTTGGATGATGTCACGTCTTTGTCATCCTTACGTGATGAATTCAAGTTTATTGCCTATGTGCGATATTTTATATGATTACCACGATACTAGGTTGATATTAAAATAAAATAATAATAAGAATAATATTAAAATAAAATAATAATAAGAATAAGAATAAGAATAAGAATAATTATAATGATAATAGTAAAAATAATAATAATAATAATAATAATAGTAAAATAGATTAATAATAATAATAGAAATAATAATAATGATAAGAATAATAATAACAATAACTGTAAGGCCCACTTTATTTCCTACCTTTTAATTTAAAGGTTGCCCCAAACTATTGGGCCTAAGGGCTGGGCCAAAGGGGAAAAGGAGACCCTAAGTCTGCCCTCATCCTTCCATTCCTCTCACTCTACAGATTTCGCAGCCGTCAAACTCTCTCTTTTTCGCAACAGGAAGCTCTACTAGGGTTTGATCCTAGCTTTTGGGCAAGACAGCTCTAAGCTCAGCTCTACTCCATGTAAGTTAATCTCGAGCTCATGCTTCTCACTCTCTAGGCATCCTTTTCTTTTGATGATCATAGTAGGGACTTTGTAGTAATCTCGTTCCTATTCTGCTCCCCTTCGTTTTCAGCCCCTTGGCCTACTCTTAGGACTGTGGTGCTCTCTGTGTGCATGTCAGAACTTCCCGCTAGCTCGTTTCCAGGTAAGGGAAGCTAGGGTTTACGATTTACTTATGTTTTTCGCATGTTTTCTGAGTTTAAGTTATATTCATGAGGTGTACTCGTGATTTGATTGTTTGATATTGGTAAAAATGTGGTTTCGGTGTGGTTTCTGTGTTTTGCATGAGAGAATAGTGGTGAGCACTGGTTTCCTCGCCCAAGCGAGCCTGCCTCGCCTAGGCGAGATTAGCAGAGGCTCGCCCAGGACCTGCTACTCGAATTGTCGCTTAGACGACGAGTTTTTATTTTTGAGTGAGGAGTGGTCTCGCCTAGGCGAGAAGGGACTTGCCTGAGCGAGACCTCGTAGAGTCCACTACTCCCCTGCTCGAGTCCTCGCCTAGGCGAGACGGGGCTCGCCTGAACAAGAGGACCTCTCTCGCCTGAGCGGGACCTTTTAGCCTGAGCGAGACTAGGGGTAAGTTTTGGTACTATTGTTGAATGGTGCACTGATGTGTGATTGCTTATCTGATCTAAATGCTTTACTATGAGGTTTGAGGGACGATGCCATGATTGATATATGAGGTTGTGGTAGGAATGGTATGTTGTTTTATGTTGTATGAATTGGAAAACATTAATTGCATGATGGGATTGTTATACATGATGTTAGTATTATGGGAACTTCTGATTGGTTGGTGAAACATGTACAATGTGTGAGTAGGGCGTAATTTCATGACTCTTGTAGTGAGAGCTCATGGTGGTGCCTCATCTGTTGGACGTAATCCCATGGACCCTCCTAATGAGAGTCCCTGGTGGTGCCTTACCTATTGGACTTAATTCTATGAACCTCGTGGTGAGAGTTCATGGTGGTGCCTCAACATAAGGACGTAATTCCACGTGAGTATCGTGGTGGTGCCTCAAGGCCAGGACGTAATTCCACGAAGGCCACGTGGTGGTGCCTCTTGTAAGGGTATAATTCCGCGAAGGCCTCAGGGTGACGCCTCACTACTAGGACATAATTCCATTGCCACGTGGTGGTGCCTCACTATGCGTATCTGGATAGTCAAGTCTTAGGAGTCTTAAATGATGTTGGTAATCCATGTGTGAATGTCTGTTATTCATGTTTGACTCTAAGATTGCATGTTGACTGTTGTGACATAAGATTTCTTTACTCTAGCTTACCCTGTTTGCGTGTTTGGTTGTCTTGTATGTGGTTCTTCTCCTATTGCGATGATCATCGATTTTATTGATGTGAGCAGATGGGAGAACCCCTGGCAGTGGTAATGATGATAGGAATGCTACAGCTTGATGGACTGGACGAGTATTAGGCCCACTTTGGGGCGCATCGTTGAAGAATTTATTTGTTATGCTTTCTTGTCTGTACTAGACTTATTACTATTAGTTTGCTAGTATTTTATGTTTTGGGCCGTGTGGGACCTCTTTTATTTTTATGGATATGTTGGGGTACGGAGTACTTCATATCCCAAATCTTCGTATCCTCTGGATATTATGTATGTGGCGTTTTTATTAAATGGGTTTTATCTATTTATTTGGGACGTTACATTTATGGTATCAGATACATATAAAAAATAGATTTTAATTATTTAAAAATATTAGGTCAAAATTAAATCAGATACATATAAGTAGGTACTAAATTGAAACAAAAAAAAACATATACAGGAACTAAATCGAAATCAACACAATGCCACGTGGCATTGGAATGCTACGTGGCACTGACAATGCCACATGTCACACACAGAGACTTGACACATGGCATTTTTATTTTTTTTCCAAAAATTTAAAAAAAAATTAAAATTTAAAAAAAATTAAATTTAAAAAAAAATCAAAAAAACCACAGACTGACATGTGGCACGTTGACTAACGACGTTAGTCAACTCCGTTTGAAAGGGACCTAATTGAAGCACTTTTTCAAAAGTTGGGATGCAATTGATACTTTTTTAAATCGAGTACCTATTTGACACACTAGTCCCAAACTGGGTACTATACGAGTAATTATACCTTTGTAAAACTAGACTAAAAACCTAACTAAACTAATTATAGGCTAATAACTCCTAATTAACACCTTAAAACCTACTTAAAATAGCACAAATAGCTAAGAAAAAAAATCTAGAGATAAGGGACTTATCACATCCCTACACTTAAACTATTGCACTCCTAGGCAAGATGAAAGGAAAAACCAACTAGAATTTCTAAAAACATAAAACCAATTTCATAAATCTACAGTTAATAACTTTCCAAATTTGCCATCTCTAACCTATACATGATAGGAAAATAGTTTAACTAAAGTTGCAAAACTTCCAATCATTAAAAACCACTCTAAACAAAGATTTCAAGTAGTGAACATTCAAGATTTAACCTCACAGATGGTGTTTCCACTCTACACTCAAGTGTATGGGATCATATTTGCTCTCACAATCCAATCCAATGAACATCCATATGGCTTTGCAAAGTTCCTAAACAATACCAATTAACATCAATGCAAATTGGAGATCAATAGGACTTATTCAATGGCTTGTAATGAGATTGCGCTAAAAGGTATGGTATATGGAAGGAAAGCAAGGCTTGAATATGGAAATATGAAGGGAATGAAGGTGGAAAATGCTAAGTTCAAGTGCATAATTAATTTAGCTTACAAATTGTGTTCGAAAAGTGTTTTTAGTCAGCTTCCTTGCTTTTGTTCCCATTTTTTTCATCTTTTCTTTTTCATTTTTGTTTTTTAATTTTATTCCAGCTTTTCACACAATTTTTCTTTTATTCTCAGCTGGTAACCTCTTTCTTTCACGTTTTTCTTTTCACAAAAATTTAGATCACCGATCCCTACACTTGAACTCAACATCATCCTATAACTCAGCCTAATTCACTTCACATCTCTAAAATAGGGTGTAAGCTTGGTTTTTTCAATAAAAAGGTTGTTGTCAGGATTTGTTTTCCCAAGAAAAAGGTCAATTCTAGTTCAAATTTATGGTGCAGTGGTGATTTTCCAAGGCATGACTTATTTGGCAAGTGGTTGAATTAAAAATGGCCTATATCACATCAACAAAGCACATTAGATGATTAGTTATATAGAGAAACAAAGCAAAACTTAGGATGCCACTTTCATGAATAATGCACACACAAGAATGAATTTAGGCTCAATACTCTCCATGGTGAATTATGCCAATCTTGTTCAGCCCACAAACATTTCATGAAAAAACCACTTGAATCAATGCATTGGAGTAAAAGAAGTGATTAAAATGCTCATTCACTAAAACTAGGCCTTTTACTACCACATCTTTAGAGCTAGGCTAGAAAAGAGAGAAAAAAAAAGAAAATATGTGAAAATTAGTAAAAATAGAAACAAAGACCTATTCAACAAGTCTAAACTATCTAAAGAAACCTAAGAAACAACTTAAAACTAGAATTTTATCTAAAACTAAAAATTTCACTACTCAAAACCTCTAAAAGCACCCTAAAACTAAGCTAGAACTAAGGAATTCACTAAATCATGAGTAAAACTATAAAGCTACCTCCTAAACAAGGTTAAAATGACCAAAGAAGACTTACTACTAACTCAAACTATATCCTAAAAGGGTTTCTAAAACTCACTACCTAAAACTATAAGACTAGTCTACCAAACTTAACCCAAATGCATATGCATGTGTTAAACTAGCCTATAGAACTGTAATCTAACTATCCTAACAAGTTTCTAATGACCAAATATGACTAAAAGATAATTTAAATTGTTAAATCTAACTACAACTCAAATAAAGCTACCTAAAACCTTGAACTAGCATTATAAAAAGGTAAAATTGCAAAATATGGGAGTTGACTTACACTGCGGTATAAAACTGCAATAAATCTATTTGGACAACTTCTAATTAACAAAAGAAAGATTATAAGCAAGTCAAAATTTAGAAATAACAAGGGGATTAAAATCTGCATAGTGAAATTTAAGGAAAAATAAACTAAAAATGGTTACGAATACTAGAACAACAACAAAAGTATGAAGTACTCATTTAAACACACTCTACTCAATATATATGATATGAAAACTAAACTAAGAAACATGAATATCACGAAAACAAGAAAACAACCAATTTATACAAAAATAAAAAAAAATATTGATAGTAAAAATAACACTAAAACAAAACCAGGGATGTGTGGCTGCTGCCAATTTTAAAAATGCGTGAATTTAATTTTTTTAACCAAATTATGTTAAGTTTATGTAATGTTTCATACATATTTCATGATAATATTTGAGCTATTTACACCATTTAACACATTTTCGTTTCGATATTAACTAAGAAACTATCATAGAAAATATTTGAAATCTTAAATAAACTTAACACAATTTAATTTGTTCCTGCGGAAACAAATAAGAGATGTTAAGGACACATATATCACCTTACCTGAATCCTCAATCCTCGAGTTGGCTCCTCCTCGGTCTGCATATGCCATATATTAGTGTGCACGGTTTGGACCCTAAGAGGGGTTACTTGCGGAGAGGGCTCCGACAATCAAGTCAGCGAAAAGATTCTCAAAAAGTCAAAGCTCTTGATTAAGGGATTAATGAAAGTGTACCTTTAATTGTTGGGGTCCACGTGTATTTATAGAGTTACTAATTATGTATGCCCCTCTTGTGGGCTACGCCATTGCTTGGGTCCTAGATGGGCTTGGGCTTGGGGCTTGGGCTTGGGGCTTGGGCCTGGTCCAAGCCTCTTAGTTAATGTATGTTGGTACCAGGGGCCTTGTCTGTAATGTTCTGAGTGTGTAGTGGTCAACAGATGTCGTCTTGTTTTCTGAAATAGGCGGCTTAGGCCGCTTCCGCTTTTTCGGTTACTCACTTGATGATTTCGCTTGCGACGTTATGTCTAGGCAGGCTTGGCCGTGCAATTTTATTAGTCCGCTTAGGTGCAGTATACCAGTCCTCCAGCCTTTGTCGATGGAGGCATAACGGCAAAGGATTTGGAAGTATGAGTAGTTTTCTTGGTCCGCTTAGGTGCAGTACACCAGTCCCCCAGCCTTTAAGTGTGATGAACAATGTTAAGGCTAAAGTTTTAAGAGGTGGTAGTAGGTGAAAGGGTGGTAGATGTCAAAGGTCTAATCATGGGGTGTCGCCGCTTGGGGTGTTGCGACCTTTCGCATTTCGTTGTGACGCTTCGTCTAATCGTTATTTCTAGCAGGAAAAGTTGAAAGGTTTAAGACGCTGGTTACAAATACAAATACGGAGAACAATTTTACTTTGGTTCATTTGCAAGAAATTTGGGGGGAGCTATTTGTCTGCGTGAGATCTTGTCTGATACATTCCTTGTATCTACTTTCTTCTTGTTGTTTAAAAAGAAAAGGTATGTCTAGTATTAGTGATAGTTTTTCTTTGTCGAGTCCAGGTAGTGGGAGTGATCGGTCAGGAGAGGATGGAAGTAGTCAATCTACAAGTGGTGAAAGGGGTCAGTTGGGTGGTAAGGGGAGAATTCCTATGGAGACGACAACCGAAGTTAGGGAAGACCCACCAGAAGAGTTGGCGGAGAGCAACTGGCCGGTGAAGGCAAGATACGGGTGGATGGCTGAGGATGTGTAAACACAATACTCTTTGTTCCGATGGTCGCGGTTGCTGAAGTCATGCCTAAATTGCATTCCCATATCTGAGAGGGGTGCACGAAAGGATATCGTGGCCTTGGAGAGGGTCAGTGTCGTTGACTGTGTATGTCACGGTCAAGAAGGGGCTATTGAGGAATTTTTCTACGTGTACATGTGTCACTTTTCGCAGTTGTACATTAGGCTGCCTTTTGACGACTTCACTATGAGGGTGCTGCGATTGTTGAATGTTGCTCCTACTCAACTACATCAGAATAGTTGGGCATATCTGCAGGCATTCCGAGTGCTGTCTAAAGCTTTGTATTTATAGCCTCTCCACACTCTTTCCTTTATTTCTTCGATACACGGCCGAGGAGTCCAACAACCTGGCTATCACTCATAAGTCGACCAGGGATAAATAGATTGGACGCGTTTACCCAGTCCTTTAAACACTTTAAGGATGGGTTCTTCAAGGTGGTGGTGAAGCAGGCGAAGCGTTCATATTTTTATACTGATGACGGGAGCACTAAGTTCCCTTTTTACTAGACCGACAATCCTTGGCGATATAAGGGTATGACGAGGGAGAAGTTGTCGGTGGCGGATAGGGAGGTGGTGGATGTCGTGATGCAGTTTAATGATAAGATGCCCACTAAGGGCTTAGTTAGGGTTTATAATTCGGTTCATCCAATTATTGATATAAAAGGTATCTTTTTGTATTTTTAAGTGTTATAGAGTGTTTGAGTTAACTAATCAGCATTGGTTGTTATTTATAGGTCATATGGCACAGATGGGGAAGAAGAATTTGAATCTTTTTCAAGCTCTCCATAAGGAGAAGGCGACAAGGGTTAAGGCTGATGGGAACACTGAAGTTTCGAACTTGCAAGAGCCTCTCATGGAAGTCCATGTGCATGGGGCTCTAAGAGGAAAGTTGAGTTGTTGGCCAAGCCTGGTAGGGGAAGGATGTGAAGAAGGTTAGGGCCACGTTGTTGAGGCAGGGATCTTCATCTGGTGAGAAGGGACCGGAGGCTGGACTCATCGAGTTGCTGGAGACTTTTGTTTGTCATGACATTGAAATCAACTTGTCTGAGACTCTAGTTAACTCGATTGACAACATGGAACCGAACGCACTGGTGAAGGCTATGGTGGAGTTTAGTAGTAAGGTGTTGATATTGGGACGCAGGGTGGGGTCTCTGTACCAGAAGGAATTGAAGGAGGGTAGTCGGACCAGAGTGGAGTTTATGGAGGAATTAAAGATCCAAGCAGACAAGCATGCAGAGGAGAAAACTGCTTGGAAGAAGGCAAAGGGAGTGGCTGGAGGAGAAAAAGAGGTTAGGGACATGGAAGAGATTCAGAGAACAAGCTAAAAGGAAGGATAGAGGAGCTTGAGAACTAGTACGACAAGGTGAAGGAGAAAAATGGTGGATTGGAGTTGGAACTGGAGGATCTCAAGGGTTGTATTATTCAAGAACATATCAATGGTTTTCAGAAGTGTATGCGGCAGATGACCTTCTTTTATAAGGATATTGATGTATCAGATAGTAGATTCGACGTCAACAAAGATGTTATTAATGGTGAGTTGGTAAATGAGGCTGGAAGCAATCCTGAAGAAGAGGTTGATAAGGTGGTGGAGGATGCTGATGAGGAAGCAGCTCAGGACTTATGTTTTGTGACTCTTATTTGATTTTAAGCCTAAGTCTGTAATAATTCCTACATTGCTTTAGTTTGTTGTTTACATGTTTACAAGTCGTACACTGTGCTATCTTCCTGTGAATATGGATAACGTTTATGGTATATTTGTTGTTTGCGTGATTCCGATAGTTTATATCGTAGGAGCGTGTTTACTTTAACGATGAGGGTGTGAACATGGTGCAATGTTATTTTCTATTGAGATCGCTTATTTTGTTAAGTGGTATTGTGATAAACATGTGGAATGTGCGCATGAAGTGTTATAATGGTTGTATTATTCATTCTTGGTCGCTTACTTGTGGTAAGGGTTGGGAAGTTAAACAAATGGAACTAAATAACGGGTGGTCGACCCAGACCGCTTACTTGTGGTAAGGGTGTGGAACTTAAACAATTAAGATTAAATAACGGGTGTTCGACCTAGGTCGCTTACTTGTGGTAAGGGTGGGGAACTTAAACAATTAAGATTAAATAACGGGTGTTCGACCCATGCCGCTTACTTGTGGTAAAGGTGGGGAACTTAAACAATTAAGATTAAATAACGGGTGTTCAACCCAGGCAGCTTACTTGTGGTAAGGGTGGGAAACTTAAACAATTAAGATTAAATAACGGGTGTTCAATTAAGATTAAATGCCAGGTGAGAAAAAAGAGTACACCCAGGGTTACAAGTGTTCGGTACAAGATGTTAACTAAAATAGAATTTTAGATGAGATATATTCCACGTATTCTGTATCTCTTCTCCTGTAAGCTGCTCAAGCTTGTAAGCACCTCCTCCTACATCATCACGTTTTCGATATGGTCCATCCCAATTGATAGAGAATTTGCCATCCTTCTTTCTTGTATTACTGGCCATTCTCCACACTAGGTCTCCTTTCACAAATGATCGTGAACATAGGTTTGCATTATATCTCCTGACTGCCCTTTGTTTGACTACCATGTTCCAGATTTGTGCTTTGTCTCTTAATTCACACAATAGGTCAAGGTGGGTACACATGTTCTGGTGGTTCTGGTCTAAATTGTATACTTGTCGGCACAGAGATGGTTCGCCAATCTCAACCGGTATTATGGCTTTCACGCCGTATACTAAGTTGAAGGGGGATTCATTGTAGCAGATTATGGGGTGCATCTGTAGGCCCACAATACTTCCAATAAATCTTCCGGCCATCGACCCTTGGCGCCATCCAATCGTTTTCGCAATTCTACTAGTATGACTTCTTTGGCAGCTTCGGCTTGGCCATTGGTCTACGAATGTTCTACAGAGCTGGTGATATGTTTGATGCCAAGGTCGATGTAGAATTTAGCAAGCTCTTTGCCTATGAATTGTCGGCAATTGTCGGTTGTGATAGTGTGCAGCACACCATAGCGGCATATAATATCTTTCTAGACGAACTGCTAGACTTATTGAGCTGTGATAGTGGCTAAAGGTTTAGCTTCTATCCATTTGGTGAAGTAGTCGATGCCTACTATGAGGAGTTTCACTTGCCCTTTTCCTGGGGTGAAGGGGCCGAGGATGTTCATTCCCCATTTCGCAAAAGGCCACGGGGAAAGTATGGAATGAAGTTGTTCTAGTTTCTAATGGATGAGGTTACCATGCTTCTGACATGGTATGCATTTTTTGACAATGGTGTGGCAATCTGCCTCCATAGTTGGCCATAAGTAGTCGACTTTGAGTATCCTGGTGGTCATGGTTCGTGCACTGGAGTGATATCCGTATATGCCTTCATGGAGCTCCCTCATTACGTATTGGGTTTGTTCTGTTGTAACACATTTGAGTAGTGGTGGTTGGCCGTATCCTCACTTGTATAAGTCGTCACCTATCATCGTATACCTTGCGACTTTAGCCAGCCAGCCCTTGTCAGTATTGGGTGAGGGGATACCAGTTTTGAGGTATTAGATGTATGGAGTTGTCCAATTTTCAGTGTGGTCCAAGTTAAGGCAGATGTTTGTGATAGATGGTGCGGATAATGTCTGTTGTAGGAGGTATCTATGCCTGCTCTTTAGCTTAGTGCTTGCTAGTTTAGATAGGATATCGGCTCTAACGTTTTCACTTCTTGGGATGTGTTGGACGCATACACGGTCGAAAGCAGATTGAATGACATTACGGACCAAATGATAGTATTGCAGGAGTGATGAAGGCATGGTTCAGGATTGTCAAGTGGTTTAGGAGTGTCACAAGGATTTCAAAGAAATTGATGGAATCATGTCCAAGACCTTAAAAGAGATCTCAGATTAGCTTCAGATTGTAAAACAGGAACTCTTTTATAATTTTTTTGTAATGTTTTTGTTTGGGCTTTATCGGACCTTTAGTTGTGTTGGGCCTTTTGGTGTTTCGGCCCATAGTATATAAGCCCTTGTGACACACTTTTGTATTCAGATTTGAGTTATATGAAAATTTGAGTTTTATCTCAAGTCTCGAGGTTCTCCTCAGAACCACCAATCCTTATCTTTGAATCTCCGATTCAAAGTGGCAGATCTTCCTCACTTATCTTGGAACCTCCTCCAAGTGGCGTGATTTCATCCCGTTCCGCAAAAACCCCCAAATCGATGTCCTCCATTTCCCCCTTTTTCGTTTTAGGGTTCATACCCATTTTCGTTCTAGACAAATTTCACCCCAAATCCGAGACGATCCTTCATCATTTGGTAATCAAAGCTCAGTTAGTAGTATTTTGAGTTTCCGTTTCGGATTTTCAGGTTTTTTCTTCTGATGCTGGTCGTGGTGTGTTCTTTTGTTGTTTTTGTTTTGCGAGTTTCATCTTTCTTCATTTTGTGCTCTTTTAAAAGGCAGAAAAGTTGTTTTTCATGAGTAGTGTTCGTATTGCATCCATCAATCTCTTCACGTACGCTCCACTGGAGCTAATTATTGTCTGACATTTCTATTCAAACGAAGAAGAACATTGGGGTGTTTTTGGTTGTTCCATCAGATTCATGAGCTAAAAGTTTGGAAGTGTTCACGAATTTTAGTTGCTGGTTGGTTTCACATGTTCGTGGTAGATTGCCCAAAGTGTGGGTGTTACCATCAAAATTGGCTCAGCTGGAGACAAATTCGTCAATGGAATTTGATGCATAGCACGTGTTTGTGGATTTGGTTTAGTGGGAGATTTCGCAAGATCAGTAGAAGCATTCCATTTTTGCTTTGCTGCCAAACGAAACGATGTGGGCATGTTTTGGAATATTGGATTGGAATGTTGTTATTGATGATTCCGAAGTGAAGTGAAGCGAGACAAACTTCTGGAATCTTTAAGCCAAGGGGTACAAAACGGTGCAAAGAAGGAACAAATTAAGCACGTTGATGTAACATCTATTCTCTTCCGTTGACTTCATCAAGCAACAATAATAAATTTTGTTTCTGGTAGCTTGGAGTTTGAGTTACTGTACTATGAATCGTGGTGCCTTAACATCAAATCTTTTTTGTCCAGTTGGTGCAACAGATTGGAATTCTTGGTGCAGTGGAGTTCTGTTCGAATATGCCACATAAGTTGTTTGAATTTATGTTACTTGAAGCAGTGGCAACACAAGTTGCTTGTTGAATTTCCAAGCCTGGATAGCAACAAAGAATCTGACTCAAGCGGTGAAAGTGGATTCAATTTGAGTTGGTGAAAGTGGATTTGGTAATTTTGGTACCCTGTTGTAGGTGTCCCTGCCTCATTCAAATGCATTGATTGAGTGTTTTTTTTTTTCTGAGTTGGATGCATCATAGAATGTTCTGATGCTGAGTTTTACAAGTGCTCTTGGCAATAAACTAATGCAGAGCTAGTGCATAATTTCAGTTGGTAGAAACTAATTATTATTCTGAATCCTTGGAATAGTGGCTGTGTGATCCATGCGGTGCCGACCACAAGACTGGTTTTGAAGTGGAACAGCTAGTACAAATAATTCTTTGGGGCAACAACCTTTCGGTGCAGTGAAGTTTTAGATATAGGATTCTTTGATTTATATCCCATGTGAAATAGGTATTGGAAATTGTTTGTAGTGGTGGCAACAACTGAGACGTTTTTGGTTCACCCAATACAAAGCGGTGCATATTCAAGGTGGAGGTGGCAATTCAGAACATGGTGGCCATGAGAGTATAAACCTCCTTTGGATTCGTTGGTTACAACGTTTTGTTTCTTTGCTTTTGGAATTCTTGGTGCAATTTGAATTCTTGCAGCTACACTTCATACCAGATTGGTGAGTGATGTTAAAGGAGGGACCACTTAAGATAGCTATATGGTGTAGTTGGAACAACAGGCAATTTTTTTTCACAAACAGTGATAGTAGCTTTTTTTTCTGGTTCATTGGTTAAATTCACGTGAATTTTGGTTGGATTGGCTTAATCTTTTGGAGGCTTTGATTAGATATCTTGTCTTGGTGCATTGGTGACAAAACAGAAATTTTGTGTAGTGCAGCAACCCTTTCTTTATTTCACTTAGTGGCAGTAACTTAGTGATTTCTAAAATCTTGGTGCAATTTTGTTTAAGCTGCCACGTGCGGCATTGTGGTCATTAGCAAATTGAAGACTTCTTTTTGTTCTTTGTCGGCACAATTTGGTGCAACACCTCTTTAGTTCTTTCGGTGTTCCTTCGGTGGTGGATTTTGGAGCAGCACTTAGTGAATTGTGGAAACCAAAACTTCACACTGCAACAACCATTGTGTGCAGTAAAATTGGCAGCATCCACGCTCATTGATCCATTCCAATACATTCTAGCCAAACAATTGTGGTCTTTTAGTGTAGCATTGGCAGATTCAAATTGGCTAGCACTAGGAGTCCAACGTGAAGTTTTCTTTAAGTCCAAACGGTGCCAACCAAGCTGCTGGATTTGAGGTTTGATGCGGACATTTGATCTAATCGGAGAAGAGCAGCGTTGCCAATCGTAGGCTGATCCCAAACTAGCCCCTGCAGCCACATGTTCATGACCGCAACTTGCCTAGGCCATTTGGTGTAGAATTTTTTTGGAACGTGTTGGTGTAGGTCTTTTTGACCAAAGCCGTAATTCTAGTGCATTTTGACAGCTTTGATGTGCATAATTTAGTTGAGGCAACGTTTCCAATTATTGGCAGCCTCTCATATATCCTCACAGCAGCAGAATTTTGTTTGATACGGTGCAGAGTTTGATTGGACAACAACCAATACCTTGAGAGGTTATAGCTTGAAGCAACACTGAATTGGTGTCGAGGGACAATAGCAATTTTCTCTTCCCTGCTTTTTAGTGGTGCCTTTAATTATCACAGTTGCCCACCCTTTGATTTATGCACTTGGCTGTAAATGTTCTGGCCTATACCGAGTAGCAACCACTCTCTTTTATCCATTTGGCAACAACTTCCTAGGTGCATAATTGTGGTGCTTTGTCACTTTTTCTGGTTCAATTTCTAGTGCCTTCTTGTATTCTACTTTGCCTAGTTCTTACCATTTAGAGTCATTAATTGTTCATTATTGCTTTTCTTGAGTCTTTTGTCCATCATTTCTCTTTGAGTTTGATTTTTCCTTGGATTCTTTTATTGTGGGACAATGTACCTTGAGCTAAATTGTTGGAAGTATTGCTTGTGGGAGTTTGAATTAATCATCACAATTTAGCTTGAGTAATTTGTTTCACATTTCCACGAGTAATTCTAAATACATTGTTTAGATTACTCGGGTCTTTTAAAGTGTTTTTCTCGTTGTCAGGGTTTTAGTATTGTCACATATTTTACTCTCTTTGGTTTGACCATTTTTTGTTTTTGGTACTTTTTAGTTTGTCTTTAAATTTCCTTGGTTTTGTCTTGGATTTTTCCTTTCCTTAGCCTCTTGAGTTGAGCTTAGATTCGTTACATCTTTCACTTTGATGTTGAATTCTGGATGCGTTGATTGGAGATTCTTTGAAGAACTGAACATGAACTTGAGAGCGAGTGAATATACTTTGAGAGTGAAACACGAGTGGAATTGAGTGTAAACACGTAAGGAGTGGTGAGGCCCATTTGATAATTTTATCTACATTACTTTTGCTAACCACTTACTGTGTTTTGTGTTAGTTCTTGTTTCCTCTCTTTCACTGCAAGAATTAGAAATTTTAAGCATTCCAGAATGTTCCATACACGTGCGACCTTGATAGAAGATATCAACTTCGTTGTGTCCAGAATTATCAGGTTGAATAGCAAACTTGGGAATCTTAGAAGGGAGCACCATGATGATAGACGATCATTGCCAAAAGACAAAACAAGTGCTATTAGGTGCACCAAGTGTGAAGGTTATGGACACGAAAATTATCAATGTCTTAATTGGAACGCCAAGTACATGACTCTTCAAGAACTCCAAGATTACATTTTATACTTGAAAGCGGCGAAAAGGAGTGTTAAGAAAAAGCTTGAAGTCAAACAAGAGCAACAAGCAAAAAGGGAATGTGAAAAGGTGAAAAGAACACTAAAGGAAATGTGGGAAAGGGCAAGACAAGAGAGAGAGTTAAAAGAGAGACAAGAGCTAGAGATTAAAGAAAGAAAAGACAAAGAGCTAAAAGAGCGAGAAGAGAAAGAGCGACGAGAAAAGGAAGAAGAAGAACAAAGAGAGAAACATGAGAAGGAGTCTCTCCTCTCACCCTTAACTTGCATGGTTAAGATGAAATCCTTAAAGGGGGATGATAATGCGTTAAATTGTTGTTCCCATTCACATCATGATTTTTCATTTTCATTGGGAACACTTACTAACCCCTCTCTTTTTGTCTTAATGCCTAGGGAAGACTTAAACAATAAGGAGCAATGGCATAAGCAATGGGGTGAAGAAAAGATGATAGAAAAGGCGGCAACAACATTGACAAAACATGAACCTGACTTTAATCATCTGCTTATCTATTTGTTCTATCATGAAAATCCTAAGGGATTTCAAGGACACTCTTTTTCTGTTATAGTTATTAGGGGTTGTTTTCCTTTTTGTTTCACTCTAGATAGTATAGTTGTGTTGAAACTCTTTGATGTGTTCCGTAGGTTTATCTTTGATCCCGGAGGACAACCTCCAAACACCTTGATCATAAGAGATTGGCCTCTTCCATGATTCTAATCTCATTTTTTGATAGCATTTTATTTCTATCTTTAGACTATTCTAGTTTTGTGTGCTTTCAACATTTATGTTTGTGTGTTTGGTTGTAGGTAATAAAGTGCTAAAATTCGAGGTCGAATTTTCTCTAACCCGGAGGCAATGATGGAGGCATGGTTCAGCATTATCAGGTGGTTTAGGAGTGTCACAAGGATTTCAGAGAAATTGATGGAATCATGTCCAAGACCTTAAAAGAGATCTCATATTAGCTTCAAATTGTAAAACATGAACTCTTTTATAATTTTTTTGTAATGTTTTTGTTTGGGCTTTATCGGACCTTTAGTTGTGTTGGGCCTTTTGGTGTTTCGGCCCATAGTATATAAGCCCTTGTGACACACTTTTGTATTCAAATTTGAGTTATATGAAAATTTGAGTTTTCTCTCAAGTCTCGAGGTTCTCCTCGGAACCACCGATCCTTATCTTTGAATCTCCGATTCAAATTGGCGAATCTTCCTCACTTATCTTGGAACCTCCTCCAAGTGGCGTGATTTCATCCCGTTCCACAAAATCCCCCAAATCGACGTCCTCCATTTTCCCCATTTTCGTTTTAGGGTTCATACCCATTTTCTTTCTAGACGAATTTCACCCCAAATCCGAGACGATCCTTCATCAAGGAGAGTGGCATCTTTGATTTGGAATTCATCGTTGAGATGACCCATAGTGAGCTTAGAATCGGTCTTGCATATGAGAGTTTTGACGTCAACTTTGCGTGCAAGAGATAAGCCGGCTAGGATGGCTTCGTATTCGGCTTGATTATTGAAAGCTTTGAAGGCGAAGTGGAGAGATTTTTCAATGAGGATATCGTTGGGGCCTTCCAAGACGATGTCGGTGCCTACGCCCTTTGGATTCGAGGAACCGTCTACATAAAGTGTCCATTAGTCTTCCTAAGGGATGTGTTGGAAGTCGTTGACGAAGTCGAGCAGACACTGGGCTTTGATGGGGCCGTGTGGTTCGTAACGAATGTTGAATTCAGAGAGTTCCATGGCCTAGGATGACATTCGGCCAACAAGGTTAGGCTTTTGGAGTATTTTTTGGATGGGGTAGTCGGTCTTGACGATGATGTTGTGGTTTTGGAAGTAAGGGCATAGGTGTCTTGCTGTATATACTAAGGACAATGCTAGCTTTTCCACCATTTGGTACCTGGTTTCCGGATCTTGCAAAGTTCGGCTAACGAAGTATACAGGGTGTTGGACGCTAGTGATTTCTTAGACCAGTGTTGCGCTTACAGTGTGACTTTTGCGGTGATGTAGACAAGGAGGGATTGGTGGATATCCGGCTTGTGGAGGATAGGTGGAGATGTGAGGGTGGTTTTGAGGTTTTGGAAAACTTATTCGCATTCGTCATTCCAAGAGAACTTCGCGGATTTTTTGAGTAGTTGGATGATGGGTTGGGTTTATTCGGCTAGTTTTGGTAGGAATCTAGAGATGGCAGTTAGGCGGCCTATCAAGCGCTAGAGTTCTTTGATACTGTTAGGGCTTCGCATTTCAATGATGGTAGTGCACTTTTCAGGGTTTGCTTTGATGTCGCGTTGTGTTAGCATGAAGCCTAAGAATTTGCCACGATCGACACCGAAGACGCATTTTTTAGGGTTGAGTCTGAGGTTGTATTGTCGTAGTGCAGAGAATACTATGGATAAGTCTTGTGCATGTTGCTGGTGGCTTGGTGATTTGACAACCATGTTGTCAACGTACACTTCGACACACTTGCCCATTATGTGGATGAATACTTTGTCCATCAATCTCTGGTAAGTCGCTCCTGCAATTTTTAGGTTGAAGGGCATAACCTTGTAAAAATAATTGGCGTCGTCGGTGATGAAAGCGGTCTTATTCATATCGATTGTGGCCATCGGAATTTGGTTGTACCTAGAGTATGCATCTAAGAAGTTGAGGACTTTGTTGTCGGCTGCACTGTCAACAAGCCGGTAATGTTGGGTAAGGGATAGGCTTCTTTGGGGCAGGCCTTATTGAGGTTCGTATAGTCAACGCACATTCGCCATTTGCCATTTGCTTTTTTGACCAAAACCACATTGGATAGCCAGGTGGTGTAGTGGGCTTCCTCGATGAAGCCCGCGTTAAGTAATTTTTGGGCTTCTACTTTTGTTGCCAGCCAAAGTTCTTCTCCAAGTTTGCGCTTCTTCTGGGAGACATATCTTGCTTCTTTATAGATGGAGAGCTTGTGGACCGCGACCTAAGGGTCAACCCCGGGTAAGTTTGCGGTTGACTAGGCGAAGATGTCGGTGTTGGTGATGAGGGTGGGTGTCAAGATATCACGTTGTTCTTGTTGGAGGCCGGTACCTAATTTGAGAGTACGACCATTAGGGAGCTCCAAGCTTATAGTGTTGTCAACTGGTTTGATTTGTGCGTCGCGTCGTAATCTAGGGTCGAGGCCATTGCCAGACAAAGCTATGCTAGAGTCGGGTGGGCGTTCAATGTTGTTGGTTTGCAGGAGTGGTAGTTGAGGGCATAAGCTCGCCATATAGCAACTCTTGTGCGAGCCGTTGGTCACCGTAAAGGGTAAGGATATAATCGAATGGGGAGAGGAATTTGATGGCTAGGTAGGGTGTGGAGACAATGACGCCTAAAGTGTTGAGGGATGGCTGGCCAAGGAGTACATTGTATGAGGTGGGTGCATCTATGACAAGGAATCGGATGGGGATTGTCTTGGTTTGAGCTCCTTCCCGAAAAATAGTGTGTAGGTCTATATACCCACGGGTGGAGACCTTCTCTCCGGAGAATCCGTACATAGGTTCGTCATAAGGCACCATGGCGGTGGGCGGAAGTTGGAGTTTCTGGTAGGTTGTCCAGCAGAGGATGTCCACTGAACTGCCTTGGTCGATAAACACCTTTTCTACCGCGTAGTTCTCGAGTTCTATAGTGATGACCATGGGGTCATCCTGCTGGTGGTCGACGCCATGGAAATCATCGTTAGTAAAAGTAATGGGAGGCATGCGGTGTCTATGGTGGGAATGGATTATATGATTAATGGATTGGAGGTGACAAAGGTGTTTCTTTCTGGCTAAGGAGGTGGATCCGCCGCTGGCAAAGCCTCCTGAGATGGTGTTGATTGTGCCGCGTAGTGGGGGATTGACTGAGTTGACATTAGTGTGGGCAGGTTGTGGTTCTTGGTGGTTGGGTTGAGTGGTGCGATGATCGTGGTGAGTATTGAGTGGGGGATGTCAGTTATCGGTTCGTGATGGATGTGGGTGTCCGTCTCTGCGAAGAAAATAACGAAAGTGGTCGGTGCGAACCAATTCTTCAATTTTGTCTTGAAGTGTTTTGCATTCGTCTGTAGTGTGGCCATTATTTCCGTGGTATCGGCAATATTTGGTCATGTCAGCATTGGGGGGGTTGGATGTTTTGCGAGGTGTTGGGATGAGGTCGGCATGAAGTGCTTCGTCAAGAAGCCAAGATCTAGGGACACTTAGCGGGGCATATCTGGTGAAACGTGGTTGTCTATGCTCTCTACTAGGGTTTGCTCCTCTGTCCCGTTCAAGTTAGTTCGACTTCGTTCTTCCCTTACGTAAGTTGATTCACTAACCACACTTTCCATATTTTTGACTCTATAATCATGATTCTAGCTAGGGTTCACCTTAGTAACCCGATTTGAATATGTTCTGCCATATTTACAGTTCGCGAATCTCCTCCGAAGTCTATCGTATTCTCTAGCTTAGGGATCGGGGTTTTCTGTTAGTTATTTCCAAGTAAGGGAAGCTAGAGATTTTGGTTTTAAGTGTATTTTGCCTGCGATTGGTTCTGTTTTGTGTCTCTGGTGATCGTATGATGCGTGTTTTAAAAAGAATATATTTGGTATACTGCTCTGGATGCAAACTTGGATTTTTCAAGTGTTGAATAGTAAGGGGAACTGCTATTTTCGCCCAAGCGAGCTCGCCTCGCCTAGGCGAGATTAGTAGAGGCTCGCCCAAGGGCTTTCACCCAAGCGCTCGCTCAGGCGAGAAACTGAATTTTTGAGCGAAAGACCATCTCGCTCAGGCAAGATGGCATCGCCTAAGAGAGAGCTCGCGAGGCTCCTATGATCCTATTCGTGGTCTCGCCTAAGCGAGAGTCTACAGCTTGAGCGAGGGCACTCCCCTCGCTTGAGCGAGGGCTCCTAGCTTGAGCGAGACCTGCTGCAGGCCACGCTATTTTTCCTCCCTTGGTTGTTATTAATCGCTTAATTGATTGAAATACCCTATTTTAAGTGTGAGGCTTGCGAAATGCATGAATATATA
>Ga0214543_1004428_pt1 | contig 26620 bp, 9 predicted proteins | sample CNSS2metaG_FD_160094 | JGI IMG/M metagenome (GOLD analysis project Ga0214543, IMG submission 160094) | Root nodule microbial communities from cowpea collected in UCLA plant growth center, Los Angeles, California, USA - CNSS2 | ecosystem: Host-associated > Plants > Roots > Nodule | place: USA... | reverse complement strand
TATATATATATATATATATATATATATATATATATAAAAGAAAAACACATAGAAACTAGATTAGATTTGACTTTTTTCATTCTGGAATAAATTAGATGCAACCTAATAATATAGTGCGTGTGTGTGATATACAAGTTTTGTTTGGTATATATAAATTGCATGCTGTAATGTTGGACTTTATTTAAAAATAGACTCAATTAAATTAAATTTATAGTCGTAAATTGAGAATGTTTTTTGCCTCTCATAAAATAAATCATAATTTAAAAAAAAAAGAAAAAAGAATAATGATTTAGGACTGAAATGCCAGAAAGGAGCACGATAGGATGCCACGCTTGGTTGTTTGAATTCCATGTTTGTGTTTGTGGCTGTTTCCTCCACATGCCTGCAATTACAAGTCACACGTCACGTTATTGTAAGCTTTTTATAGATTTATTATTGTTTTTAAAAATATTTTGTACAAGGTACTTCACCGTTTGGTGGATTCTCTTTGCATGTTCCTCGATTTCTCTATTTTTGTTCTTTCTGGTAGCTCAATAATCTATTTTTTTTATAAGCCAATTTTCTCTACGATCTATGCTGTAATGTTTAATCATATAAATGACATATGGGTACTGGAATTTTCAACTCACTTTTTTGTTTTAGTAGGAAAAGAATGAGAAAAAAGTTAAAATTTTTAAGATTATGATAAGTAGAAAATCAAGAATGGTTAAAAAAACAACTTTTTATCTTCTTATACTTTCATTTATTTTTGGGTCAAATATATATATTTTTAATTCGTATTTTTATTAAATATTTTTATTAAATATTAAAGTTAGTCCTTATTGGAAATATTAAATTAATTTAACTCTATTTAAATGTGAATTTAATTTTTCTTTCAATCCAACTTTATTAAGTTTATTTGATATTTCAAACACATTTATTATATTATTTTAATTTATTTACACAGTTTGACACATGTTTGTTTTAATATTAACTAAAAAAATTGTTTGAAATGTTAAATAAACTTAATAAAATTTAGTTTACAAAATTAAATTCATACATTAATAAAAATAAAAAATTAAATTGATTCATAAGAGAAACTAACTTTAATTTTAATGGGTAAAAAACATATTTAATTAGAAAATTTCTTTTATTTTCTTTGCGTTAAGAAAAACACGTAATAGTACGTTTCAACATTTTAATTCGGGTATTGAACACGGGTCACAAACTTGATATTTTTTTTTTGTTTAATTATGTCTTTGGTCTCCATTTTATAGTCAAAATCTCAAAAATAGTACCTAAATTTTTAAAAGTCTCAAAATGGTCCTTTTTTGTTAAAATGTCTCATGTTTGCCCTTTTCGTTAAGTCAAGGTTGACGCCGGGAGTGCCACGTGTCAGTTCCTCGATTTTTTTAATTTTTTAATTTTTAATTTTTAACTTTTAATTTTTTTTTATTTTTGTTTTTAAATAAAAAATTTGTCACGTGTCAAGCTGTCATCGTGTCACGTGACAGTGACACGTGTCAGTATTATGCCAGGTGTCATTTCCTTAGTCTCAATTTGATCCCTTTATCTTAATTTGTCTCAATTTAGTCCCATTTTTTGTAAAAGTTAGCAATTTTGTCCCTCTCCAAATTGAAATCAAATTTAATTTCTATACAAATGTACACAAATATTTCCATCAAAATTGATATTTCAAGTAAATATTTTTAACCAAATTAAGTTCATTTAATTAATATTTTACATTGAACTTTATTTAAAATGCTTTAAAAGTTGTTAATAGAAAATAATGTTAATAGAAAAAGATTCATAAATTAACTAGTTCATGTAACAATAAAACACATATAAATTTAAAATTTGAAAACAATTTTAAGTAAATTTGAATGTGAAACATAATTTTAAATAAACTTAGCTATGTTAAAAATATATAATAACAATATCAATTTGAATAAAATATCAAATTTAATAAAAATATTTGTATAACATTTATATAAAATTAAATTTGATTTCAATTTGGAGAGGGGCAAAATTACTAATTTTTACAAAAATTGGGACTAAATTGAGACAAATTAAAATAAAGGGACCAAATTGAGAATAAGAAAATGACACCTGACATAATATTGACACGTGTCACGGTCACTGCCACGTCACTCTGTCACTGCCACATGGCACGATGACAGCTTGACACGTGACAATTTTTTGATTTTTTTTTAAATTCAAAAAAAAAATTCAAAAAAAAATAAATAAAAAATTCAGAATATCGATGAACTGACACGTGACACTCTCTCTAACGGCATCAACCTTGACTTAACGAAAAAAGAGTGAGACGTTTTAATAAAAAAAAGGACAATTTTGAGACTTTTAAAAATTTAAGTACCATTTTGAGATTTTGACTCCAAAATAGAGACCAAAGACATAATTAAACCTTTTTTCTTTTTCAAAATCGGCGTTTTAAAACAGTGAAGTTTCTGAAAATCATTTTAGTGCATTATTTTCTGTTTCAAATTTCAATACGATTCCCCGCTCTTATAATTATCGTTTAATTTTTTTTTCTTCGAAATAAAAGAAAATATTTTTAATATAACTTTTAGTAAGTTTGTTATCATTTTTTTTTTCATTTTTCTTATTTCAATGTATATTTATGTGTTATTACAAATTTTTTATGAGCATAAATAATTATAATAATATACAATATTATTGAGTTCATCAGATCAACTGTAGAATTATAGGAGATTAGAATAATAATTATAGAATTGTGTGTTATTGTATAATATTAATTGTGCATTAAATAACATTTATGGAAGGACTTTAGTCATTATTTTATATAAGGAGGTGCGCTTTTTGTTTAAAGACGGGTTTGAATTAATTTACAAGTGTTAATGAAATTTAAATTATGTTAAACTTGAATTTATTTAATAAGACGGTAAATGCGGTGCATGCGCTTTGAATGGTGGTGTAAATAGTAAATAGTTGCTGAAGATTAAGTTGTTAACTTTTTGTGTTAAAACCAAATAAAGGTGGGGGGGGGGGGGGGGGTGAACTTATAAATAAAATAAGTGTCTTTAGAACTTGGAACTTATAAAGTTTCTCGTTCAGTCACTCTTATGGTGTTTAAGTGATGGTCCTTCATTTAAGTTTATGACTTATTGATTGAAATAAAAATTATGGGACAATTTGATGTTCGAGTGTACCTTGATTTGAGTGTAATGTTAGTAAGATAACATGAATTAATTTATGACCTTTTTCGAGGCAAATAATAAACTTATTAATGTGTTCAAATATTTTAGTGTAGATTTTATATAATGGATTCACACATTTTGTTAACTCACCATGTGTACTTTGAGTTTTCATTTTATTTTTTTTCAAATTATGATGATCAGGTGTTTACTTGACACATGAGTAAATAGTAGTTCAAGTGCAATACAAATACCTAGGAGAGATGTATATCTGTTTACTTAAAGAAATTTTATTTTTCATCTTTTTGAATCACATATATAGATATATGTTATTTTTTTAGTCTGTAACTCATGTGTTCATATCATTATATCATGATTTTAATTTATTTTAAGTAATTATAGTGAGGTTAGAGACATTTTTTTTCATTTCCCAAAATTTTATATTATTTTATAATGTTAAACATATTTTTAATATTTATATGGTGGATATTTTTATTTTTATTTTTTTAGTCTGTAAACTTTAAAATCCTTTATTAAAATTTTATACAAGAAGTAAATTTTGATTATTTGATTTGATTTTATATAAATATCTATTTGTTTTCTTTTAAAATTTATTTATTTAAAATGAAATTTTGATTCACATTATTATTATTATCGTATCTATGAGTAATAATTAAGGGTGACAAAACCTATCAAATCCATCTTTAGTCCATCAAAAACAAGTTGATCGGACTGATATGTTACTAAACTCGCTCCCCCAACATGGTGCCAAACCTATCACATACTTTCATATTTTTAAATAATTTTATAATTTTTTTTGTTTTAGTTTTTATCTATAAAAGTTATCTGTATAGATACTTTTATTTAAACCATATTTAATTATATAAATATTTTCTAAACTTTTAATTGATCAATTAATATTTTTAAATAGATAAATTAAAATAATTATTATATTTACATGTAAATTATTCTATTATAACTAATCATTCAAATTTAATTTGCAAGTGTTAATGATTTAAATTATAATAGTATTACATATATACATATATATAAAAATTTAAAATTTAATAATTAAAACAAATAAATAAATAAATAAAAATGGACTAATGGGTCTGGGGCGAGTTGGCCTGCTAATTTAACAAATCTAGTCTATAATTTATAAAATATAATTTAAATTAGAGGTATCAAAATGATATGTGACCTACAAAAAATGAATTCTCCATATATATATATATATATATATTGAGGAATTTTGATATTACTAAGACGAAGATACCACGAAAAATGAAAATGTTCTCAAGCAAAGAGCTTACTATTGTTTATCATCTTTAAAAGGTACTAAAAAGATAAAAAAAGGAGAATGTGTATTAAAACTATTTGATTTTAACTCCTAAGTAATATAAAACTATAAAGTGTATTATAAGAAAAGTTAAATAGACCCATATAGTATCACGTTGGAATAAGTTACAAACTCTTAATTATATGCTATGGATGAATTGATTAAAATTTGTTATATTTTATTAATATGATTTTGTTTGATTAAAAAATATATTTAACCGATTGAATTATATATATATATATATAATATATATATATATATATATTTATATTGTACTTATCTTATTTGAAAGTGATTGTGTTATTACCATATATATAATAGCATATTTTATGATATTACCAATGATTTAATCTAAAAAAAGGCTATTGTGTTTAAATACTTGAAAATGAGTATATTTTAATAAATAATAAATAAAAATATTAAAAGAAGTAAAAATAGTCAAGTATGTTTTCTGCAAACTATTTGATTTAAAAAAATTAAGGTTATTTTTTCTCAAATGTAATATCATTTGAAAAAAAAAATGTATAATCAAATTTTTCTAGAAGTCTAACTCAAATTTATAGATATTGAACAAGTCAAATAATAAATGATATAGTTTTTCAATTAAAATAAAAAATAGGTTAAAAAATAGTAAAATTAAATTTGTTAAGTTACTTATTAAATTATGAGTGAATTAGTATTTAAAACGAAAATGATTGTGAAGATGGAAAACGAGTACATAAAAAATATGAAAAGAAAACGAGACAAATAGGTACATCTTTATCATTATCTATGCTTCTAATTTAAAAAACTAGATATCAAGCATAACAATACTCATTTTCAATAATACATGAATTCAACATAGAAGAATTTAGTTATCATCAGAATGCTATCTTATTAACTAATACCATGTTATTAACTAACACAATGAGTTAATCCTCACCTATAATATCATTTTGTTGTCATCAAAATTTTTATCATTAGTTTTATTATTATCGTATCCATTATTGATATTAATAATTATAGGAAATATTTTTATTTAATTAACAATGATCATCTTGATTGTTGTTGCTATCACTATGATTCTATTGGCAGTACTATAATGGTCTTAATCAACATCATAAATTCATCCTCAATTATATTATTATTTTCTCACCAGTTTTATCATTATTTTTAGTATTATTGAATCCATTATTGATATTAATATTCATCGTAAATTTTATTATTATTTAGTTAACCATAATAACCTTGATTAATTCATGTTACATTTATTTTATCTTATTTGATTTTGCTATTAGTTTATTATTTTTTTAATTTATCAATTTTAATTAACTATTACCACCACCAAATGAGTTTGATTAAGTAAGAAAAAAAGAAGAAGAGAAAGATCGGTGTGGTTTATTTATAAAATTCAAAAACTATAAATTATAAAAAAAAATAAAGCACAAAACTCAAAACATTTTTTATTTAATTAATGAAAAACCTAAAGAAAAAAGAGGGAAGTTATTTTGTTTTATAACATAAAAAATAAATAAATTTTTAAAATTATATTTTACATTAATATATAGTTTTTTTAAACCAATGTATATATGTATTTTTACTTCCTCACCTTGTTTTCTTTATTCATGAAAACAACATACTCTTCTACTGTATTTTTCTTTTAAATTAGAGAATTTTATTTATATATTTCCTATTTCATTTATTTTCTATAAAATAATTAATTAAATTATCAGTTTTACGTTCAATTTCTCCTGATAACATTATCATGCAAACAAAATCATAGTATTTTCTATTTATGATGTCATTTTTAATAATGCATATTAAATAAAAGAAAAATAATCATCTATTAAACAAATATACAATTTCTATTTGTTCTTAAATAAAAAATTATTACAAATTAAAAATACAATTTAACAAATTCTTACTACACAATTAATTTTGTGTGAAACAAAAAAAAAGTTGAGTATAAAATTCAATATACAAGTAGTCTTAATTTTTTTATTAGTGTAGGTGATCAATGTGCCGTATACACCATGTACAATATATTCTTCCATTTTTCTTTCTCAAGTTTATGTGATGTTATTGACCCTATTTTTTGTAGCCATATCCTTTAGATAGTTACAACGATCTCTATGAAAATCAATCACAAAACAAAGTTGCCTTATTGCTTCCCTTTTCTTCTCCCCAAGGTTATCTAGCTCTTCATCCTTCTTTTTCACACTCTTTTCTAAATTTCCCACTTTCTTCTCCAATTGGCTCACTTCTTTTCTTAGGTTCAACTTATCCCCTCCTTCCTTGCTCACCTCTGCCTCCAATTTCCATAAATTCTCCCTTAACAATAATTCTTGTTCTTCTTTTTTATCCAACAACTCCCTCAGGTAATTCACATGATCTATTAGTTCTTTCACCTCTTCATTCTTTTCAATCATCCGATCCTTCACAAACTTAATCTCACATATCATCTTAGTCACACGAGCTGCATAGTCTTCCACATGTTGAATTGCTAAATCTAATCCATTTAATGTAATAAATTCAAACCCATTTGGAATATATGTCGTTGTTTCATCTTTATGATTAGCAATTTTCTTTCTTATATCTTTATACTCTTCCTCGTACCTTTGTTTTGTTATTTTGTAAGTGTACTTATTTTCGTTATTCAGTTGTTCTGCAACGTGGATCCTCTGGTGCAACAACTTGATATTGTCTTCCATTTTCCTTCGAAACTCTTCTGCCAATTCATTAATTTTTCTTTCGGCAGTTACCTGAACAGTTCTCAATTTACTAAACACAACTTTAGCTTGTTTGTTCTCCTCATTAAGTTGTTCAATCATTTTCTCTTGATCTCCTATTTGGGTTGCTAACTTGGCATTCAAATTTTCCATTCTTGCTAGGCTTTCAACATATTCTTTTTGACTTCGTTCGTTTTGTTGCTCCAATTTGTTCTTTTGTTCGTGCATAGTGTCCAACTCAAGTCTCATTTCGTTAAGTTTTGCTTTCAAAGTCATAATTTCCATGGAAGCTCCATTTTCATGGTCTTCATGTTCTCTCAAAAAATTAGATAACTCTTCCCCTTTTTGTGTCATTGTTGTTCTTAGTTCATGGTTTCTTTCTTGAAAGACCTTATTTTCCTCTGTAAGTTCTTTAATCTCATAATTCTTGTCTCTTAATTTCTCTTCCAATTCACTTTTCTGACTCATTTGACTTTCCAAATTTAGTTCTAGATCCTTAAGCCTATAAAGAAGCCTATTTTTCTCTGCCGTCATATGTTTCTCAACCAATCTCATATTAGTTAAATTGTCCTTTAGATTATTTATCTCAAAAAAATCTTGAGAAATTTGTTCCCCTTGGCTTTCCATCTTGGCTTCTAGTTCTTTGTTCACACTTTCCATGACATTCAACCTTTGTTGCACCATGTCAAGTTTATCCATCAAATCTTCTCTTTGGGTTGATGATTCACTTTGCTCACATTTTATTTTTTCTTCCATTTCATATTTTTGTGTTTGCAAAGACTTGATCTCTTGTTCCAACTCACAAATCTTTGCCATCAAATCTGCAATATTGGGCTTTTCTTGGTTCTCATTGTCATTTAATTGTGCCTCCAAATCGAACACCTTATCTTTCTCCTTTTTCAACAACAAATCAAGTTCGAGTATTTCATCATTCAACTCAGTGTTCTTTGAGGCCAAATGTGTAACTTCATGTGTTTGGTGTTCAACCTCTTGTTTTAGATCACCCTTTTGTTTGCTCAAGCTCTCAACCTCTTTCATTAGCATAGTTAATTGTTCTTCAGCTTTTTGTGCTTCAACATTAGTAATATCATATGTACCATCACCTTTATCAAATTCTTGCCTAGGAGTTTCAAAATCAGATACATAATAATGTTCTTTTTCTGACCTTCTTTTATAACCATCTACTTCTTCTGAGGAAAAATATTCAGATTCAGAGTCAGATGAAGACACTTTTCTTTTATGAGAAACAGATTTCTCAAACTCTTCAGTAATACGATCATACAAGGCATACATCGATTGATGATTCTTGTATAAGTCTTCTATCAACCCCTTAAACTCTGTCCATTTTGTGGAATGTTTGAGATTTCCATCTTCTGTATTATGACTTTCGTTCTTAATAAATTTTAATATCCCAGAAATATTAGCTTCAATATCTGAAAAAAAAAGTAATACATATATAATTACAAATATTTTAATACTAAATTACAAATACAATCAAATTAAAAGATTTTATAATAGTTATAGTTATACATTTTCATACTTAAGCTTTTTTAAACACTTCTCCTATTTTTTTTCCCCTCATATCAATTTTGATATATAATAATTCAATATTTTTTTCTTCTTAACTCATTTTTAACAAGTCTTGATGTATCATATTAAATCTAAGAATCATGGTAACTTTTATTCTAGTGGTGATAAAATTTTCAAATTTGAATCTTGTATTTGAAAGGAATAATAATAAATATAGGCAGCTTGCAAGTGGATTGATAGTTTTATTACATAAGGTGATTGTTATACTTTCATAACAAGAAACATCAATTATCTATCCATTTCATATGTAAGACAATATTAACAATAAGTTATTTTATATATTGTAGCATTAAAAGCTTTTTTCAGATTCTAATTTATTGAAATAACAAAAAACTATTCTTTATATTGTAACAACAAAGACATATTTGACCTCCATCTTAAATTAATTATAATTGCAATATACAATTAATTTACTTCATTAAAATCAATTATTTCAATCACCTTCATGAGCTTTTGAAAGGCCTTAAGCTTACATTATATTAGACCCGGTAGTTTTAAGATACATCAAACTTCCAACAATTTATTTAAAATAAGTATTATCCATAAATATACCACCTTGTTAATATTAAACTAGGTAAATTATTGAAGCTTTGACTTCACTCCAAGTTTCTTGAGGAGTGATGCCCTTCACAACAAGTGTTGGACATCAATTCAACAAGTAGCATGTTCAATCTACAATTTCAACCCAAAAAGATTTGGGAACCCTTTTAGTCAAGACCATGCAACATACAATATTTATCACTATTCTATTTTTGCATTTTGTTGCCCTATTTTGGTGTGACATATATGTTGCATTAAGTTGTCCTTTTATTCCTTTTTTTTTTCACAAAATGATTTGAAATTGTGAGAGTTAAATTCTTCTCCTTTATTCTCTCACAAACACTTGATAGATGCCTCTATTTCATCTCTCACTAATATCTTGTAAGTCTTGAAATACTCCATGATTTTTATTTCACTAATTTCTTGTAATTCTTGAAATCATTAATGGAGTACAAAAGATAACTCTTTCTACATGTTTTATACTTTATTGGTTGTGACTATCTACATCTATATGAGTTCCAATATCTTACTAATATGTCATTCACTTTTTTTAGGAATAATAATATTAGAGTATTGCTTACTAACAAAACAATTTTCACAAGAAACATTTGAGACTTCCAATTGAGGTAGTCCATGTACTATTTTCATTGTTTGTAGTAGCTTCAATCCCTTTTAGCTTAAGTGCTCATACTTTTGACGCCAAAGATAAGTTAGTTATTAGGAAATATGTAAGCATTCTTCGATAGGAGTATTGATGTTGGATCTTTCATTAAGGAAAAAAACACATTAGATTGGTATTTATTTTCATATGTACAATTTACTTAGATGATAGATTTTGCATACCTGATTTTTAATGAGAATGACAAAACATTTTTCTCATAACTAACTAGGGACAACTCAAGTATTTGAGAGACCTAAAACAAATTTAAAAATAAGATCTTTCTTATTTAATAATAAAATAATTAATGTTAAAATGTATAATACTTTATTTAAAATTTATTATCAAACTTTCTGAGACTTTTTTACTTGGAGGCCTAAAGTAATTAGTACTAAAACAATTTGTTTGAGGCCTTATTTTTAAGCTTAAACCAATTAGTACTAACAAAATTTTTGAAGCTTTTTTTGGAGGCCTAAAGCAAGGGTTTTATTAAGTTAGCTTAGTGACTAACCCATAAATTATTTTGAGGCTCATACACATGACATACATTTTGACAAAGGAAAGTAGTGTCATTAATAACCAATCTTGCATTACCTTTCCCATCTACGCACATTCTAAAGTTATTACCACACTCAACAAAATGTTTACATTCTTCTACCACTTCTTGTTGGGTAAACTTAAATGCGTGTAGTTGGAAGTTGCTATATTAATTGTCTAGGAGATTGCAAAAGGTTGAGAGTGAGTCTACCATTGATTAAGTATGCAATAGAGTTCATTAATTGTGGGTTAGGTAGTAGTTATATTTAATAAATGTAGTTGAAGGATAATGTCCAGAGACCTATAAAATAACCATGTAGTACTTTATTGTAAAACACAACAAATCTGAATATAGAGAGTGTTTATCTAAAGAGAGACTTGTTTATCAACACTTCTATCATGTTAGAGAATATTTCTTTGTCTCCACGCATATAATTGGAACATCTTGAGTACGAGAATCATGCATCATTCCTTTTAACTTTATTTTCTTCTACAAAAGTCATGAAAAGAAGCTTTTCTTATTCATCCAATAATTCTACGTAATTTGATTTTTTGTTCCATCTTGGATATTCATATTGAACATGACCTAAATTATGATACTTGAAGCACTCCATTGTGACATTTGAGAAAGATTTTATCCTTCATTCTGGTATATCTTATAATAACATATATCTTCTTTTGTATTATTTCGTGTGCATACTCTATAATAATAAAAATTTAATATATTCAATAAGGAAAACTAAAGAAAATGATTCGACATTTTTTAATCTTACTCCAATGCTCATAACAAGAATGTGTACAAACCTGATCTGGTTCTTTGGAGGTCTTCAACATTTTCAGGACCGATTAGACTTCCAAAAAACTTGATCGCTTTTCTTGAGTGATGATTTGTCATCTTTTCTATGGAACCATGAGCAAATGATACACTTTAAAATAAATTCCTATCAGAGGAACTTTTGTTTGTTCTTCACAAATGACTAAAAATCCTGAAATAAAAAAATATGACAATTTCAAATTATGAATGCATCTTTTGCTTTATAAAAAGATATTAAGAGATCAATAAAATTTTAATGTATTTAACTATTTCTCTAATATACGTAAAATTGGTTTATTTTCTGATATACAAGAACAGAGATAACATAAATTTGTATAGAGCCTAGAATTTGGCCAGATCAAAGGACCCATTCTGTTAAACAAAATCGAATGAGGGAAATGAAGAAAGAACAGATCTAATTAATAAGATTTATGTGTTTGCGATGTGAGAAAAATACCTGGGATTGGAACTTGACATGCAGAGATATTGGGAAAGAAAAGCAGAAGATAAAAAGTAAAAGAGTATAATGAAGAAAAGAAAAAGAAGAAAATTGAAGGAATATCTTGCGCATTTCTTTGATGAGTGGAAATGAAAAAGCAGTGGTTATTGTCTTGTCTGGTGAGGGTGATAAAGTAATTTGGGGTTTCTTTCGAATAAAATGCCCTTTAAGGATTCAAATTATTACGATTCAGAAGAATCCCTAGAATGTTTCACGCATGATTAACAACATCTAAAAAAAGGTTCCATACAAAATTGTCTTATTGGTACGTTTGAAAGGAGGTGAGAGGGAGGAACGTGGAAGAAAGAGAAAATTCACAAAGAAAAAAAAGAGTTAATTATTGTTTTTTTTTTTTTCTTCCACAAAATTTAAAGAAAAACTGTTAATTATTGTTCCAAAGACACTAGCTAAAAAGTTAATATTTTAATTTTAAATTAAGGTTAGGGTTGTGAGGTGATACACTCAATTCCAAAAAGATTTTAAATAGTTTTTTTATTTTTTATTTTAACGTTTGATCCAGGTTTTTCTTTTTCCGTTTATGTTTTGAATGTTTTAATTGGAAATTTAATTTATTGTAACAGTCGGAATTTGCGAGGTCTGATAATGTAAAAATGTTTCTGGTAAATAAAAGAGCAAATTAATGAGATTAATGTAGATAAAAAATCAGGGTTTAGAAGGTAAAAGGTCACGAGGTAGGAATTAGTGATCGGTTTAGGAGTTTCCATATTCCTTATTAGAAGAATTATATATTATACTTTGCCTTGACATTTTTATTAATTTTTTTATGATAACGTAACGTAGTAGTATTCTGTAGCTTTTATATTTTATTGATTTGCGAGAGAAAATTATGTCAACTAAAATGTAGTGAATAGATTCGGCATAACGGACTCAAGTATTAAAATATAGGATAAGAGTACGAGATTAATCACTTGAACAATACTTTTGTTCTACATTATTTTAAGGTAGCGTTTGATCAAATATTCTTTAAGTATTTCTTTGACAGAGGAAGTTAGGCCAAACACTTCTAAAAAAATAGATTAAAAAACTAAGAAGCTTATTATAATGAAGACAGGAAAAAAAAATCTGTGTTTTGCATTGATTTTAGTGATTTACGGTTCAATTGATTCCAAACGGCATTAGTGTTTACTAATCTAGTTTGATTGTGAGAAGTAATGTTTAAATGAAAACATAGGTTAGGTTGTTATCTTTCCGATGAAGAGTAACATTTTCATGCTTCTCTCATAATTTCTTCTTCTACTATATAATTTTATTACTCAAAAGTTGTGAGGTATGTAGTGAGCAAAAACAATCATTTGCATCATCATGTAATTATCTAATTTATGTTTAACAGGAAAAAAAAATGTAAACAAGGTGCGATAGCATTTTTTTAACTAAGTTAATGCACCTTTATCGACAAACATAAAACATATAATTTATTTCGATATTACGTAGATTGTCTATTTTATATCAGTCAATAAAGTATTCAATGTATTTGTTAAAATTTATGTCAAAGTTCTCTTCTTCATTTCTCAGTCCACAATGCTTTTTTTTTTAGTTAATGTTTTTGTTCTTTTATATGAAATAGTGTTGGATTTGGGTTTATTTCTTGTCAAGTATTTTCCTTTTGTTGTGGACTTATTATGAGGCATTCTTCTGTCCGATTTGTTTTATGGTTGAAGTTTGTTTACTAAATGTTACATTTTTATTTGTGATTCTCAGTATATTTTGTGAAATTCAGTCATGATTTTGTATGAATGTCTTTTTGTATGTATATTGTATTTGTCATTGGAAAGATATGTTGTAGTGCCAATAAAAGTTTATATCTTTTAGACTTTCATCACATTTAAAATCAATGTCATTACTTTGATTCATTTCTACCACCAAACAAAAAATTGCATTGAATTGAATATTTTTGAACTTGTTTTAGATTTGTGTGTTGCGTATCAAACAAAATAATTTTAATAAAATTAAGGAAGAGATGGTGAGTAGAAAAGTCAAACTTACAATCTGTGTGAAATATTTAAGGTATAATTATTGATTTAGTCCTCATTTTTTGGGTTTAGTTTAATTTGTTTTCCTTATGATTGGTTTGTTTAATTTAGTCATTCAATTATTTTAAAAGGTTCAATTTGGTCCTCTCCTTTAACATTGTGTCCGTAAACCTGATTTTTTTATTTATTTTTGTATTTTTTTAATTTTTTCTCTAAAAATTTATAATCTGCCACGTGTTACTATCATGCCACATGATAGTTTATTGTCTTGACATGTACTAGTGATAATAGTTGTTTTCAATCTAGTCTCCTATTTAACTTTTGTTTAAAATGATCCAATCTTATCTTTTCCAATTTGAGACCAAATTATTAAATAAGTTTAATTACAACCGTTATATAATGTTACGATTATTTTTTTTAATATATACATCAAATCACAACCGTTATATAAGTTTAAATACTTAAATTATTTATTTTTTTTATATTTTTAAATTTAAATAAAAAATAAAATTGAAAATAACAGCCATCACCTACCTGTGTTACGATCTATTTACAACTTTGTTATTATAAGATTGTAAAGTTTAAACAAAAAATATTAATTAATGGATTTGAATCTTGCATTTATGATATTCCAACTAGCATTAAAGAAAAGGAAAAAATCAACTGCGGCGCATAGCAGGTTTAAAGGGACCCAATTGGAACGTGGCACTCTGAGAACCACAGACAAAGAGTAAACAACGAGTTCGAATACTGTTTTTGTTTTGACCAAAACTGGAAATAAAGTAGCAAATATCAGGAACTAGTGGACGTGAAAGGATTATCGTGCCCTCCAATTTTGCATGTGCACTGTTTCATACCACATCAACGTGGATCATTTATTGCCAGTTCTTAATATTTAAAAAATACCTTTTAAAACTCCAAAACAAATTCCCTTAAAAACCCAAAATTTTAATTTAACTAGTTTCATTTTCGAATAATTCTTTATTTGTGTCCCTCACCGTTTATAATATTTGGATAACATAAAAAAGTGATAAAATGACATGTTTCGATCGGATAATATTTGGATATTTGTGGGTTATTTACTTGTTTTCATAAATGGTTATAGTAAATTGGTTTAAACAAAATTAAAAATTAGGCTAGGTAATTTTAACAGTAACTGTTACAAGTTAACAAACTTCAGAAGTTAAAACGTGTTTGCGGGTGATGAAGCCAACGTTGACTTGGAATTTAGCATGATGTGAATCACGAAGATTTATTTGTACGAAAGAAAGAAGTCGTGAATTTGAGTTGAGCATAAATAACGTCTTCTATTCTAATTCTACCAACTTACGAAGGGCCAAACAAAGCTTTTATTACCAGGTAAGCGGTGGAAGAAAAACCCACTCATAACAATAAAACCCTTTTCAGCTTTTCGTTTCAGTAGTTTCATTTCGAACGTTTCGGTTTCGTAACCGAGTCAGAAAATCGCGTTTCTTCCCAAACAAGTATTTCTGTTTCTGCGGTAAGCTTTTCGGTTTCCGCTTCCTTCCTTCAGGTTAGTGAATTGCTCTGATTGTTCTTGAATCTTGATTAGTTGATGTCAACATATCTCGTGTATGTTTTTTTTTTTTTTTTTTTTTTTTTTTATGTTGCTTGCTTGCATTTCGTTTGGGAAGCATTCGAGAAGCATGTTTGTGTATCGTGTGTCTGCAATTGCTAATTGTTTAAGTATATCTTTGGCAGAACTTGAATCGCTCTGAAAGATAATTTCATGTCACGTGGTGAGGGGCATGTGGAAAGATAATTTTGACGGCATGGACGAAGAATTGGAGATTGGTGAGGGTGTGCAAGTGCAACATCAAAACAAAGATGATGGCTATTCACTAAATCCTGAATTCCCCGGAATATTAAAACCCCAAGAATATGATGAAATTCCAGAAGATAAGAATATGGCTGAAGGAAGGGAACATTTGCATCCAGGTCTATTTTCTGATGGCGGCGGTGTCATGGTTGAAGAGTTAATGGTGAAAAGTTGCAACGGTTCTACCCTAGAAATCGGTACTTTGAACAGTCCAGGGTCTTTGCATGATTGCCGGAGTCCATGGCGGCATAATTATCAGCCGTTTGCTGATTCGCGTGTGGGAAGGGATCGCATTATAGCTAGAAAGAGTGTTCAAGCTACATCTAGTGCTACGGAGGATTTTGGGCCCATGTCTTCCCGAGAGATATTAGCTAGAAAATCAGTCAATTATGATCATGGCAGTGTCGTGAAGCACTTGTCCGCTGATGAGCATACAGCCGAGCAAAAAGAGGATGAAGGTGATGCTCGCGAAGGAATGCAAACAAAAACTGCACACAAATCAGGATTTGCAGAGTATTTTAGTAGAAGTACATTGAAGGGAAAGGGTATTGTATGTAAAGGTCCATCTTCTAATGGTTTATATGTTGAGTCCAGAGATCAGAACCTCATGAAGTATGGCATTGATATCCAGACGGATTCTAATGCATTCCCGATCTCCGGTTTAAAGATTGCAAAGTCTCCACATAATGCTACCGTGCCAGGATTTGGTGAGTCTGACACTGATGGTGTGACTTTGAGAGAATGGTTGAATTCTAGGCACCACAAAGGAAGCAAAACAGAGCATTTAAGTATATTCAGAAAAATTGCAGACTTGGTTGGCGGTTCTCACTCGCAGGGAGTTGCAATGCACAATCTGTACCCTTCTTATATTAAATTGCTACCATCCAACCATGTTATGCATCTTGGGTTGCCAACTCAGAAACACAAATTAGATAGCGTTGCGAATTCTGAAGTTCTTCAGCTAGAGAATTCCCTTATTAGAAAAAGGCTGTCGGAGAAAGTAAAATCTTCCTCTCATAATTTGCGGATGAAGAAACAGAAATTCGCTGATAATGTTAGAGTTGCCGGTGATCAGAGTCAGTGCCCTCCTCGGACTGACTTGTATTATCAAATTGCCAATGATATTAAAGTCAATGCAGCGGTATCACAAGATCATTGCAATCAATACAAGGAAGATATCCAATTTTCTAAGCATAATATTCGGAGACCGTCTCGCCTCCCTCACATATCTAATGCCGGTCAATTCCAATTGAATTCCTCAAACGAAGGATTGGAAGAAGAATGGTATACAAGTCCTGAGGGTGGTTGCACAATATTATCAAATATCTACTGTCTGGGAGTCCTTTTTTTTGAGGTGCATAGTCCAGATGGTGGATGCCCTCTTTATTAAATTAATTCAATGTTCCCTTTCTCTGCTATATTCTTGACTTCTTAAAATTAACGTGTTTCTGAGAGTACACGTGTAGGAAACATGCTTTGTCTGTACTTGGGGGGCAGGGTGGGGGGTATGTCTTCCCTTCTTTTTGAAATTTAGCTTGCAAACATTGTTGCTATGGAATATTGGTACTCTGTACCCTTTCTCTATAGGAAAACCTAGAGATGATTCGAACTTAAATAACTAACTGCAGAGATTACTTATGCTTGTTCAGTGTCAACTGCCAATATATTTGAATTCATTTAACATTAAGTGAATAATGAGACAATGGGCCTGTAATTTACTGTTTGTTTTGGTCTACTTTCGTGATAATTTACCGTTTGTTTGCACTTTAAGCAACTGCAATTTGTAGTCTTTATTTTGATGCCTTTTTATTCCTTATTTACACTGTCCCTTTCTCAGTCATACATTAGTATTGCCCTCTCGTTTGCATCAGCTATCTTTATAATGTTTTGGTATGATTTGAACTGGATGCTGAATATTTGCTAGATACAATGTTACTTCCTCTTTCGAAGATGCTATGCCGTGAAATTTACTGTGTACAATTATTGTTGTTGTTTATAATTATTTCCTTATTAATGGTCCTGATTATCAGCTGATTTATTGTAATCATTTCCTTATGATTAGATTAGTTTTCCTAGTTACTTTAAAACAGTGATTTGATCCCAAAGTTATGGGATCATTTTATTTTATTTTTTTTTTTACTTTTAGATCAGTTGAGGTCACAATGAAAAAAAACTCGGTCTTCCTACTTTGATCACGTCCAGAAAACAAAGATGGCACGATTTACACCCAAATGAACATTATTTAGTAACATCTTAAGCCATATATTTATCTTTTCATTCTGTTAATGGTTGTCTTGACGACCATGATTATTTCTTGCCTATTCATCCAATCATCCCGCCCTGGTTATCATTAATTGATTTTTGTTTGTATGTTATTGTCTGCTTTGAACATTGCTATGTCATTCTGGATTCATGAAACTGATAGTTCTGGTGTTTACCTCAAACCTTTGCAATCAATTAACTGTTGTAGTAAATTTAACCCGTTAATAGTTTTGACTGGTTTTTTTCTATTAAATACTAATTCTTGGTCAATTCATACTGAAAGAGTACAGCAACATGAGTTTACATAAAGTTAAGGACTGATTATATTTTCGGTCTTTCTTTCAGTTATTTAATCATTTTGATTCAGAAAGAGCACATACTGCTGCGATGTCTGCTCTTCGTGGTAGGATTCTTCCCTCAGCTTTCCTATCAGAGTATCCTAAGGAAGCTGGATTTTGCCTTTGGATGCTGCATCCTGAACCATTATCACGTCCAACAATAAGGTAAGGCTGAAATCTTTTGTATTAAGTTATCTAAAATCTTGTGTATCATAATTACCAGACTTCGGAGGTCTTACCAAAAGAACAGGTAGTTATGGAGTGAAGGGGAAGCAATGAATTGGCCTGCTGGGCAGCTTGAGAGAGGAGAGGCAGATAAAAAGATTCTGAACACATGCAAGTAGTAGGTGATGTAGATTAGAGGTTTCTGAATATTGTATGTCAAAGAGATAATAAAGACATGTGTGTTATTTTTAGTAAGACATTAGAGTACAGTCATAAATACAAAAGGAAATCAACGAAACCCCACATTTAAATTCATAGCTAGATACAAATGTTACATGCTATTTAACGTGATAGGATGGGAGAATATGCGGAGAGAGAAGGGAGGACTAATAGAAATTGAGCTCTAAAGGAGGTTTACCTTGGGCTCAATTTTGTGAGAGGACTTCTTTCTGATCTTGTTCTAGATCTATTTATGGGTTTTGTAAGGAAATTCCATTTCTTTACATGCTATATCTACCAAAGACAACTATGATATCCTGACGTGATGACTTATTTTGCATAACAGGAAGATCCTACAATCTGAAGTGATAAATGGAACAAAGGTGGTGGACTGTGAGGAATTATTATCAAGTCTTAACCAATATGATGCAGAATCAGAATTGTTATTGCATTTCCTCATCTCACTGAAAGAGCAGAAACACGGGGATGCCCACAAATTGGCTGAAGAAATCAGATGCATGGAATCAGATATAAAAGAGGTGGAGAGAAGGCATGATTTGAGACTATCCTTGGCTCCTTCGAGCTTGAAGAACAACTCATCCTGCGGAATAGAGGGTGTATCTCTTCTCAAAGAAGCTTCAAGTGCAGAAATATTACCACCAGTATACACAGTTTCCAAAGAAAATGAACTGAGACTGATGAAAAATATGTCCCCACTTGAGAATGTTTACTTTTCTACGAGATCTACAATTAAGCTTCCTGGAACAGAAACAGCAACCCGCCCAGATAAAGATGTGCTGAGAAATTCTGACAACTTCTGTGTAGCTCAAAAAGACATGGAAAAACATACAGATACTTTAGGAGCTTTCTTTGACGGTTTGTGCAAGTATGCGCGTTATCACAAGTTTGAAGTGCGGGGCATACTAAGAACTTCTGATTTTAACAATCCAGTAAATGTAATCTGTTCTCTGAGTTTTGATAGAGATGGAGACTACTTTGCTGCTGCTGGGATATCAAAGAAAATAAAAGTTTTTCAGTTCGATGCAATTTTCAATAACTCTGTCGACATCCATTATCCTGTAGTCGAGATGGTAAACAGATCAAGGCTAAGTTGTGTTTGCTGGAATAGCTACGTCCAGAACTATCTTGCCTCCACAGACTATGATGGTGTAGTTAAGGTTTGTGTGGCTTGCTCACTAGATTTGATACCATTTGAATTATTGCTAACATCATTGCCATACATTCCTTGCTGTATCCGTGAGTTACAATCTGGCATATGCAGTTTCGAACCAGCATGTAATGGTTTTATCTCCATGGGTCTAATAAAATTTTCACTTGCATATTTGAGATTAAATTTCTCCAATGGGTGAGTTTGTTATACCTTTAAAGATGGGACCCATACCTTGTGGATAAAATTTAAGAGAAAATTTGTATGGAAATATAATTTTTCGTTCCCGTTTTCAAGATGTCGACCTAACCCTAAAGGGACGAGTGGAGAACAAAAATTTAATTTTCTCCAGATTGGCATCCAAATTTTAATTAGATGATTTGACCTCACGTTTTAAGGATGATCATGTCCGATGGCGGGCTTTATTTTAATTCAAAGATGAATTGCTTTTTAACTTCTTTATTGAAGTATCCTAGAGTACGGGTCCTATCACGTAGAGTTTGCCTGATAACAAGAACGATATCATCACTTCCTCCTCTACCAAAAAAAAAAAGTTTGAAATTTTTCCTGTAGTACGAAAAATGCTACTATTTCTTGATGAGAGATATGTTCTTATTTTCAGCAGTACTAATTGCGTTGCCTAAATGGATGCATTTTCAGCTATGGGATGCCAATACAGGTCAAGAGTTTTCTCGTCTCACCGAACATGAAAAGAGGGCCTGGTCTGTTGATTTCTCTATTTTATGCCCTACTAAATTTGCCAGTGGGAGTGATGACTGTTCTTTGAAACTGTGGAGTGTCAATGAGGTACGCTTAATCTCTTTAACCTGCATACACAGGTCAAGGCAATTCTGCTTAAACTGCGAGAATTTGCTTGACTGAAAAACGGTAGTATTGTTTGTTGTTTTCTCTCAAGTTGTTATGGCATTTATGAATTAATTTCTGCCTACAATTGATCCGGAGCTAATCAAATGTAAAATTATTTTGCAGAAAAACAGTTTAGGCACAATAAGGAATGTTGCTAATGTCTGTTGTGTTCAGTTCTCTGCTCATTCATCTCATATGCTGGCCTTTGGATCCGCGGATAATTCGGCTTATTGCTATGATCTTCGCTTTCTTCGAAACCCTTGGTGTGTGTTGGGTGGTCATCGTAAATCTGTAAGTTTTGTCAAATTCTTGGACTCTGAAACACTAGTTTCTGCATCAACCGATAATACCTTGAAGATCTGGGATCTCAACAGAACCTCTCCTGTGGGTCGGTCAACTAGTGCTTGCAGCTTAACTCTGACTGGACATACCAATGAAAAGGTTAGATTTTATATTTTGTAGCTCTGATTGTAAATTATCTCCATGGCCTCTCTCTTTAAGGGTCTGTTTGTCACACACCTCCAAAATTGGATTTAGAAAAGGAAAAGAAATTCACTTTTTTACGGTGTTAGATGAAGATTGTGGTGGACTGACTAAGTAGTGAAAAGCAAATTTAAAAATTCAGATTTACCTGCCAAAATATGATTTTGTTAACAACTCTGGTGGACGACTCGTGTGGATTCACGTCAGAAAGACTGAGTTAAGTACACCTCTTGCTATTACAGAATTTTGTGGGCTTATCAGTTGCTGATGGATATATAACATGTGGTTCAGAAACAAATGAGGTATGCATTATTTTCCATTATAAATTTGTAAGACGTTCTTTTAAGTTGCCAAATACAAAAAAGTGTTATACTATTATTATCCATTTAGGATTTTTTAATCATTGAAATGAGAGCACACACATCCTATTCCGTAACTTGTATATGCACAAATTTTGCAGTGATACCTATGTATGGTCTTGCAGGTCTATGCCTACTATAAATCTTTTCCCATGCCAATCATTTCGCACAAGTTTGGGTCCATTGATCCTGTTTCTGGTAAAGAGACTGATGATGACTATAGTCAATTTGTTTCAAGTGTGTGCTGGAGAGGGAAATCAGACATGCTTATTGCAGCCAATACAAGTGGATGTATAAAAGTTCTACAGATGATTTGAGGGGAAGCTTGCCCTTGATAAGGGGGGAACTTTACTGTTTTGTACAGTCCAATATATAGTTTTAGTGTTTCACCCTTGACACTCAAGTCAATCCCATTAATTTTCTCGCAGTTCATCGAAAATTCTTTTGACGGCACGACTTCTCGTAGTTCAGGCATAATTATGAAGAGAAAAAGTCAAAATATTAACCAGATATTTCAATTTGAAGGCTGAGTTTTATCCAAGATTTCAGTCTGGCATTTGTTGGAAAAGGCTTGTTACACAGAGAAAGTAGAGGAGGATGAATCTAAACAGGAAGCAGATTCATTGTGTAAAAGATTAACACTTCAGAATGGACATGGCAGGAGTTTCTACCAACTTTTAGATTCAAGATTAAACTCTATATCTCTGCATGAAGGGTGAAGTGTATGCTTGAACTAGTAATGTGCTCCTGTAATGAAATGTTCGTAGCTTGCAGTTCACTAACACTCACAGTTTTCGAAGGAAAACCATCTTGAATTTCCCCTGGTATTTTGTTAGTGATGTTCGTAGCTTAAAAACAGTTCACTAATACTATTTGGATTGGATCTATTGCGGCCATATTCATGACTTAATCCAACAAGGTGTTGCTATATTTTTCTGTTAGAACTTATGCATTCTAATCCATTTTTTATTAATTAAATTATAATAGGTTGAGTTATAAGTTGTATTTTTTTGCTAAAATGTGTAGTTTCAAAATATTTTGTATAATATATTTTTTTTAAAAGATTATGCTATTTAATATTTAAAGAATTAATAATTTATATATATATATATATACACACACACATTTTAAGATAAAGTAATAGAATAAATTAAACAATAATTATACTATTATTAACTAATGAAAACGCCACTGTTTATATGTGTATTGCCTTTTATTTAATGATAATTGAGGGTAAGATAGAAAAATTATACTATTACTCTTATTTTTTTATTTTTATCTTTTGCTCCCTGACATAGTTTAGTGTAAACTACATTAAAAGGTTAAAGGATGAGGGTAAGAAATATGAGTTATAGTATCATTGGTCATTATCTCAAATTTATCTGAAGGTGTATATAAATCAAGCATGTATGTGTGTATATAAGTACTGTACGGCTACCTTTTAATTTAATTTTTTTAATTTTTACCTGTTTAGTATCTAAATTACACAAATGTATTTCAAGAAAAAATTAAAAAAAAAGGTTTTCTAGTATGTTAATATAAAATTAATAAATTTTTATTTAAAGCAATAAAAGTGTCTTATAATACTCAAGTGTTAATTTGTGATATTAACAGAGACACTCTCATAAAAAAACTCAAGTACTCACTAATGGTGGCAACACATAAGCTAATAGGATCCATAAATTATCAGCTTGAATTTCAATTGGCAATACAATAAGTGAGCGTCATGTGATGTGATATTTTCGAATGTCAAGGCATTGATATAACAGTATGGCATGTTTCTTCAAAAGCACCGAGTGGTATCTCTTTGCAACGTGAAGTAACCACAATAATCTAGAGAAAACGGTTAATATTTTTGTTTTCTGTAAGTTTCAACTTGTATGAATACTTGTCTTGGTGTGGTATTGATGAATCATCATATGATCCTTGAAATTGTTATAGTTATGTAATTTTTGTAAAAGTTAATAGAATAACAGTGTCTCGTGAGTTTTGATTCGTTTGCCTTTTAAAACATTGGAACAGATACGTAAGAAAATAATAATAGAATTTTGGCGTAGAATAAAATGAATGAGAGAGATTAGAATGATGGGTTTCCGAAACATACGGCCCACAATAGAGTGGTTTTTTCCTGTTTTGTCTCTCCCCCACAAAACAACTCTAATCACCTTTTTAAACGCAACAACCTCTTCCTACGCATATCACATTACCTTAACACAACACAAATCCCACCCTCTTCCTCTCATTCTCTCACCTCCATCTCCTTTTTCTTTTCTTTTCTCTCTCTCTTCCGCACCAAATAGAGGAGAAAGAGAGAGAAAAAGAGAAGCGACTGTAATTTGGAGATGGCAGGTGTTTGCAAGCATTCCTTGGGATTGGGAGTTATGGCCATGGTTGCCACTCTCATTCTTGCTCTTTCAATGCCTGCTGCTGTTCAGGCTCAAACTGCAGCCCCTGCACTTGCCCCTTCCAGTGACGGTACTTTTCTTCTTTATTATTAACAACAACAATCCATAGGATATCTTTTAAACCTGAATTGTTGTATTTTTAATTCCTGATCCAATATATTAAAAAGTTCAATCTAGTAATTCTTTTTGTGTTGTATTGTAATTCAGGTTCGTCTATCGATCAAGGGATAGCATATACTCTGATGTTGCTGGCTCTGGTACTCACATACATCATCCACTCGGCCTAAATTTCCTCCAACTTCTGAATTAGGAGCAGAAAGCTGTGTTGTGTTCGTTATGATTAACGAGTAGGGAGAGAAGTGAGGAATGTAATGCTGGTGTGAGTTAGAAGAGTAGGTGTTTTGTTTATTCATGTTGGGCCATTTAGTGGCTAGTGTTTGCAGTCGGAACAGATTTCAGACTGCTTATGGTTTTCTCTTGGTAATATAATGGTTGTCTTGCTTTTGGCATAATCAGATTATAGCTCATTGATTAAGAACAATAATCGGCAATGAATTAACAATTCTGTAATTCAGGAAATAAAAAAATTACTAAAAACAATTAACTAGAAACACATCATCAATCAAATACAAAATATTTTTTCTTCTACTGTACCGATAAAAGTTCTCTTATAAAGCCAGAGAACCCATCCATTAAAATGCTATACTTGTATTCGCTGTTAACTAGAAACACATACATTTAAAACAGATCATACATTCCATCCCATGTAGCAAAAGTGTTCAGTGTTTAAACTGAACAAGGTAAAGAGGAAATGTTTGGTTGTATTAACCTCAGGCCATAATTACGATTAAGGTGGCCAGGTTAGGAAAAACTTGCACAACATCCGATGATGAGAGATGCAGAGCAAGCAACTTACTTAACTTCCCTTTCAACTTACACTTGAAATCAAAAAAACTGTCTAAATCAAAATTATTTGTGAATATTTGAAATTCAAATTTGAAACTGAATAGCTTCTGGTACATAAATATATGAATTAGAAGGCATTTGTGAAGCAGTGATGATACCAATCTATAATCAAACCTTCTGATTACTGGGTTCAGTTTTCTGTTTTTCTTGTCCAGCTAGGGAAAAGTTCTTCACTTTCTGTCGAGGCAGAAAACGAAAACCATTTTTAAAAAAAAAAAAAAAAAAAAAAAAAAAAGAAAAACAAAATAAAAAAAAAAAAAACAAAAAAAAAAAAAAAAAAAAAAAAAACAATTTTTAAAAAAAAAAAAAAAAAAGCAGAAGAAAGCACAACTATATTTAAACATCCGCAAACATAAACGCAAATATATCCAGCAATCAAGTTTGGAACATAAAGGCAACTCCGAAGTGAGTAATTATGGCTGAATCAACAGAATACACATTCTGATGAAGTGCAACTCCAATCAAAATGTCATATAAGAACTTACTCAACATCTAATGGAAGCGTAAAATAAGTAGTTTCAGTTACTAATAAGAAAATCATTAGTTGATATGTCATCACATGCATGATTGGTTATGTATGTGTACCTACCGAACAAATACCAACTCTTAACTTTTCCACTAATGAAAAAATAAAACCAGCAAATCGACAATTGCAAGGGTTCTCAAAGAAGAATAATTAAAATTCGAACCAGAAAGGAAGAAATCAAGAAAATATAATGATTAAAGAAACACAAATTCAGCAAATTGAAAAGTGTTGTCTACAGGCCAAACCAAACGATTACAACTTACTTATCGTCATGATCATTCGTTCAGATACCATCGAAAGAATGGATATAAAACAACGATTAGAGGAAATGCGATTCAGTAATTGAAGAGTTGGGTATTTGAGAAAGAGTACCTTGGCGAGGACGCAGTCGCGCAAAGAATGCAAGAGGTGAAGGCATTTGTTTTCATCGTAGGGAGATTGAGTGACGCAATTGAGAAGAGAAAGAGCTTCCTCTGCACACACCGCTTTGGCTCCGCCTTCTTGCATCTTCGGTTTTCAATTAGGGTTTTAGGGCAAAGTGAATGTCAAAGTAAAACCCTCGTGTTCTTGTTCGTGATAAAGGTTCTTTACTTGGTAATGGAAAAGGCAAGTTTTTTCTAACGCGGCAATTGGTAGTTTTAACAAACCACGGCTTCGTATATATTGCTCCTGTGTGCTCCGGCGGTTTCTGTCACTCTTCTTACTTAGGTTTTAGCCTGAAGAAAAAAAAATGTTGTTCCTGTTTTTATTTTCAAAGGTTTTAAAACAAATAAAAATAACTATTTTTTGTTAATGTTTCTATGTACAACATTTTGAATAAAACATGGTAAGAAAGAAGCATTTTTAATTAATAAGAAAATACTACTTTACATTTTTAATTAAAAGTTTAAACGTACCATATATTTTTCGTTCCTAGATAATAATAGATGCTTAAATTACACTAAAATAATTTAACGACGGTTATTGTTACTTAGCATGTTATGTTTGATGATGAAACAATTGTTTTAAATGAAATGTATATAATAAAACATCACAAATTAGTGCTAATGATATTAAAAAGAAGGCTATAGAAAAATCAAAAAGTCATTTAGAGAAACTTTCGGAACTATTCATCGTAATTAAGAGGTTTATTTTAAGGAAAAAAAATGTATATTTTAAAATACGTTTTTTTTTTAAAAAAAAAAGAGACAT
>Ga0214543_1004427_pt1 | contig 26635 bp, 11 predicted proteins | sample CNSS2metaG_FD_160094 | JGI IMG/M metagenome (GOLD analysis project Ga0214543, IMG submission 160094) | Root nodule microbial communities from cowpea collected in UCLA plant growth center, Los Angeles, California, USA - CNSS2 | ecosystem: Host-associated > Plants > Roots > Nodule | place: USA... | reverse complement strand
GTTTATTGTGTGTATATATAAATATATATATATATATATATATATATATATATATATATATATATATATATATATAATTATAATATATGTATAAAATAATTAATAATAAAATAATATATATATATATATACATAATAATTAATAAGAATAATATTAATTATTAATGATAATTTCAAATAATTATTATTATAAAAATAATAATAATAATTTTTTAAAGTTTAATATTTTTAACTAATCAAAAAAATAATTTTATATATTTTTACCATCAAAGTTATTTTAGTAATCTTCAAATTCTATTTATTACAACTTTTGTTTTAATGTATCACATCACTCAAATTACTCATTAACTTTTACAAAATTCATTTTCAAATCTACTCACTTTACCCTTTAAATTCACTAAAAAAAACACACATATCCCTGTAGTTCTAATTTACTTATACAATGAAGTAGACTATCTTGCTTTGGATGTTTCTTCAAATAACAAATAACCTTTAAGCTTGTCTATCAATGCTTCACAAAGTGTTTCTATAAACCAAGATAAAATGTGTATAGAGTAAGCAAGATCAGGTCTAGTCACAAACAAATAGATTAATCGTTCAATCAATCTTTGATAGGGTTCTGGATCTTCAAGAGATGTACCAAAAGCCAACACCATCTTATTGGAATATTGCAGGCTTGACACCTAGTAAACTTGTATCTTCAATGATTTTTATTGATAAAGATAAATTCCCCTAAGATTATGGGCTACCTCCAAATCCAAAAAAAAATGTTTTAAGACTCCCAACTTTATTGAAAGCTACCTAAGTAAGCTTTAAAAAATTTCATGTTGAAATATCATTCTTTGTAATAATTAAGTCATCCATATAATTAGCACATAGAGATATATCTTTCTCATGTACAATATAAATAGTGAGTAATCTGAATAGGATTAGACAAAGCCATAGCTTTTCAAGGCAATAGCTAACTTAGCAAGCCAGTTTCTCAAACCAACAATGAGGAGCTTGTTTTAAGCCATCCAAGGAATTTTTCAACCTACAAACTAAATTTGGGCCATTATTTTTAAAATCTTACTAGTAAATGTGACACTTTTTAATTGCAATCACTTCCAAAAAGGTACACATTGTCATCATTTTTGCTGTTGGGACAAATGTTTCATCATAATATATTCCTCCTCTTTAATGATATCCAAATATAACAAGTCTCACTTTCAAACTATGTATGCTCCCATCTTATTTTGTATTCGAGAGCTTTCTTTCCAGGTGATAGTTTCTACAGAATGTAACATCACATTTAATAGTCTAAACCATTAAAAAAATATTACATAGTTGATAATCATAAAACATGAAATACTAAGATGTAATTATCATATTACAGTCATCCTAAAAGATATACATATGATCAAGCTAAAGAACCAAAGTTTTCCAAAAGATCTATATACAAATGTCTTTAAGGAGAAAGCTAAACCACAACATCCTCTTCTTCCCTGACTGAACCAGCTGCTATCTCCTCATCTACTTACACCAATCAAGGGATCACTGTAAAAAGAATAAAACACCAGACAAAATAAGACACAAAGGAAAGGGTAAGCTATTGTACAAAAGACTTAATCATATAAAAGAATAGTATCAATTAATCATACACAATTAATCATAAATCATTATCATTCTATTTCATACAAAGATCCAAACAACGACTCAATTATCCAGATACATGCATTGATATCGGATCTTGGCAAGTTGTGCACTTATGATGCCCTCTACTACTCTGCAAAGCCATTGCCAATGAGTTTCATCCTACCACACACAAGGTTAACGCCTTTGGCTCAAGTAAAACTCCTATACTACGACCTCTTGCTCCTCTCACCACATGCTCCAACCTTCTCTACTTGTGAATTGAATGGTCATTATAGCGTCAGGATAACTTCCAACTAGATTGATATACCAATGCATACACTATTATAACTCACCATTAATTCTCCTTGAATTAACATCAAAAAATCTTAGCTAAACCTCATGAAATCAATCTCAAATTCATCTCATATACCAAATCATTTATTCATTAAAGTTACAAAGCTTTTAAAAGAACTCAGCCAACACCTATTCAGGTTCTGATCCACTCACTCAACGAACACATCTTCTCGTTGGGTGAAAAATGCATTTTTGAGCAGCGACAAAATTACTCGCCCAACGAGTGTATACCATTGGAACTTTAGGGAAAACATTCCTCAATAATTTACCCAACGAGTAAATGCTTGCCTAGCGAGTAAATGCTCGCCCAATGAGTGTGCATAATTTTGCAAAATATGATTTTGGATAATTGTGTATTCCTAATCAAGTTTAAACAGCTCATGAACCTTCATAGATGACAAAGCATACCAATTACGATTTCATAAAAGTTACAACTCAATTTATCACATTTACAATACTAATCATATAATATTTTAGAATCTCATCATACAACCCAAATCATATAAATTTGAGGTTTTAACCTCCAATTCAACGAGTAAAATTCATCAAACAACTCAGTCATGCCAGCAAATCACAGTACAACAATGTAATTAGATATTCAAACATGTATACAACGTAAAAGACAGTGCAATTAACTTCCCTTACTTGTGAGACAACTCAGATAACCAAAATAGAACCAAACCTCCTTTAAAGCTAACAAAGCACATGACTCAACCTAGGAACAATACAAACATGATCATAGCACATCATTAGAACCAGTGATCATAAAAAAATCACAAGGAAGACTTAGAGGCCACATGTGAGCTAGGATCACCCGCACGCACAGAAAACAACACCAAAACAAGAAAAAAATGGCAGAAAGTCAACTTACTCAATTTGATAAATTGATCAGACAAGATTGTAGAGCTTGTCACAGGGGTCACCCTAGCGGTCTCTGATCTTCAAAAAGAAGAACGTTAGAGTGAGAAATCTAGAGAGAAGGAAGAAAGCTCTAAGAAAAAGGTTTTTAGAGAGATTGTGCGTTTATAAATAATGAAACTCGTTTATAAATTTTTTATTATACTTTAACTTTTTAATATTAAAATAATTGAGTATCTATTCTAAACACTCTATCAATCCTAAAATACCATTTTATAGGTTCTTACACAGAACACATGTCTCATTCTCTTTCAAGACTCATATCTCGTTGGTCATTGCATCATACTAATTGGAATCTTTTTACGACTTCCTTTAAATTCTTAGGCTCTTTTCATGTTATCACTACTGCAACAAAATTGTGATGTATAAAAAAAGATTGCCACCATTTACAAAAATAAGTAATAAAATAAGGAGTACATGAGATATGTTGTTGAGAAAATAAACTTTATTTTTCTATTGACAAAATCTTTATACATTGTTGAATGAAATTTTATTTCTCATCCCCTTCCCATTTTTGTTTCCATATTTCTTCATGTACTCTCATAACATTAATCCAATGAACTTCGTGTGAGCATACTACCTCACCATCCATACCATTCATAATTTCGCCCTCATCAACTATCACATTAGTTTCATTACAATCTCCACACAACCCATTAAAGTTATAATAATAATTACATGAAATAACATAATATCAAATAATTAAATAAAATATGATTAAAAATATATTACCAAGTAAGATATAGTTAGAAATAATATCAAATAATAAAATAGGATGAATTAGAACACCCCATTAAGTAAAGATAAATATAAACAACATCAAATAATTAAATGTGGCATAGAAGTTTGTGTCTTCATTGTGGAAGATTGAGTATGAAAAATAAGTTGGGCGGAAATTGGGAAATGGGGGAGGTATTCCTATTTTGCGAAGGTTGTTGGTTAGGTGAGAAAAATCTAGCTACTTTGTCCCATAGAATTTTTATTAATTCTAAAACTCTCCATCATGTGATGATTTAGGTTGTTGGGAGGAATAATTATGGAAGAGGAAATTTTATTTGATAGGCCATGGTTTGAGTGGGAGAAACCATTTATATCTTCTTTTCACTACTTTAGAAATTTTTCTTTAGCATACATAATGTTGAGGTATGTGATGGGTCATTAAAATAAATATAACACCGATAAAATTTGAGTTTGATTTATATAAAAGATTAATACAACTTCAACTCAAAATCTTAAAAAATAATAAATTTATAAATTTCTCTTTTTATATAGTATGTAATTTTCTCCTGTCTATCTAATATAAGATTTAAATTTATATTTGAATTCTAAACTGTGCCTTTTGCTGGAAATAAGTGTGCATCATATTTTCGTTTCGTGTGCTTTTACCAGGACATTTTTCCAAATGTTTTCCTTAATTGAAGGTTAGTACAATTAGTCCATGTGACGTGAAAGTTTCTAATGAGGGTAATAAAATGCAGTTCGGTTTAAATTGAATAAGACAAGTGTTAATTCGATTTATTGATTTATAAATAAGCTTATTTATAAAATAATTATTAGATTAAAAAAGTTTAAATATATATATTTTTTAAACAAATACGTATACATTTAAATGTAATTCATTCAGAAAAAGATCATGTTTTATCCAATAAAAATATTTGAAGTAATTTATAAAGTCTAATTTAACACCGTTGAAGGAGGGTGCAGAATTATGATAGCTACTGCTAGTTACCAACTATTATTGACCGAAAAATGTGAAACATTGTGCAAGGCCATTAAATTTATTTGTATATATTTTTATGATATGTGTCGATCCTACATAAATATGTCATGGATATAGGTACAACAATGTGTACGATAAATTTAGAGCATGGTCTTCTATTCAGTTTAAAAAAAAGGAAAAAAAAAAGAAAATGTCAATAAATACAACAACAGACAGAAAAAAAAGAAAGGATAAAAATTTACACTAAAAAAATTAATAAATATAATAACTGATATATCATGTTATTGAATATAATTTAGTGTATACTATTTTATTTTTCTTCAAAAAAATAATAACTAAAAATACGCGATATCCTTACATGTAATCAACATAATAATATTGTTAAGTATGTTAATATGTAACACAGCTAAATTTAATATACTAGTATTGCAAACTTAAAAGTAGTTAAATTGTTTATTAAATTTTAGATTAAATTAATCTTTTGGTCCCTCTATTTTTCATGAAATTTCAGTTTGGTCCTCAAGTTTTTCTCTAATTTTCATGAAATTTCAGTTTGGTCCTCAAGTTTTTCGTTGTCTCAATTTGGTTCTCATTTTCTTAAAAATGACTCAATTTGGTTCTCACCGTTAACTTTGACCAGACGGTGTTAAAGTCAACGCCACGTGTCAGTTTCTGTTTTTTTTTAATTTTTTTAATATTTTTTAATATTTTTTATTTTTTACACGTGTTCCTTCACAGTTTTGCCACATGTCACACTTTGACACGTGACATAACTATGAAGTGGCACGTGTAAAATATTAAAAAAAAATTCAAAAAAATTCAAAAATCAAAAAATCAGAAATTGACACGTGACGTTAACTTTAACATTGTCAGGTCAAACTAACGGTGAGGACCAAATTAAGTCATTTTTAAGAAAATGATGACCAAATTGAAATAACGAAAAATTTGAAGATCAAACTGAAATTTCATGATAAATAAAATGATAAAAAAAGTAATTTAACCTAAATTTTATTATGAAAAAATAGTTTAATTGTTTCTAAGATAGGAATTATAATACATGTACGAACATAGTCAACAAGAAATGAAAGATATAATAATGATGATGGAGTGTTTAACTCGCAGCAAAATCTTACAAATTCGAGTTCAACGAATATGACAAAAATAGTCGCTTCTGCATTTGGCGTTTTTTAACGATGCAAACCCATACACAATCTAACACTATAATTGGATGGAGAGTGCAAATTAAGGCAATGTTCGTTTTTATAGTTTCTACTGTTTCTGCAGATAAGAGAAACGGATTTTAAAAAAATTTGTGTTCTCATTTAATGATTTAAGAAGGAAACGATTTGTGAATTCTTTTCCAAAATCCATTTTCTTAATATTCTAAAGATTTGAACGGATATTAACCACTTTACTTTTATATATATATATATATATATATATATATATATATATATAATTTCGTATTTTAAATTGTAATTATTTATTATAAAAATTTATTTAATTTTTTATAAATTTTATGAATTTATATTATTTAATTTTAATTTTTTTATCACATCAAATTATAAAGTCATTCTATTTTTTTCATCAAGGCTATTTTGGTAAACTTCAAATTTTATATTTTTTCACAATTTTTTTTTAATTTATCATATCAATCAAATCACTCACTAATTTTTACAAAATTCATTTCTAAATCTACTCACTTTATCCTCTAAATCTACTAAAAAAAACACACATTTATCTTCTCAAATCCACACAAATTCATCTTCACATTCTCTCTCAAATTCTTCTTCACAAAGGAACACAACCTAAAAGAGAATGATTTTGTAATTTGATGTTATAAAAATAATTAATACGAATTTAAAAAAAATAAAAAATTATATAAAATGTTAAAACTTGCTTCACCAAACTTACACAAATCTTAAAACTTGAACTCCGACGACGTCCACCACCAACAGAGACGAGAAGCTTCAACAAGGGCCACCACATTTAGCAGTTATAGAGGACCTTATCAACTTCGGCGAACCCCGTAAGAAGAGAAAACAAGTTAAAAAAATTACCTAACCACACACACAACATCGGTTACGTAACCAGTGTCACTCTTCACATTACACCAGCACCGATTATGTAACAGGTGCCACACACACATCACCGACTGATTATCTAACCGATGTGCAACCCCTCATCTTCCTTCACTTACACACCCACACCAACACCGATTCACTTCACTCACACTAGTGCATGTTGCTATTAAATAACACCCCCACCACTGGTTCACTTCACTCACATCAATGCATGTTGTCCTAAGATAACACTCACGTGCTTGGTGAAAATAATCCAACTACAGGGTTAATTTGGTAAAATTAACGATAATACTCTCAAATTGTGGCATATCAGTGAAGATGGAATATGCAAGCGATCCTGCAAATCTGCTCTTGTAAATCAATGCACATCCCCTCAAAAGAACAACTGCAAGCCCAAAAATTTATTCGTGCAAATCAAGACAAATAGTGTCATCCACACAAAGGAACAATGCATTAAGAATTTCTAATTGTGTTATTTTTTTAATGTCTTAATTTTCGATATTTTTTTGCTCTTATTTATATTATTTACAAATTTAACATCACATTAAATACTCTTTTATCAATTATATTTTTAGTTGTCATCTAATCTTTAAATTGTTTATGTGTATTCATTTTATGAGGTAGAAAAAGAAAAGTATAACTATTTTATTATAATTAAAACAATCATTGTATTTTCTTGTTGTAAGGATTTATAAGAGTATAAAAAAAATTATAAGTGAAATTTGATTATTTTATTATTATAAAGTTTGTGTTATAAAATATAAAATTAGTTAATCAAATTTCATTTTAGAAAAGTTATCATCTCTAGAAAATAACTTTTTTTCTTCCTTTACGCTCTTTCTAAGTTTTCGACTATTTGTTTATTTGAAGGTCAGAGTGTCCCATAAAATAAATAAATTTTTTGTAATTTTCAGGAGTCTTTTTTACAATTTTTCCACATAGAAGGAGTTAAGTCGTCACATGTTTCAAAAAGAACTCAGGATAAATCATTCTTTGGTTTGAATTGTTAGGATATGTTCATATCATTCATATGAGTTTTCTTTGTAAAGGTAAAATTAATGGAACTTTTTGTGAGAGTAGCTCAAATTCTAGGTAAAGGAAGCTAACTATTTGATTATTTTTTTTCTCTTCTCTCTTATTGGTTGATTTGGTTATGTGCACGGATATGTGATAAGATGTGATTAACAGTGGTGATGTTTTAGCTTGAGATGTAATAATGTATTATTGTTGTGTGTGATAAAATGAAATATCTGGTTATAAGCTTAATTGATTTGTTAATTAGTCAAATTGGTTCAATAAAAGGTTATTTAAGTTTAAGTATTTTGTTTTTGGCCTAAGAAAGCACTGAATTTACCTTTCTAAAACCAATTTGAATCACTGAGATTTATGAGTGATGTAAACTCGTTGGAAGAGCCAAGTAATTGTTGAGTGAAAAAAAAATTGAGATTCTAGAGAGCTTCAAACGTTCCACTCGTTGGGAGAACTAGAATTCACTAGGCGAGCTTAGTGAAAATGGATTTGAGGAGTTTAGTTTTTGGGTGCACTAGTTGCCGAGCGAAAACACTTGCCCTTAGTTATAAACTTAATATTAACATACTACTTTATAATTTTAACTAGCTAGGTAATGGCTCTAACATGTTTAAAATATGTGTGTGTGTGTGTGTGTGTGTTGGTGTATGTGTGTGTGTGTGTGTGTGTGTGTGTGTTTGTGTGTGTGTGTGTGTGTGTGTGTGTGTGTGTATGTGTGTGTGTGTGTGTTTAGGGTTTAGGGTTTAGGGTTAAAAAATTCTAGCAATCTCCCATTGGTCACATATGTATATCCTTACAAATATGTTAAACTTGATCAGCTCAAAATTTGCCATTATATTCCTTGGGCATAACCAATTAATATCATCTATTAAATATATCAATACATAGAACCGAAGCAATTTTCATCATATCAATCATAACTAAACCCATCAATGAGTGTGTATGTGTGTGTGTGTGTATGTGTAAAAATAATTCTAGCAATCTCCCATTGTTCACATATGTATATCCTTACAAATGTGTTAAACTTGATCAACTCAAAATTTTCCATTATATTCCTTGGACATAACCAATTAATATGATCTATTAAATATATCAATACATAGAACCGAAGCAGTTTTCATCATATTAATCATAACTAAACCCATCAATGATCCCTAATATTGACACAACCAAAAGACACAGACTATAACATCCCTACTAGAAATTACTTTATTGAAATAAATAAATAAGAAAAGAAGATCAAACAACCAACTTTTATTATTCCCAAACGCGGGGAAATTTTAAATTTTTTTTCAAGTGCAATAATTCAAATATAACTAAATAGAAGTCTTATTACAAGTTTTCAAAATCCAACAAAATAAAAGAACATCAAAAAATCCCTATCTCAAGAGCCCCAAGCTAGCCCTCTCTTAGTCTCTATGCATCACCAGCATAACTTGTATTATCATCTGCTCCTGTGTAACAAATCACATGATCATTGCCAAACACAAACAGAAAGGGTGAGCTTATAAATAAAACTAACATATAATATAACAGGATAAAAACAATACATCCATCTAATTCACCCAAGTTAGTTCTTGACCAAGAGCTTAATCCCCAAGGCTTTTCAACCTTCACAACACACAAACAGTTATCCTTGGATTCAGAATTTATGATGCTCACACGAACCTGCCTGCTCGTGGTCTTACCTTTACGAACCTCCCCGCTTGTAGTCTTTCTCTACAGACCTACCCGCCCGTAGTCCAACACACGTGATCCACCAGCTACGTACCTCTTCGCACGTAACATCTCTCAAGTATGAGCACATAACATATGAACCTACCTCGCTCGTATCCCCACACGAGAGTATCTGAATATGAACCTCCCCACTCATATCATCACGTGTTCACCACCTATCCGCTCATGGCACAACATCTCCTGATCCAAGTCCGCATCATGGCGTACAAACAACACACGCAAAATTGCATTATTCTCGCTTAGGCTAGAAGCCTTAGCTCAAGCAATCAGGCCTGTCTCGCTTAAGCTAGGCTCTCTCGCCTGAGTGAGCTCATTGTAGGGGCACTCCACGAGTTCTCGCTTGGGTGAGCCCTTCTCGCCTGGGTGAGATCGCCCTTCGTTTAGAACCAAAGCCTCTCGCCTAGGTGGCGAGTCAAGCAGAAAACACGAACTTTCCACGAATTCTCGCTTAGGCGAGGAACTCTCCCCTGAGCAAGATGCTCTTTCACTCAAAACAGGGCTTTATGCCTGAGCGAGATGCTCGAGCAGTACCACACAATCCCCACGATTTCTCGCTTAGGCGAGGAACTCTCGCCTAAGGAACTCTCGCCTGAGCGAGATGACCTGTCACCCAAAACAAGGACTCTCTGCTTGAGCGAGATGCGCGAGCAGAACCAGGTTCGAGTCTCTGCTATTTTTGCCTAGGCGAACCTTGCTCGCTTGAGCGAGAATAACAAACGTCTTCCCTATTCACGCAAGCAGACACCAGAAACAATGCCCAAAACCACATTCAAACATTACCAAGCAATCTAAAACAGTGCACAAATCTTATGAACATGAATTAAGCCCAATTTGATCACCAAAATTAGAGATTGAAACATAAACAATCATACAACACAAGAAACCCCCATCATATTCATACCAGAGTATAAGATGCTTTTCAAACAACATAAAAAAAACAACCAACCTCTAATTCACATCAGATTGAGCACGAAATTCATGGCACACAAGCATAAAATCATGCAATTCATTCGTAAACATAAAAATCGACGCGTAAAGCTCTCCTAACTTGGAATTCTTGCTCTTGCTCCAATTGGTCTTCTAACCTTAGCTTCATGTGCTCTCCCAAAAAGCTTCAGCTCTTCTCTCAACCCAAACTCAATGACTAAATGACTATCATGGCCCTTCAAAGACCATTATGGGTTGTTTTTTCCAGCCCCTCTTGGCTGCCTATTGTCACTAGGGTTTCTCCACCCTTTTAGATTCATGCCACAATTAGTTTAGCAAAAATAAAAGAGTTAATTTTGTTCTTGGCAAGGTTTGAACCCACAACCACTAAATCACAAAGCAAGTGCACAACCAATTCAATCAATCATGTTCGTGAAAATTCCTATAATTTTAGGATTACATTATCACTACTCACATTCAATCATAACCTTAAAACAATGCACAAAATAAAATATCATACAATTGGCATACATAGAACTCGAACCTAAGTTCTCTTAGCACAATCAAGTACTCTCAAGCATTTGAGCTGGTACTTTTCGACTTCACAGCAATTGACATTAAATGTCATAAAGGCTTCTACTACCCGCATTTATTAAATAATTATTTATTTAATTATTTAAATTTCTCGGGTCTTACATAGACTCGTCATGAAATGTGTACCATGAAAATAACATGAAGGTGGCATGTACATGTCGATTTTGAACTAGTCCTACTTAACCTTAATTAGATCAATCAACAACATTATTATACAAAGTGTAATGATTGAATATCAAATTTTATATTTGATCAAAAGAAATTATCAAAATATAAGAGTATGGATGCATAATACCAAACATAAAACATAAATCACATAACTCCAGCTAAACTAAAAATTCCTCAAACTGTAAAAAAGACCTTGGGTGGAAGACCCTCTGTAAGAGAATTTGCTATCATGGAGTGTATCCATATATGCTCTATACAAATTTGTCCACTTTGTATCATTTCTTTGACAACTGAGAACTTGATGTCAATGTGTTTTGATTTGATCAAATTCTTATTACCATTGAAATATAAGACACTTGATTGTTATCACAATGTAACTTAAATGATCTTTCAAAATTTTGTAACAATTTTTAACCTAGTGACAAAGTTTCTCAACCAAATCTCATGACTAAATGCCCTAATTATAGACTAAAGTGGATCTCAAATCATCCTTACATATAGCAAAACCTAAGTCGAAATATCCAATAATTTCCATTTGACAAAATATATTCTCTAAATTTAATTTTATTAAATGACCAAGTAATAAGAAATCATAAAAGGATAAAATTAATAAAAATAATATGAAAAAGGAATTAATACTTTAAAAATATAAGTTATTCTTTAATTATTTATTAAATGATCAAGTAATTACAAATTATGAAAAGATAAAATTAAGAATGAAAAAAATAACATAAAAAATAATTAACACTTTAAATAGAAGTTAATATTTAATAATAGATATATTGAAAATACATTAGAAAAAACTTTTAATTATGATTAAAATGCATCTAAGGATACACATAAAGAAATATTTATTTATTTTTTTTAAATCAACTTATTTTCATAATAATTTTTGGAAATGTCTACCATTGGATTAAATTGATTAAGAAAAGAATTTACACTTTAAACATATTTGACATTTTAGAAATTAATATGACCATTCTAAATTTGAGAAACTAATAGCGTTATTTAAGAACTAAAATAATCATTTATTAGATATTAAATGATGAAGTTGATCTATATTTTCATTTTTAGGGTAAATCAATTTAAACACAAATGAAATGATAAAAAAAGTAAAAATATTCTTTAGTGAGGCAACTTTTTATATGATAGTGTAAATAATTTTTAATGTTGATAAATATATATCATTTTTAAAATAATAATATTTTGAGAAATAAAAGTAAAATACATTTTTCTAAATTTAACTTTATTAAATTACCAAGTAATTAGAAATCATAAAGAGATAAAATTAAGAATTAAAAAAAATATAGAAATATATTTTCATTTTTAGGAAAAATTAGTTTTAAAATAAAATAAATAAAAAAGTTAAAATAACTTTATTCCACATGTGGTCGCAAAAGTTATTATTGTGAAATGACTAAAAAACTATGGACACTTGTCTACAAAATGAATAAGTGATAAAGTAAATTTTCTAACATTTTCTTTTTTTATATGATAATATTTTTAAGAAAAATTAGTTTAAAAATAAAATAAATAAAAAAGTAAAATAACTTCTATATATATGTGGCAGAAAAAAAATATAAATAAAAAGAAGAAGAAGTTATCATTGTTAATGAGTACAAAACTAACTCTTTATATACTTAGCAACAAAATAAATATGGGCAATAAATTAAATTTTCTGGTACTTATTTTCTTATATGATAATATCTTCTTTTCTTATATGTTAATATAATATAAAAAAATAACATAGAAAAAATAACTAATACAACAAATATAAGCTATTATTTAATAATAAATATATTGAAAATACATTAATTTTTTTAATTATGACTAAAATGTATCTAAGGATACCCATAAAAAAATAATTATTTTTTTATTTTAAAAATAAAAAAATTATAATAATTTTGGGAGATATCTACCATGGATTAAATTGATTGAAAAAAGAATTTACACTTTAGAAATATTTTACATTTAAAAAATTAATATGACGATTCTAAATTTGAGAAATTAATAGTGTTATTTAAGAAATAAAATAATAATTTATTAGATATTAAATAATGAAGTTGAAATATATTTTCATTTTTAAGGTAAATCAATTTAAAATCAAATGAAATGACACAAAAAAAAAGTAAAATAATTATTTAGAGAGACAAATTTTTAAAATGTTTATATGGTAACATCTCAATCTTTAACAGCTTAAAACTAATAAAAATAGAGAGTTTTGTCATAGTTCCAAAACAGATAATTTAGTGTATCCAATATATTAATACAGTCTTACAAAAGATATAACTATAAAAATATATCACTTATACACTTAAACTAAACTAATAAAAATATATACTTAAACCGACCATTGCTAAAGCTCCCACTGAGAGGGCTCCTTCTCAACTAAAACGATGGCTCATCATCCTCCAGAAGTGCCTCTGACATTGCAACCACATATGCTCCCACCAAAAAGGTGATCATCACAAAAGGAAAACATACAACATGAGACAGAAACACAAAAAGCAAGGGTAAGCTAATCTGATAAGAAAAATCATGTAATTCAATTATACACAAAACATGCAATCTTTCTCATTTTCACCAGAATCACAAAGGCCACCACAAACACAGTACAAATATATTCTCTAGATTCAAAATCCGGATTATGTAAGTGACATCGGACCTCTTGGTGGCTTGCACCTGTGAAGGTTCCCAAACTTTGCAAAGTTTGGCCTCAAGGGGTTATCACCCAACCACTCCCAGGGTAAGTCCCCTTCGCCTTTAAGACTGATCAAGTCCAAAGACTAGGACCTCCTGCTACTCCTTACGACATAATCTATTCCGCTCTATTTGAGCGTGAATGATTATTGGAGTTTCAAGATACCAACCAAAAGTGAATCCTTATGTCCTTAGACATACTAACACGCTCATTGGAATTTCCCTTGAAATTCTAGTTCAATTACATCTTCTCATAATCCAAATTCATGAAATTTCACCACACCTATTACCAGCCACAACAATCCATGCATATCATAACTAAAAATTAATTTTAATGTTCAAACATAGATTCATCCATCAAAACAGAGAAATAACACTCAGTTGCAAAGGTTCTCGCCCAAGCTAGAAGGTCTTGCCCAGGCGAGAGGGCTCTCTCGCTTAGGCGCATCATTCTCGCTTGAGCGAGGCTCGAAACAGAGAACAATTCAAACTCTGGACGAATTCTCGGTTAGGCTAAGCTGTCTTGCTTAGACGAGAGTGACTCTCACTCAAGCGAGACTGGCTCGCCTAGGCGAGATCTCGTGCAGTGATAGGGATGAGTTTCGGGTGTTTTCGCTCAAGCGAGAGCGGCTCGCTTAGGCAAAAATACTAGATTCTCAATCTGTTCTCACATGCAACAGCCCATAATTCATGCCCACACTCAATCATATACCCAATCACACATTCCAAACATCAATTCAGCACACAATTATGCAATCAAGTTCATCAGACATGGTTTATATGTGAAATTTAGAAAAATGAGTTAACTTCCCTTACTGTTATCCTACTTAGACAACTTTATAAACGTTAATGCCTTAAAAATGTCAACGCCTCTAACTCCACAGGATGCTCTATCTACACATAGAAACATCACAAGAACGATCATGACATACCGTTATGATCATTGATCAGTAGAGACTCATATTGATATTAAAAGGGTCACATGCAAGTGGACGAGAGCTCGCATGCAACAGAAAACATAAAAAGACTAAAAAGAGAGTAAAAACTCAACTTACGCGAACTGAGAAATTGATCGATCCAATTTGAAGAGCTAGCCGAGAGGATCAATCCTATGGTCTCGGTTCTTCAATCAGACGACAAGAGAGACAAAACCTCTAGAGAGAAGTCAGAGAACTCTAGAAAAGTGGTTTCTAGAGAGATGATGTGTTTTAAAATAATGAAACTCGTTTATAATAATTCTATTTATAATAAAATATTTTAATATTAAAATAACCGAGTCTCACTATTTTTAAACCACTATCACTTTTAAAACGCCATTTTCTAAAATCTTACGTATATGATAATATAAAAAATTTGTAATGTTAATGAATATATATTACTTTTTAAATAATAATATTTTGAAAAATAAAAGAAAATTGTATTTTTCTAAATTTAACTTTATTAAATAACTGAGTAATTATAAATCATAAAAAAATAAAAGGTGGGAAAAAATAATTAATACTTTAAATATAAGTTATTCTTCAATAACTTAACTTATTAAATTACTAATTAAGTAGAAATTATAAAAAAAAAAATAAGAATGCAAAAATAGTATTAAAAAAATGAATTAATATTTTAATATAAGTTATCTTTTAATAAAATTTAATTTTATTAAATGAGCATGCAAATATAAATCATAAAAGGATAAAATTAAAAATGAAAAAAAAGTATAAAAACATTAATAATTTATTAAATGACCAATTAATTAGAAATTATAAAAGGTTAGAATTAAAATTGAAAAAAATAGTTAAAAAATTAATATTTTAAATATAAGTTATTTTTTAAATGACCAATCAATTAAAAATTATAAAAGGATAAAATTAAGAATAAAAAAGTAGTATAGAAATATATTTTCATTTTTAATACAAATTAGTTTAAAAGTAAAATAAATAGAAAAAGAAAAGTAAAATAACTTTTACACATATGGTAGAAAAACAAAATATATATATATATATATATATATATAAAACTAAATTAACAATGTGAAATGACTAACTTTGGAGACTTGTAAACAAAATAAATAAATAAATATATATATATATATATATATATATATATATATATATATATATATAATAAAGCAAATTTTATAATATTTTATTTTATGGTATTATAATTCTTATATTATAAAAAGGTTAAATATATTTTTGGTCTCTTAATTTTTAGTGAAAATTAAAGTTAGTTTATTTTCAATACTTTGATTTAGGCTCCCAATTTTAGAAATGCGTTAATTTAGTCAATTTTTGTTAAACTTATTTGATGTTTCTATTGTTGTTTTGTGGTGGTATTTGAGTTGCTTACTAGTATTTTAGTTGTATACCTCACTTGACATGTTTATATTTTAATAATAACTAAAAAACGTATTTGAAACATCAAATAAACTTAACAAAATTATATTAAAATGACTAAATTAACACATTTTTAAAGTTGAAGGACTAGATTAAATAAAAGTTTTAAAAATAGACTAATTTAAAAAAAAACATAGTTAGATAATATATAATGGATTGCTTATCATTAATTACGGTTATAAGCTTGTAAAAATTTAATTAATATTATAAATTACTAAACATTAGGTATATAATTAAAATTTCAGTGACTTCATTGTCCCCACAATACTTAATTTTAGATTTTTTTTAAAATTGAAAAATAAAGTACAATAAATCTTAATATTTAATGACCAGCCTAATTGATATGGTAGGTATTGATTTGTTTTCTAATGCTGAAAATATAATAGGTGTTGAATAACATTTGCAATGCCAGAAATAAGAAATTAAATTCATACCAAGTGAGAAAAAAATAATAACAGAAAATAAGTAATGTGTAGTATTATATACTAATCATTTTTTGAGTGTCAGATAGTATCTCAATTATTACAATAATTGAAAAATAATATTTGTACCATTCATGGATTATTAAGAGCACTGATATTACACTATTTATTTTACAATAATTTTTATTTAACTTCTGTGAGTCTTATTATGTTATATTATTTTTAAATTTGTTAGACCTATAATTTTATTAATATTTTATTTAATTATTGGCAGAATATAGAATTTTAATATAAACAATATGACTTATTTTTATGCCCTGTTAATATATTTTAATTAAAGAAAATCTTAATTTATTGATTTAGTATATTTATAAGAGGAATCATAAGTTTAAGACTTTTTCATTTATTGAAATATGCTAAAAAAAAGATTGTGGGTTCAATTCTAAAAAAATTCTTGTTTCATGATTAAAAGAAGCTTGTGTAATATCTGTGGATCTTAATTTAAAAAGTGTTGCTCCATTACTTCTAAAACTTGTTATACTTTGACCAATGTTATATAACCTTATTCTATGTCAGAAATATAAGAAAGAAAAATGATTTGAGTGTTTTGGAAAATTTTTAAACTTTTCAATACATAAATTTAAGTCCTATTTTAATGTTACCCACCACATCTAGAAGGAACATATGACCCCACAATAAGGAGAAATGTATTTCTTTGACTTGGACACCACATAATCATGTAAGCTATTGACTTATATAGTGAAAAGATGAATAATTTAAATAAATAGAAAATTCTACTAAGACATTTCCAATAACTGATTTAGATATTTATTAAAGTAAAATATGATAAACGGATATTTGTATATATTTATTTTAAAAATAATAAAATATTATATATTATATTTATATTAAAAAATATATAATAAAAACTATAATAAACATATCATTATTACATTTTAATTTTAAAATAAAATCATATATCAGTTCATATAAAAAATTATAAATCATCATAAAATATTATTATTTTATAGATTAAATATTTTTATTAATATAATTAAATATTTAAAATATTAAATATTAATACATGAATCAAATTGAATTATCGATGTATCATGTATTAAAGAAAAAAAATGATAAGGTATAAATTGTAACTAAAATTGGAAAATTATTCTTAAACAATTTTTCTGTATAAGAATTAAAAGTATATATAAAACTAAATATTGAATTGCAGTAGCAACTAAAATTATAAAAATTATACAGCTAAATTGAATTGTAAATATATATAAAAAAGAAAAGAAAATGGATAGTGTATCCGACAACATGGATGTAAATGATTTAGACGGAGTGAGAAAGTTATCAAATAATTATGTGGCCATAAAGCTGCAGTATTTTGATGGTCCTGCATTGCAAATGCAGATCAACCATTCAGCCTCTCTCATACACAAACAAAAAAACAACCATAATTTTTTACTTTTAGATTAATGTAAAATTTTTACTACTCATTTTTTTAATATCCACAACTATTCACTCATTATTTAATTATTTATTTTGTTTGTAGTAATTTAAACGTACCCAATCTAAATTTCTTTTATTTTAAATTATTTGATTTTAAATATCTTGTTTGAGGAAAATAGTTTAAATTTATTGAATTTTTATTGTTATTTAAGTAAAATGTTTTAAATTATTAAATACAAAAATATATTTTAATATTAAGCAATATTTAATAATTTTAAAAGTATCTTTTAGTGAAAATTTTAATTCGCATGACCAAAGTTATTTTTAATCGATATTAAACAATTATATAAAATAGCGTTGATCATGATAATATTTCTAAGAAACCACTCTTAATTTAAGATCTGAATTCACTGAACTTAAGACTTCCAACAATTCCCTTTAAATTTTTATAGTATTACTTGATATTAAACTTTTATTTTCTTTTATCTAGTTTAAATAATTTTAAATCTCACTTATTTATATTACTTTTCTTCTCTTCTATCTTACTTTTCCACTCTCAATATCAATCAAATCAATTCAAATAAAGTGCCAATGGTGGTCATCTCCAAACAAATTATTATGATGATTAAGGCCATACATGAGTTATATTAGGACGAAATCATCACCTAACTTGTTAAAACAAATCTGAATTAGGTTGGATGTTTGCATTCAAGACTTGCACAATAAGAAATTAGTTTAAATTGAGTTTAATGAAATCATAAAAAATTATCTCAATCGTCACATATCGTTTAAAAGTTTTTCTTTTTTTATTGAAATGCATATGTTTTGCAGTAATTATAGTTTAATTGGAAGACGTTTTTCCCAGAGCCGGTAGATTTTGGACCAAGATTTTTGTCTTTTATATTCTCCGAAGCGGCCATTCAAATGTTCTCTGCGCACGTCAAGGCACCGTATTCTCTTCTGTTGGGCATCACATGTTATTTTGTTCTTGATTTTTCTTATACTAACATTGGAATTTATCAACAATATAATAATATTTTAAGTAATGTTGAAAGAGTGTTTCTAGCATTCTTCATATTTATTTAAAATCAAAACTTCTCTGTCAAGGAGGGGTGCAAGTAGAGGTTATTCTGTAGGTATAAAATCTGGTGAGTAGAATATTATTACATTCAACTTGTGATTGTAATCAACGAGGAACTATTCACTATTCTCTACTATTACATGTTGCTGTTTAGTCTTGCTGTGATTATTCTATTGCTCATTCATCAAAGGCCAAATTGTCTTTGTGTGCTTGTTGACTTTTCAAACCATCTTCTTGGACTTGACTTGTAAACACCTGGGAAGGGAAGCTTGCACGCTGTTTCCTCAGAATGATAGTGATTCTTTTCTTGTTGACCAAGCTGTTATAGTTTTTCCTTTATGAAAGTTGGTGATGAAAGTGGTATTAAAGAAATTCAATACCAACAATCACGTGGGATATACATGGTAGGGAGGGTTTCTACACTCCATGATTTAAACTCTATCTACCATCTATTTGATTTTATGAAAAAGTGAAAATCTTTCCATAAAAAGTTTATTTTTATTGCGGAGAACCCACAGTTGAGAAGATGACAAGAAATTGAAATTTGTTTTACTGTTGCAAAAACCGAGAAGGGAGGTTGCGAAACTTGTTTTGTTTTCAGTCTTGCACACGTATCCGTAGTATAAACGTAGGCGTATCCTGTTTCATCGTAGAGCTCAATAGTAGTACCAAGTCCAGAGCAACTTACTGTTGCTCAGGACTACCTTTGCTTTTTCTATCTGTTTTCTGGATTGAGAGGTGGTTAAAACTCGTAAAGGTAAGCGTTGTTTAGTTGTATTTTGGAGTTTTTGTTTTACTTCCAAACCCTTTTTACCTTACTTTCTGTGGCGTATTATTCATTTCCAGCCTGTAAAATACCGACTCATAAGGACAACACACTTTAAATTTTGTTCAACCGTGCTTTCTTGTTTCAGGGGTGGAGGGAAAGGAGTGGATGGGAATTGAGTTATAAGGTTATAAGGTTGTAAGGTTGTAATACGAGTTCAGTCTCTTGTTGGGGTGTCTGCAAACAAGCATGTCTTTTGCAGATTCAACGTGGTTCACGTCCCTCTCGTGTTCATTGAATGCAACTCCAAATCTGCCTCACTGGCTGAGATTCATTTTCCTCTCTCCATGCCCTCAGAGAGCTCTTTTGTCTGGTGTTGACGTTCTGCTTCTGTTCATCCTCTTTGTGTTTGCGCTTCTAAAGCTCTATTCTAGGCTCACTTCCAATGCCAACGCTAACTCACACCTTGATAAACCACTTATCAGAAACAACAGAGTTTCTGTCAAGACAACGGCATGGTTTAAGCTAACTCTAACTGCAACCGCTCTTTTGACAATATTGTACACGGTGGCCTGCATTCTAGTGTTTGTCAGTTCCACCAACCAGCCCTGGAAGCAAACTGATGGCTTGTTTTGGTTACTTCAGGCCATAACACAACTAGTCCTCGTAGTCTTGATCGTCCACGAGAAAAGATTTGAAGCTGTTGCTCACCCTTTGTCTCTCAGAATATACTGGATTGCGAATTTCATTGTGGTTTCTCTGTTCACTGCTTCTGGGGTCATACGTTTGGTCTCTGCGGGAGTGGAAGATGGGAAACACTTCAGCTTCATGGTTGATGATACGGTTTCTTTCATTTCTTTACCCTTGTCACTTTTTCTGCTCTGTGTTGCGGTTAAAGGGTTCACCGGGATTGTGTCTGGCGAAGAAACAGAACCCCTTATTGATGAGGAAACAAAACTACATGAGAAATCCAACCTTACTGGCTTTTCTTCAGCTTCTGCAGTATCCAAGGCCTTTTGGATTTGGATAAATCCGTTGTTGAACAAAGGGTACAAGTCACCTTTGAAGATTGATGAAATTCCATACCTTTCACCTCAGCATCGAGCTGAGAGGATGTCCGTTATCTTTGAATCGAAGTGGCCTAAATCAGATGAGAGGTCGAAGCACCCGGTTCGAACAACGTTGCTTCGGTGTTTCTGGAGGGATATAGCCTTCACAGCATTTCTTGCTGTTATTAGGCTATCTGTGATGTTCGTAGGACCAGTTCTCATTCAAAGTTTTGTTGATTTTACAGCAGGGAAAGGTAGCTCTGTGTATGAAGGGTACTACCTCGTGTTGATTCTCCTGTGTGCCAAATTTGTAGAAGTTTTGACAACTCACCATTTCAACTTCAACTCTCAGAAGCTTGGGATGCTTATCAGATGCACCCTCATCACTTCTTTGTACAAGAAGGGGCTCAGGCTAACGGGTTCCGCGAGGCAAGATCATGGTGTTGGGCCTATTGTCAATTACATGGCTGTTGATACCCAACAACTCTCTGATATGATGCTTCAGTTACATGCTGTGTGGATGATGCCGTTTCAAGTCGGCATTGGTTTGTTTTTGCTGTACAATTGTCTGGGAGCCTCGGTGATTACGGCTACGATTGGACTTCTTTGTATCATTGCATTTGCTGTGGTGGCTAATAGAAGGAACAAGTATTTCCAGTTTAATTCCATGATGTGCCGTGATTCAAGGATGAAGGCAGTGAATGAGTTGCTTAATTACATGCGAGTCATCAAGTTCCAAGCATGGGAAGAACATTTCAATGGGAGGATTTTGGATTTCCGAAAGTCTGAGTTTGAGTGGCTCTCCAAGTTTATGCATTCAATCTGTAGCGTTATTATTGTGTTGTGGAGCACCCCATTGTTGATATCAACTCTGACGTTTGCTACCGCGCTTTTTCTTGGAGTTCGACTTGATGCAGGCACGGTTTTCACTACCACAACTGTGTTTAAGATCCTGCAGGAACCTATTAGGACCTTTCCTCAGAGTATGATATCTCTTTCACAAGCGCTGGTATCACTTGGGCGGTTAGATAGGTACATGTCTAGCAGGGAATTGTCAGATGATTCGGTTGAGAGAGAGGAGGGGTGTGGTGGACGCATTGCTGTGCAGGTCAGAGACGGAACCTTTAGCTGGGATGATGATGGCCAGCTGCAGGACTTGAAAAACATTAATTTGGAGATTAATAAGGGGGAGATTACAGCAATTGTTGGGACTGTGGGGTCGGGGAAATCTTCACTCCTTGCTTCAATTCTTGGTGAGATGCACAAAAATTCTGGGAAGGTATGTACTTATTTTTGTTTAGAAATGAGGACATTATTTTCTGTACCATGCAGTCACTAATTTGTGTGGTGGTGTTCGTTTCTGACTGTATGTTTTGGTGCCAGATTCAAGTTTGTGGGAGTACTGCTTATGTTGCACAAACATCTTGGATTCAAAATGGGACGATTGAGGAAAATATTCTCTTTGGCTTACCAATGAACAGGCAGAAGTACAATGAAGTGATCAGAGTTTGTAGCTTGGAGAAAGACTTGGAAATGATGGAGCATGGTGACCAGACAGAGATTGGAGAACGTGGCATCAACCTAAGTGGGGGTCAGAAGCAGCGCATACAACTTGCCAGGGCTGTGTATCAAGATTCTGATATATATCTTCTTGATGATGTTTTCAGTGCTGTAGATGCACATACTGGCACTGAAATATTCAAGGTCATTAATCTAATATCTTTCACTGTTTCCTACTCTCAGCATTCTGTAAACTAGACTAATTCATTTTTCTTATTACAAGTCAATTTTGTGAATCCTTGTAATAAAAAAAATGTACAATTCAGTTTAGTTATTGACTTTTGTTGTGTTGAAATTAGCACCTATCCAAATATTTTTGAGACAGTATACTGAAAATGACGCTATATTTACAGTATTATATGTGTTTTTGTAGTATAGCCACGTTTTAAATTCGAGTAATTTTATGCAGGAATGTGTGAGGGGGTCTCTTAAAGGAAAGACCATTATTCTTGTAACACACCAAGTAGACTTCCTGCATAATGTGGATCTCATAGTGGTAAGGCTTTTTCATAATCCTTTAATGTCTTGTCCCATTCAATATCCAATTTAACTTGGTGAAAGATTCTAAATTTCTAATACACAAGTTTGCTTGGTGAAAAGGTTATGAGGGATGGACAGATAGTACAATCAGGGAAGTACGATGATCTACTTGCTTCTGGAATGGATTTTAGTGCTCTTGTTGCAGCACATGAGACATCTATGGAACTAGTGGAGCAAGGTGCGGTTGTGCCTGGGGAAAATCTGAACCAGCCAATAAAATCACCAAAGGCAGGTTCTAAAAACAGACAAGCCAATGGTGAAAGCAATTCTCTTGACCAGCCTAAGTCTGGCAATGAAAGTTCTAAGCTCATCAAAGAAGAGGAAAGAGAAACTGGGAAAGTTAGCTTTCGTATCTATAAACTGTACTGCACTGAGGCTTTTGGGTGGTGGGGCATTGGAGGAGTAATCTTTCTTTCTGTGTTGTGGCAAGCTTCTATGATGGCGAGTGATTATTGGTTGGCTTATGAAACATCAGAAGAGCATGCACAGTTCTTCAATCCTTCAGTGTTTATTTCTATCTACGGAATTATTGCTGTAGTTTCAGTTATTTTGATTGTGCTAAGATCCTACGCTGTTATGGTCCTCGGGTTAAAGACAGCACAGATTTTCTTCACTCAAATTCTCCACAGCATCTTACATGCCCCCATGTCTTTCTTTGACACAACTCCATCCGGGAGAATTCTAAGCAGGGTAAGAATTCCAAGGCTCAAGTATACTATTTTAAATGTTACATGGACAAACTTCAGAAAAAAGAAGTAAAAATTAACGTTTATGCATAAAATAATATGCAGAAGTTTTATCGTATAACTTTTCCAAATTGTAATTTTAATCTGTGCATAAACTAATTTTAATTTAAGACGTCAATGTTATTTTTTTTCTCTTAAAATTTATTTTTAGAGATACTTGTCCAAACAGATATACTTCTTCTACATTACTGTCACGTTCATATATGTATAATGACTTCTATTTTCTTAAACTTTGACAGGCATCCACTGATCAGACCAATGTTGATATCTTTATCCCCCTGTTCCTCAATTTTGTGGTAGCCATGTACATTACAGTGATCAGCATCTTCATAATCACATGTCAAAATTCTTGGCCGACAGCTTTCTTGTTAATCCCTCTTGCTTGGTTAAACATTTGGTACCGGGTATGTGTACGGTGTTTCTGTTAGTCCAATGCATTGCTGTCATTTTACTGTTTCAAGAATGATGCATCACATGGATTATCAATCAATGTTTATATTCTAAAATTTTTGGCTGGATACAAAAGTAAATGTGCTTACTACTAATGAGTTCTCAATTCAACTATTGAAGTAATTGAACAGCCGTGGTAAAAGCACAGGAATTGCTCACAGCTAAACATATCTCATGCAATATAGGTTATCAATTCATGTGTTTGATTTTTCAATTTTGGGTTTTGCAGGGTTATTTTCTTGCTTCGTCTCGTGAGTTAACTCGTCTGGATTCAATTACAAAAGCACCTGTCATTCACCATTTCTCTGAAAGCATTTCGGGGGTCATGACAATCCGCGCATTCAAAAAGCAGAAGGAGTTTTGCTTAGAAAACATCAAACGGGTAAATTCTAATTTGAGAATGGATTTCCACAACTTCAGTTCCAATGCGTGGTTGGGTTTCCGCTTAGAATTGCTTGGAAGCATAGTGTTTTGCTTCTCCGCCATGTTCATGATCATGTTACCCAGCAATATCATAAAGCCAGGTAAACAAACTATAAAATGGTTTATAAAATGGTTTGTAAAATGTTTGTCTTAATTTGTCAATGATCCTTGGCATTAGATACATCTGGTTTAATCATTCCAAGTGGTCCTCAGAAGCTCAGATGGTGGTTTTGTTTCTGTCAATGTCATCATCACTGAGAGTCCTTTGAACAACTATTTGTTCCATACAAAATTTTATGCAAAAACTATAGTACGTGGACCAGGTTTATACTGTAATTCTAACAGAAGGCTAGACACTCATAGTGGGAGTAGATGAAAGTGTTACTGCTTTTCTTTTACTTGGATTGGTTACAAGTAAAATAAGGAAAATAACAACATCACTGTCCGCATGGGACAGAACCACATCAAACAAAATTATATGATGATTTTTTAAAGAAAAAAGACTTCCACCTGTTACCCAACAAAGGCTAGAATCTGGCCGTCACCCTGTCCTAGTTCCATTCCCTGCTAAATTTGTCTTCTGTGTTCAACTTATTCGGTCACATCACTCAACAATCACAAAATACCCTTCGAGCACGTCTCTAGCAGAATACTCTATTAGTGCAAAAAGTCCAATAGGTAAGACAAAATATAGAGACAAGAAGATGATTTCAAGATGGTGCTTTGAATTTTATTCAACTATGATTACATGTGGAAAATATTCAAGTGTGTGACGTGTACACTACATGTTGGACTAGAATGTTAGGAATTCTAGATCAAATGGAAGTCCTACACAATGAGAAGATTGGTTAGTATACAAGTAAAATGACCCACTAATATATTGTCTTAAAGACTTTTGTAGTAGTGTCCTGATCTTTTATGAGATTCTTCACGATTAATTGGTGTCAACTCAGTGTCTCCCCTCTCCGTTGAAAAAACTAACATAGAATGTGTTGAAAAGCAATGAAATGGTTACTGCAGTCAAAATTTTATTATGATAAACAAGTGATCGGGTTGTTGTGATTGATGCAGAGAATGTTGGCCTGTCGCTCTCATATGGATTGTCATTAAACGCCGTGATGTTCTGGGCCATATACATGAGCTGTTTCATTGAAAACAAATTGGTATCTGTTGAAAGGATCAAACAGTTCACAAATATTCCATCGGAAGCAACATGGAGAAACAAGGATCTTGTGCCTCCTGCAAATTGGCCTGGTCAAGGCAATGTTGATATCAAAGATTTGCAGGTATCCCGGAAAAAACCAAATTGATTATATTGTTTCTTGTGGTAAAACTAATTATTCATTAAAGTTGCACTGTATATATTACAGTGTTTCATTTTAAAATTTTATCATTGAGACTGTTGTAAAACACGAAGGCAGAGTTTTATTAAGTTTGCAGGTGCTGAGGTTAAATGGCAGAAATTCTAAAATCTAATGACTGATTAACCGATTAACGAATAAGATAACTATTTTATGTTATTGCAATAAATGGTTTGTGTCAACGTATATAATATTTAATTCGGCATATTACTTTATATATTTCAATATAAATTTAAAATATATCATGTATCATTTATTAAAAATTAAAGGATTATTATTCAAACCTTTTAAAGACTAATATTTGAATGATATTTATATTTTTTTAAAATTAACTATCTAAATAAAAAATAATTTGGCGTTGGATAATGCATGTAACCGAACTCAGTTGGTAACAAGCTTTGAGCAACAAATTATTTCCTTAAGGTAATCACTTAAACTTGTGGCAAACAGGTTAGATATCGTCCAAACACCCCTTTGGTTCTGAAAGGCATCACCTTAAGGATCAATGGAGGGGAAAAAGTTGGTGTTGTTGGTCGAACAGGTAGTGGAAA
>Ga0214543_1004426_pt1 | contig 26640 bp, 12 predicted proteins | sample CNSS2metaG_FD_160094 | JGI IMG/M metagenome (GOLD analysis project Ga0214543, IMG submission 160094) | Root nodule microbial communities from cowpea collected in UCLA plant growth center, Los Angeles, California, USA - CNSS2 | ecosystem: Host-associated > Plants > Roots > Nodule | place: USA... | reverse complement strand
TCATGCTACCTAGAAAAACCAATTTCCTTCATAGCCTAGTCACAATTCACCAAATAAAGTCTTTGTTGTGTTTGCATGTTTTGAAAACTCTTGGCTCTTGAAATGAAAAGCAAAGTCAAATTGTGTGTAATTAGTGGTAGATGAGAGAATGACACACCCTTATACACTAGTGTGCTTGAATGAAACACTTTTTCTAGTGAGAATTGATTTCTTGGGTTGATCAACGGAACATTTTTGCCATAGTTGTTAATCTCTCTTAAAGCATGTATATTCATTCTTGTGATGTTTACATTGTGGGCAACATAGCTAGGGATATGTAAGATTACACATATTCTCTTTGTATTGGTTTTGCAAGGAGAGCATTCATGAATGTTATCTGAATTGATTGTGTGAACTTGCTTCGTAGTTGTTCGACCTTTGTCAAGTAGATGTCTTTCTAGCCAAGTTATCTCTTGCTTGAGGACAAGCAAGGTTTTAAGTGTGGGGGAGTTACCCCCAAATATTTACTCCATTCGTTTTCTTCCTTCGTTTTCTTCTCTCCATTTCTTCCATAATTTTTTTTCGTGCTTTGTGAACTGTGGTCCCTGTGATGGTTCCTATGTCTTGTTTCATTTCAAGCTCCCTGCAGTGGTCCCCTGTTCAAGATGTTCTGAGCTCCCAAGCTGGTCCTCTTTCTAACCACCAATGATGTTGATTAGCCTCTCAAAGGTCTTCTCTTCAAATCTTTTCTCTTCCAGGTTAGTTTTCTTTCCATCTAAAGCATATTACATTGTTGTTATGAACGAAATGTTGCTGGAACGTTGGAATGTTGTTTGTTATTTGATATTTAATTTTGTGACCATTGCGGATGTCGACGTCCGCTTCAGAAACTTGTGAAACATATGTCAACATCCGTTTTGTTTTTTTTTTAATTTTTTTTTGTATTGCGGATGTCGACATTCGTTTCAGAAAGGTGTGAAACGGATGTCGACATCCGTTTTGTTTTTTTTTTGGTTTTTTTGTATTACAAATGCGACATCTGCTTCGTTAAAATTTGTGATTTTTTGATGCATTGCGGATGTCGACATCCACTTCATAAAAGTCTGAAACGAATGTCGACATCTGTTTTATTAAAATTTATGTTTCTCATGGCGGATGTCAATTTACGTGCATGGTTGCATGGTCCCCTCCATTACTCTGCTTCTTTAATATTCCAGGTAATTAGTTTATAGCTAGGACCCATAATAATATCATCACCACTCCACTTATAAATGCAGTTTGAGCAACATACAATCGGTGTTGATGCCGGCTTTTAGCCACCTACCACCTTTAGCTTTGCATCTTACTCAATGGCAGTACACTTTAAACAACATGAAGTCAAAATCAACATAATATTAGTGACTACTCAGCCAACCGATGTTAATAATATGCATGATAGGGATCTGATGAGTTAAGGAAATTGAACTTGACATTGCCCGTGTTATTTGCAATAGTCCTCTTTTCAAATTCTGGACCATTTTTAGCCACAAGCTGGGACGTTTTATCAACAATGGTACTAATATCTGGCGGAGGGTGTATAATTCCAATGGTTCTTGTGTGGGTTGTAATTATTGCTGGCACTGGAACAGAAACTAAATTTGATTTATTCTGCTCCTCATTAGAAAAAAAAGAAACTGATGTCGACATCAATCGCCTGAAACAGATGTTGACATCCGTAATAGTCAATTTCAGTGAAAAAATATTGGTTTTGCGGAACTCCACTTCCGCAATTCATATCAAACTAAAAAGCAAAGATTCTTTTGGGGTGCAGGAGAATCTGATTCTTTTGTTGGGATGCGCTGAGGGTGTGGAGGGGTCTGGTGGTGGTAATAAATGCAGAGACATTTACTTTTTCACTTTTTACCATGAGTAAAGATGGAAATATATAAATTTTTAGGGGTATAGGATAAATGGTGGTAGGTGTAGGGAGAAGCCCCAACATGTTGTAGGTGCAGTCCAAAATAAAGATTGGAATCAAGAGATGGAGGATATTTCTTCCTGTACCTCCATTTTTTCTTCTTGCACCATAAAGAATGCATTATTCCCATTTTACCCCTCCTAAATTATTATAAAATAAATAATAAGATAAGAAAAGTGCATTGAGTTCCATATTGGATCATTTGGAACATAGTATCGGATTGGAGAATCTATTTTGGATTATCTAATCTGAAAATCGCACTTAAATTCTAGATTGACTATTCTGGTATGTAATATTGAATTTGGAAATACATTTTAAATTATTCAATTCAAAATACAAGAGATGTCTCGAACGAATTAGGTAATACACAGTACATTTTCGAATTCGATTAGATTGACCCATGAGTTGGTCCGATCCCTCTAAATTTAAGTCTTATTCTTTTTATCTTAAATAAGTGTTTTTTTTAAAGCATATGAAGTGGATTGAGACATGGTTAGGATGAGATTGACCCTTTAAAACTAATCTTCACTATTCACATTGTGATCATCCACTAAAAACCACACAAAAACACACGTACCAAACTTTAAATTAGATACTAAATCTAGCAATGAGAAATCGCAACAAATTTAACATAATATTCAAAGAATAATGACCATAAATTACAAATATGTTAAAGACAATCAACACAACAATCAAATGTATGGACTCATCTCCATAATCCATAACATTTTCCCATTTTCCCATGACTATACATAATTAACTAAATCTAAACCGTTGTTATTCCCCATTTATGCTTATAATCAACTTTAACATGATTGTGTCTCCTTCAAAAAGCAGATATAAGTTTGGTGTATATTAACCGTCAATTTGAAATAGATTATGTTTAGGACATGGCTTAATCTATTTTTTATTTTTTTTAATTCTTCTCGATTGGGATATAGTATTTGTACCTTGTTTCTCTTCTTTTATATATATTTGTTTTCACTCTTGTAATTCAAATAAATCATCAGCTTTTGTAATAGGTTGTGAAAAGATGGAAGAGTGGTGGACCCCTTTTAAAAATGATGAATTGATATTTGTCTCTCCAATAATTGAAATCAATTACATTACATAACATCATAAAAAACAATGAAGACATATCATCCAATAAAATGCCAAGTCACATAATACATAATTGAATCATATGGTAATATACTTTTATATTACAAACACAATTAATTTTTAAAATTTTAGTCTAAGAAGGTTTAAATATTTATTTACTCCTCATTTTCGGAGTGTTTGTTGTCAATGGTCCTAATTTTTTCTAAATGTTTAAAATAATCATCATTTTTGTAATTTATGTTTAATTTGATCTTTTTGTGTCACATTGTCATCATTTTGTACAGGTGACATTGTTTGTATTATTTCTTCCAGTGGACTGATTTGTGTACAGTGAGATGGAGAAACTAGGTTTAAATTAGGGATTTAGGGAAAACCTAATTAGGGATTTGGGGATTGATGGAAAAAATGTTCTTAGGTAAAAAAAATGTGATTTAGGGAAAACTTAATTATTGATATTTGGGTAGACAAATATCATCAACCTTTGGATGAGACTTGTCCCTTGTCATGAAGGTGTGAATCTTATTTTCAACCTCAATCCAATTGCATCCTGATATCTTCTTCGTGTTATTTTTCTTCATTCTCAACCCCACTTCTTCAACATCATTCCATTTTCCACCTGCTATAAAGATGTTTCATATCAATACATACAAGAAGGAGATTCTTAATAATAACTTGTAACCAATTATATATTAAAAAGATCAAAGAAGAAAAAAGAATGTAACAAAAAAATGGAAACGTTTAAAGAGAAAGAAGAGACACTCATGAGAAAGCAGAAGAAGAAAATAAAAAAGAAAGAAAGTGAAGAAAAAGAAAATTATATTAAACTATTCATATTACTTCAACCAATGGAAATAAAGAAGGGTATATAATAAATATAAACGTAAAAAGGATAGGAAAAAAATTGTATTTAAAGATATTACACTTTTCAATTCCCTTGTTATCAATTGTTATAAACAATTCACTACTTAATTATTGGAGATAAACTTTACTGAACCTCACGTGAACAAATACAATATATTATCCGTTAATTTTCAATTCCCTTGTTATCAAATTTTAATCCTTTTAAAAGCAGAAAACACTGTTCAATTTGTAAGGATTTAACTTATTTACATGACTTAATTAAATTCTAAGTGTATTTTACACTATATTTTTTATTTTATTTTTCTATTGAGTTTTTAAGATTTATATAATTTAATTGCTTTTTTTAGTTAAGACAATTCTTTTAACTTATATAACAAGAAACCATCCTAATAACCTACATTAGTGGTAACAAATAACAATAGGTTGACTATTACAAATAATGATCCAACAATATCCTAAAACTTATTTGATATATATTAATCAAAATATCTTTTTTATTTCAATAAAAAATGTCTTACATCTTTTAATACGTGGATGAATAAATATAGTACGAAAATTAACTAAATAAAAAATACAAATTTCTTAAACAGTTAATAAATCAAAATCATTTTATAAAGGCTGAATTGAAAATACAAACCACTTACAATTTAATTAAACTTGCTTATATTTCTCTGAAACTATATATTAGATCCTCAATTTTTCTTTTGTTATATATATATAAAAAAAAGATTTTACGGCGTTTGAAGTGAAAACAGAGTCAAAACAACCCCGATAGAAAATGGTGGAAAGATTACTCCAAATTTAGTGACAGTTTCACAAGAACAAGACAAGTGTGCACCACTTCACTCAGCTAACCGACACCTATGTCAAACCACGATGATCATCATCAACTGCTTCGAAAATTTTCACCTTTAAAATTCTCTGTCCTCGTCACTCAAACTACACTATCAATGGGACCCTTTCAGGTCACTAATTTGCGGTCATCTTAAGCTCTGGTCCAGACAAACAAACCATCATTGCATGCTTTTTTTTTCCTCCGCCATTTTCAGTTCTGAGTAACTTGTGAAAGAAAGCTCTCACCTTTTCATCACACTCCCACTCTTTTCTTCACTTTGCTCCCACCCTTTTGCTCACCCTCGTTGATCTCTCGTTTACGCCATCTTGGTCTCCCCAGTTTTCCCCACAGCACTTGTTCCTCTGTTTCCACTGGCGATGGCGTCGATGGGTTCTGCACCCTTTCTCGTGGAAGCCAATGCGGACTTCACTTTGATGATGATGAGGAATCTCAAGCTTTCTTCGCCTAAGTTTGGCTCTGTGAGTGGTTCATCGTTTGGACATTCGGGGGCAAGAGGGAGGGGGCGTGGAAGAGTGAACCATTTGTGTAGTAGGGGTTTATTGTGTTTGGTGGAGAATAATAAGCGAATAAGAGCTTCGGGGATGGGTTTTGGGATGAGTGAAGAGTCAGAGAAGATGGTTCAGGGCACAATTGAGAAGAGTAAGCAGGTTCTTGCTATGCAAAAGGAGCTTCTTGAAAAGGTATCATTTGTGTTGTGAAATGGATGTGTTTTGTAAAGGGTCTAGGATTTCATCTTTATGTTGTCCCCAAAAAGGTTTATGTTGAGACCCACGTAAGTGTTGATTTTTTTAATTAATACCTTTTTCAGACTACATGCATGCAAGATAGGTAGGAGTTTTGATTATAATTTTTGGTCTTTCATTGGATTGATTTGTTGAGATTGGGAAACTGGGAATTTATTGGAAAAATAAAGGATCAGAACTTTCTTTAGCTGTCGTTCTTGTGTTTTTTTTTTTTGTGTGTGAGCGACTTTGTTTGCTTTTTTATATGCTTTAATAACTGGTCATATTTTTATAAGCATTCATGTGGTTATATTACTTAGCTTTATTGTTTATTGTAGATTGCTGAAAGAAAGGAACTGGTCAAGTCAATAAATAGTGAACTCAGTCTTGAAGAAGGAAACGGTATTTCAGATGAGCACAGCAATGAATCCCTGTTAAGTACTGTTGAGAACCAAAATGGTGGCACTGTTTCAAGCCATGAATCGTTGTTAAGTAGTGTTGAGAACCAAAATGGTGGCACTGTTTCAAGCAATGAATCGCTGTTAAGTAGTGTTGAGAACCAAAATGGTGGCACTGTTTCAAGCAATTACGTCCAATCTAATGAGAAAGAAATACCAGATGTCTCGGTTTTAGGCATTGATCGTGGTATTGATAAATGTGAAGAGGATGATAAATTGTCTCTTGCTGAAAAGGCTTTAGCTACGCAATATCTTGATGAACTGTTGAATAGCAATAGATATGAGACAATTGCCCCTGATACCGTTGCCCCTTATACCGAACCAATCGAAATCCCAATTGGCACCAGACCCACCAATCATATTATTGAAATACTAGAAGGTATGAGTGAATCAAGTTTAGTTGAGGTTGCTAATGAAGCTGACATTGTTGAGAGTGAAGGTGAAAAAGCCCCACCATTGGCTGGGGAAAATGCTATGAATGTTATATTGGCCGCAGTAGAATGTGCTCCCTGGTCAAAAGCAGGTAACTAACATTATTTCATGTAATGTTTTCTTTGTGAATGTAAGCGACTGAACTCCTTTGTTAATTGTGACTAACACATATAGGCATTATTGAAAGAAATTTGATAAGAGGCTCTTTTTTGGCAACCTGTTCACTGGCCTGATGATGTGAAATATGAAAGACTTTTTTAGGGGGTCAAAATTCTCTTTTAAATTTCTATATTTATCATTGCATGCCTGGTTCTTGAATTAGCATTCTTGTGATGCATCTTACATGTGCATCTGCTGTTTTGTCTTGCTGTAATTTAAAACTTATACCTGAACTGATAGGTGGGCTTGGAGATGTTGCTGGATCATTACCTAAGGCTTTGGCTAGGCGTGGACACAGGGTTATGGTAACATGCTATTCTCTAAATGAACTGACAGAGCATCACTTAATTGGGGAAGAAAATATACTCCTTGCTTAAAGAATGTGTCAAATTGTCTTTTGAGATAAGGAAATTTTGTGATATTAATAAGAAATAGAAGATTGTCTATTAATAAGAAAAGAATAAAACTACAGTGAAGAAATCTCTGTGAATTTTGTGATATTGAGTTAGACTTAACAAAGACTTCTTCAACAAACACAAATGGTCTTGTTTTCTAGGTTTGATATATCCTTTGGTTGCGAGTAAATCCTTTCCTCCAAGTCACCATTGTCTTCACATCTAGTTGTTCTAACTTTGAGTCACATATGTATGAATGGATATTATCTAGAGTGCAGTGTATCTGTGAACTCCCATGCTAGATTACTCTAAACATAATGCTCACAAAAATCTGGCTTTCCAATCCATTGTCCACCAAGCACATCTTTCTTACTAAGCTCATCCATTTCACCCTTGCTGCAATGGCCTAACTTATATGCCATAAATGATTTTGGTCAAAATCATAAATAAAGGTTACTAAAACAAGATATATAGTCCATTCTTCAACTTTCTTTTCATATTAAGGCAAGATGAATTTAGATGACAGACATTTTTACTAAATGACTTCCTTAGGGCAGATTCCAGGATCTTGTATTCAAGTTGGGAATGACTGATATTATTTACCAACTTGAGAGTGTTGTCAATGGCAGATTATTAGGATAAAAAATATTCTCAATTTATCCATAGTCTAGGAAAAATATCTTCTGAATCTTTCTATTCATTTCAGCATATTTTTATTTCATTTTTTAAAGGGTTTGATTATTACAAAGATGAAATGTAATTTGTGTGATTGTTATTAATAAAATAATTCTTTATTTTCTTACATAGTTCAAGTGAAATGACAGCTTGTTTCATGTGTCATCAGATTATTATTGGACACTTCAATGAGTTTCATCTTCAGTTTTATTAATACTCCCATTGTCTTCTTTCTTTCTTTTCATTTTCTTTGTAGGTTGTAGCACCTCGATATAGTAATTATGCTGAAGCACAAGAGATTGGATTACGGAAACAGTACAAAGTGGATGGTCAGGTTTGGAGCAGCAACTCTATTCTTGATCAGTTATAACTTGTTGCTGCTACCTTGGTTTTGTAACAAACCATTGTTTTTGCTTCACAGGACATGGAAGTAACATATTACCATGCTTTTATTGATGGTGTTGACTTCGTTTTTCTTGACAGTCCAAATTTCCGCAATTTACAGAATAACGTATATGGTGGAAACCGAATGGTAATAATATATTTTGATCGAGTTGTAGTTGAACGGTAATAATATGCTTTTGTTGTGTTTTTCTGATTTAAGGTATTCTAGTAACTCCATCTTGCATTATCATATATGATATATTCAACTGTAACTATTTTTCTGCTCATATTAATTTCTTTCTGACTCAGTTCATGCCCTTTAATGGAACAGGATATTCTAAAACGCATGGTGTTGTTTTGCAAGGCAGCTGCTGAGGTATGTGAACTAAATGATTTAGTTCGTGACTACATTATTTATGGGGATGCTTGGTTGACAGCTATCTATTTTTTGTTAGAATTTTTTTATAAAGTTAACCAAATTTATCCTTATCCTTGATTTTTTTATGTAAATAGTATGTTTCAGGCAACTTGAAAAATATCAATCTGCATTACATCATTTGATAAAAATGTTAAAATAAGAAGTGACTAGAGGTACATTTGTAGTTCCACGCAATGTGACTAGCATAAACTCTGGTATTGTAATGAAACAAAGGTGCTTGCCAAACTAAGCTTCCAAAGATGACACTTGGGGCATCTCCATCATCATTTGTCACAGAATACTAATTTTGAATCTTTCCTCATTATCTCTCAGAATCATTTTTATGCATGCTTTCATGCATCACTGATTAATGGACAGGACTGCCACAGTAAATATGTAAATATACCTTTAGAATTACTTAACCCTGGGGTCCCCAAGAAAGTTCTTACATGATAAGGCCTATAAAGCAGGATGCTTGTGAGTAGCCAATTTGATAGAATTATTCTCAAATGCCAGAGTTGTTGACATAGTTTATCCAAATCATTTGTATCAACTGTCAAAAGTCTTTTTGCAGACATATGCTATATGAAATCCTTATAGTTGTCTACTTTCAATGGATAAATGACGTTAATGATTTTCAGGTTCCATGGCATGTTCCATGTGGTGGTATTTGCTATGGAGATGGAAATCTGGCCTTCATTGCAAATGATTGGCATACTGCATTGCTGCCTGTGTACCTGAAGGCATATTATCGTGACAATGGTTTGATGAAGTTCACAAGATCTGTTCTTGTGATTCATAACATAGCACACCAGGTTCATCCTCTAGCTATTTATGTGGTTAATTACATATCTATTGAGTGTTGGAGTGGAGTTAATCTTGGCTATACAATTGTAGGAGATCTCATATTAAGTAGAGATATACCAAATTATGGTATGTATATGATGGTTTTGTAAGGTTAAATTAAACTTAAAAGTCTACTTTTTGCGATGGTAGCAATAGTAAAGTTTGAGAGGATCATCTTCCTCTCTTGTTCATTGAAGGGGACATCTTTTGAAACAAAGAATATTTTGGATGGTGGTCACATTTATATCCTAGGATCCAGTTTTACCTTTCCATTACTATGAACATGCACATATTTTAGGTTGGAGTATGTATGGGTAGAATGAGGATAGGACTTCCATGGGACTCTATCCTGTGATGATTCATGGAAAATTACAATATCTTGGGATGACATAATTGCATAAGATGTTTGCAAAGTTTATTTTGTTTAAATTGTGATTCATGTTAGTTAGGAAAACACATTCGTTAGTCTTTTTCAGATAGTCTTAATAAATGAGTTTCATCTCCCTTTTTTTAGTTTACTCTGATATTTGGAGTCCTTTCCATATTGTTCCTCCTTCTGTTCTTTTAAATATTTTATTACCTTTATTGATTATTATTTTAGACGTACTTGGATTTGGATTTTCTAATGTAATAAAAATACAATTTGGTATATCCATACGCACTTTATGTAGTGACAATGCTTATGAGTATTTGTTGAACCAGTTCCACTAGTTCATGCAATCCAATGATATTCTTCATCAAACATTGTATCCTCATGCACTCCAACCTTTTAAATATTATGTGAATGTGAGTATGCATGTATACTGTCTTGATGATTAATGCTAATGCACTAGTCAATGCAAAAAAATGTTTTCTCATCTGATGCATTTATGTTTGCTTCACTTATGGAAGGTGGATTGTTGTATCTATAAGCAATTATTTTATCTTTAAACAAGAAAAACTATTGTCAAGGCAAATCCCTGTTCCATTTTCATAAGGGTTGGATTTTATATCACAGGGTCGTGGCCCGCTTGATGAATTCCGTTACACGGATTTACCGGAGCACTACATAGACCTCTTCAAATTTTATGATCCGGTTGGAGGTGAGCACTTGAATATCTTTGCGGCCGGCATAAAGGCAGCCGACCGGATTGTCACCGTGAGTCATGGATATGCATGGGAGATCAAAACTTCTGAAGGTGGTTGGGGTTTGCACGGGATCATGAATGAGAATGACTGGAAACTGAGGGGAATTGTCAATGGAATTGACACCAAAGATTGGAATCCCAAGTTTGATGTTCACCTGAAATCAGATGGATACACCAACTACACCATTGAGACCCTGCAACACGGCAAGCGCCAATGCAAAGCCGCCTTGCAGAGGGAGCTCGGATTGCCGGTTCGTGAGGATGTTCCATTACTCGGATTCATCGGAAGGCTGGATCATCAAAAGGGCATCGATCTCATAGCCGAAGCAATTCCATGGTTGATGGGTCAGGATGTGCAACTTGCAATGCTGGGAACAGGAAGGCCTGACTTAGAAGATATGGTTAAGCAACTTGTGTCCCAACACAGTGACAAAATCAGAGGATGTGTTGGGTTTTCTGTGAAGATGGCTCACCGGATAACAGCCGGCGCAGACATATTGCTCATGCCATCAAGATTTGAGCCATGTGGATTGAATCAACTCTATGCCATGAATTATGGAACAATCCCTGTTGTGCATGCTGTTGGTGGATTGAGGGACACTGTGACACCTTTTAATCCATTTGAAGAATCTGGTCTTGGATGGACTTTTGATTGTGCAGAAACTAATAAGCTAATAAACGCATTAGGGAACTGTTTGATGACCTTTAAGCAGTTTAAGCATAGCTGGGAAGGGCTACAACGGCGAGGAATGATGCAGGATCTGAGTTGGGACAAAGCTGCTCAGCAGTATGAGGAGGTTCTTGTTGCTGCCAAGTACCAATGGTGAAAATTTGGCTTCTACTCAACCTCAGAAGATTCATCCATGTGAGTGCACTCATGGTGCTGAGTTTCATCAATGTGAGTGCATTCATGGTGCTGAGTTATATCATGGTCTGTGCAAGGGAAATGGATTGTGTTGTTGTGGCCAAGTTGTTACAACTTTCTTGATGCCGGTCCTGGAGGAACATTTTTGGCCCTTAACTAAGGTTTATGTAATAATCACTTGTTATATATGTCATCTCTGGCACATCTAGTATTGTCCTTTTTCAATAAAGAAAGAAAAAACAAAATAAAGAATAGAGTATTAGCCCTTTAGATAGATGAATTCTATACCTTTCAATGTTGCAGTGGTGTGTCTACAACTATGTTACATAGCAGTAGCAGAATAATGAAACTTGTAGTGTGTAGATGCTTACTTGTCTTCTTTATAATCATTTTAGAATTGAAATAGTGTCTTTTATTTTTGTTCTAATGCATGGCTACACCTTGTTTTAATATGATTTGACCTACCACACTTAATCCTGCATTATTCAGTTTTTGTAGTTTAGGAATACATTAAAAAGAAGACAATGAAGGGTTTCTCAATTCTAGTAGTATATGTCAATATATAAGCCAATTAGTTTCTTATTATAAATGTTTTAGTTGAAGGTTGTGTAAAAAGACAACATATAATAAATATATTTGATCTTTTCACCACAATCTTGTCCATTATGATATATTTGTCTTGTTTGGTGTCTAGAGTTATTATGACATTCTTAAACTATTACTCTTAGTTGTCTGAACAACAAAAGATACAAATAGTTCACATAAATTCTATATGCAAATTTCGTAACTACTCATGCATTTAACTTGTATGTTTTCGGTTTGAAAGGAACACTTTTTAACAGTGCAACATAAATTCTGAATACATAGCTAAGAAGATAAAATAAGATAGGGTGGTTTTTTTGTGTACAACATGTATTTTGAAGATAGAGAGATGTATCGACTAAATTAGCTATATCAAAATTTTATTCATAAACTCTGCATAGAAAAAATGAAATAGAAAACTCGAAATATTATTTTAATTTTGAATCAAATAGAAAAAGTGATAAGGTCACATTCTTATTTTATCCCAACACAACCTTACAATAAAAATAAAAATTCTTCAAGACTATTTGTTCAAATTCAAACGTCAAACATTTACACGTTTTCAAACTGATAGCATAAAAACTGACAGATGCTGAGAGAATCTGTTCAAACATTTCTCCTGCCATATGCAACCGTCATTGCATCCAACATATAACATTTGTAAAATATAAAATGTTGTCTTGTCTTAAATGTAATATTTATCTGCCATGACTTTTTCTTTTTCTTCATAAATATGACGGTCATTTTAAGTCATGCTTATCTTTCATTAAAAAGCATAAAACAGAATCTATTTTTATTATAAAATATCTTTTAAACTTAATTCAATTTTACAAAATTTTGTAAAATAATTTATAAAATGATATCTGTATTTATTTATATATTATAAAATTATCTTATTAATCGATATGTAATTCCAATATTTTTACATACAACTTGTCAATTTCAATGAAATTCCACAATCCAATTGTCTTCTCTTTCATTTGGTGAGAAAACACATTTAGGGTTTCTTCAATGCTTCCACACTTACCACACATATAATGTCAATCACTCCATGTTACCTTTCTCTTCAGGCAAGTGCTATTTCTTGTCTCAATCTCTTTGCATTACCAAAAAAAAGGCCTTAATTAAGCAATTATCTTAAACTTCATCTTATTTAAGAGGGCATTGACATTGTTATTAAAGAGAAATGGTGACATGTATATCAATGGCTTGCATCAATGGTCCAACATTATGGATTAGTTACACAACAACCTAAAAAAAAGTTGACATTTGAATTTAGAACAAAACAATGATAATAGTAAAATTGGAACTTCTAGAGGATCTACCACAAGAAACTTTACTTCAATAATTTGAAATGACAAAGAAAATTTTCCAGAAAAAGAAAACATGTATCACTACTTCAATCTTCATGCATTTCAGCTATACAGGTATATATTTTTTCCATGAAAAAGTTAGTTTAGGATATAAAATATTAATTTTAGATAATCTAATTCAAAATATTTAAGGTGTCAGAAATAAACAAAAAACTATCGATATTAAAAGTCAAATCTTATTTTTACTGATGTGTATTCATGTTAAATAAAACATTCAATATTTAATTAAAAAAAATTGATACGGTTAGTTGAAAGTTTATATCTTGCCTCGAGCTAAAGAAGAGAGTAAAATATCAATAATTTATAATAATATATAATTCTTAGTTTTTCTGTGATAGTTTCACTCTGTTTTTATCTTTAAATAGTTCAAACATCGAATAAATAAAGAAGGAAAAATTGAATATATTTTAAAAGGACTTTTTTTTTCTAAAACTTTTTAAATTATTATATTTATTTATAGCTCCTAATCTTTTAATTATAAAGAATGCAACTGCATAAGCACAAAAATACCTGTGTTTGTGGTAAGTTCTCTCAATCTTCTAAATATCTTGATGGAAAGGCTAAAGTTTAAAAACTTTAACATATTAGGAAAGATACATAAAAAAATACCAATTTTAACTAAAATAAGAAATACAAAAACTAGTCAAAACGTAATTATAGACTTTTTTTATTAATTTTCATGTGTTGAATAACTCACTTTAATTTTTTACAAAGAAAAAATTTATAAAAAGAACTTAAAAATAAAATAAAGTTAACTAAAATTACATAATTTTAAAAAATAAATCACTACATCCGTTCACATTTTTACTTTTGGGACCCTCTCAATCTATATATTGACTCTAAGCATTAATATGAGTGTGCAAACATTTATAAATTGAATCGTTTACGTTCTCATAAACTTATTACTTAAAATTTATCATCAAAATATAATTTTTCTAAAAACGTGTATAAAAAAATTTTCCCCATTCAAACTCATTTCTCATTCAATGAAATCCTTCAGATTATTTTGAGCATTTTAAATGGAAGAAAGATGAAATTATGACCAAATTAACTTAGAAACATTAGGACACAGAAATAGCACATCTCACAATTAAAGCTAATTAACAATTACTCTATCAATACCATTATCCCTATCACATAAGAAAAATGTTTGACTTTGCATTACAACAAAAATTCTTCATTGCCAAATTCTTCATTGTTATTCTTAGTTTCCCTTTTCTCTTTATGCATGTTTTCTATCACATTTTTCTCAAATACTACATCAACCACTCCCAACACGTAATCATTTAGCATCTCGTTTTTTCTTATATATAACACATTCATTTTAACACTCATCTCCATGACTCTAATCTTTCTCAGAAAGGAAAAGGAAGATGTCAAAAAGGAATTCACAATACAAATGCAAGTTTTGTTAAATTGAAGGCTTAAGTTTATCACTACAATTTTCTCTTGGTTAGAATATTTTAGTGCCTTATCTTGGTGTTGTTTTGTCCCCACTTTAAGATTCGTTGATTGTTCTCTCAGTTGTATGTCTATTCCTAGGTTATAATTTAACCAAAAAAGTTATTTATAGAAATTTTGCTTTGATTTCAACGATACCATTGTAATGCTAGTGCTCATTTGTGTGACCATTTATTATACAAATACTATTTTGATCTCTATTCTCCACATCTTAGTCATATGTCTCTTGATATATGAAATTTGCAAACTTGGTTACTGAGATGTTCACGTTTCTTGGTACAAAGCTATGAGCACCTGCATAATTTTGTGGTGCCATGTAACATCATCAGATTCACATATTTTGAAAAATTGAAAATCATTTCCATATGTGAAAATAAAATATAAGGAGGGCATTATGTTGCCCCCATAAAATGAATGATCAAACATAATCTCATTATTAATGTACATGCATTTGATAGGTGCCAATGAAAGAGGCTAAAATCTAAAAGAAATGCAGTCAAAATTTACTTTTGCAACCAAAAGAGAGAATTTCATATTTCTATAAATTGTTTGGCTGAAATAAAGGGTACCTAACTATGTTGTGTACGAAACTTTTTTCGGCCATATTTAGGTTTAAGAGTCCAGATTCTCTGCTGATTTTTAGTTGTTGTCCCTCTACTAAAGTTTTAGAATACATTGATGTTGGTATATTAAAAAAATATATTTTAAAACATTAAAATCATTGTACCTCAATATATTTTGAATACATAATAGAAGTACAACACCAAAATTCCAACAGAGAATCCAAATTCGTCATTTAACTAACATATATTATGCCCTCTTTTTTTGGTCATTGCCCTTGACACATGGGAAGACAGTAGAGTTGAAGATAGATATTACAAGACAAAAGTTTAAGCATTTCAATTAAATTACAACCTAAACTTGGGCAATTTCTTTCTGAGGAAAAATGAGAGGTCACAAGCTTATGGTAGTGTTAGGGATTCTTTTAGTTTCCTAACATATTTATAAAACAGTTCCATGCTGCAGAATGTCTGTCCAACATTCTGCAGAATGCTGCAGAATGTTGGAAACAATACCACAATATTAAGCTCAAATGGATTGGTCTATCTTGACTTTCTCATAATTTAAATGGCCATACCAGTTTTTTAACTTTTAACTAATGCTACCAATGAATTGTTTTGTGAGGGGAAAGATACTGAATTACATGATTACTAAAGACATTAGCAGCTAAAAGAAGAAGAAATCCTAACCAGCTCTGGTGGGTCTTAAGAACCAAGGACTAGCAAAGTATGACACAAAAATGGATTGGTCATTGGTGGCTTAATTTTTTGAAGAACTGATCTCAACTTGGTGTGAATGTGATGGACCTAAAGTAAAAATTGCTTCAAAAGAAGGTCTAGCTAGACAGTTGTTGATGGTCCAAGTGCTAGGTGTTCAATAAAAGTTAGAAATACACTCTAAGATGTTCTTTATTGTTAGGAAAAATTCAAGTGAGGCCTTCTAAATATGAAGTGAGATCAGTAAGAACTGCTTCGTGTAGCAGAATTCAAATGAGTTTCACTCTATAGTAGAGATTGAAGAGTGAGTTGAAAATAGTACGTTAAAGAGTGTAGTGGCAGCATTTCTCATGTTTATGCCGATGGAGATCAATGAATTTCACGAAGGAGATATCTAATTGAAAGAAAGCCTGAGAACTCCCTATTACGGGTGACATCAATTGTCCTGTTATGGGTGACATCTATTGTCTTGTACCAGAGACTAAATGGGCCGGGTCACAATCGAATCGTGACGATTGGGTTATGCTCTTAATTTAAAATATTTGTGTCCTGACTAATAAAGGCTATAGCTTTTGCTTAGTGGTAAGCGTTCGATCCTAACACTCCCCACTTAAGATATCTTGTTAAGAGTTTCTGAGTGAAATTTTTGCCTCATCCTCCTAAAATGTTTTAGTTATTTGCAATACAACAGATAAATATACAATTGGAGAACTAAGAATATAACTGAATCACAGAAGATAAGACTATTCAACCAAGACAGAGACTAGAAAACTGCAATTGAGACAAGATGACTGATAGGATTTGCTAATTTCAACTAGTGAGACAGACAGAGTATTCAAATAATTTAAAATCTGGTATGTTCAAAATTATAATTGAACATGAGTTCATATACACCAAAGAAAAATGTAGAAATAGAAATCAAAAGTTTGCTCAATGCACTACAGATGAAAATCTTACCAATAGTAGAAACAAATGACTTGTGCAATAACCTTGATTTGAAGTTCTTGCAAATAAAATTTTTTCAAAGTCATGATACTGATAGTCTAGCACATGCAAGCAGGAAATGAATGGTCAAATGCAATCACAAAAACTTATTTACAAACAATATGTGTATCTGAGTATTACAAAAGTAAATTAGAATCAGCCTAACTAGAAAATATATAGAAAATTAAGCATGGGTTCCAGCAGTGGCAAAAAATGCTGTGGTAACAGATAGAAACATAAACCAAGTGGATTTCTTATGGAGAAACAAAGGAATTATATATTATAATTCAGGATTCAAAATAGTTTTGTTCTGTTTATACAAACAGATAACAAGATGAAAAATTAGAACGAACGAAGATGCAACTGGCTAAGTAAAAGTCTGATAAATATCATACAACATATACAATATAACAATATACAAAACGAGACATACACAAAGTAAAAAATAATTCTAAAATTTACCATCCAACTGTTTTCTCCATTACCAAACTCAATTTTCTGAAAAAAGAATTCAAATAGAACCAAAGCTTTCTTCTACCTGAATAAAAAGATGCCACGTCCTTGAGGTTGAACAGTCTCTCCCACAGTGAACATTCCGGACATCTTCTGCTACAATCACAACACAGGGCAATGAAAATAGAGGAATCTTCCTATGAATGAATTTTTTCAAGATTGAAACAAACTCAGATATATGTTCAGAACATCAAACTTAATCTGTCATAACCTGGAGCACATAGCAAGATTAAGAACTTGTCCTACACTTATCTTCCCAAAAACAACACACAGCATAACAATAACCACAAGAGAGTAAAATTCAAAACCATGATGCAAAAATCTATATAAATCTTGAAAACTCAAGAAGTAAATTAAAATAAAAATGTTTTTTTGTATTTCCAGGTATAACCAACTAATTGTGTATGACCCATAGTTCCTTACAACTTATTGCCAAGGGGCTTATTTAAAGACATCCTAAATTCCTACAAGATCAATGAACACAAGGACAACAAGTACACATTCTCTGGTTGATCCACTTATCCCTTTCCTTCCTTCCTTCCAATAAATCAAAAGGGTGTCCTCTCCTCTCCTGTTCCTACTGGAACAGGATTGATGCAGCTGCTGCTACTTCTTGATCTTTCGATGATGCTTCCTAGGTCCTGGCACCTCTAACCTTCCGACAGAACATCCACACCTTGCTCGTAGCACAAGCACAGCCCTTCCATTAGGCGGTGCCATCTTCTTGAGCTCAGCCTCCAGCTCCCTATGATGATCACGGGGCAATTCAAAGAGACCCTTCTTCACACCACCACTGCCACCACTCTCTTTTGCAGAATTCACGGAGGAAGAAGCAGAATTCTTCACACAATCTTCAGTCTCCAACTGAATGTCAAACTCAGCAGCCTTCCTCAGACCCTTGCAATTGGGATTCCCACACCTCCTACTGGTGCAAGCCACCACACCCCACGTGGCCAATGCAGCGCACACAACACTCAAACCTATGGAAACATAGATCCAAGGTGCAACCGAAACCTCTTCCTTAACCAAAAACACGACAACCTTAACCCCGTCATAGCACTTAGTCACCAAAAATTCCAAGTAAGGAAAGAACAAAAAGCCACAGGCACAGACAACAGCAATGAACATCACAACATCAACCATGGCCGATCGAGATCGATCGCAGGGAGGAATCTGAAGGGAATTCGATGATGCTGACGATGATGAATTGGGGGTTCTCCGATTCTTCTGAAGATGATTGATTTGCCTTGATTTCGAACCAAAATCCGCAGAACAAATTGAATTCGCCATGGAAGATGATTGATCAACGGACTTGCAGATAGAGATCGAGCTATGGAAATAGACCATTTCAAAAAAGGACACAAAATCTTGAATCGGAAATAACCCAATTCCTCCTCTTTTCCTTTTCCAGATCAAACCCACAATTATTGAACGAAATCGGATCGACCCACCTCGCCAAAAGTCCAAAAGATTGCAACTTTGGCACGGAGAAGATCGAAACCCGTCGGTGACCAATCGGGTCGAAATTCACAAAAAGATCATTTTTTTTATAAATTTTCTTATTTTTTTATGCTGGGCAATGAAATTGAATATGTGATTATCTAAAAGAGAGTGTTGAAGAGAAAAAAAATTAACGTTTGGCTAATGGGGTTTTGGCCGGCTTGAAGGGATTGGTGATGCTGTTGTTATTGCAGAAAGAGTAAGAGAAGAAGATGTAGAAGAAGGATAGAGAGGACAATGAAGGAAGAATCATCATTCACTGCTTTATTATCATCATATGAAATCAGCAATGTTCATTTATTTACTTATTTTTATTTTATTTTTATTACTTATAAGGAGGGAGAGAGAGAGATAAGAGTTTAAGTTACACACACTCCAGCCATCATAGATGAAGGAAATGACACGTTTTGTTTAAGGTGGGCTATGCAAAGGAATGGAATGGGCTTGGATGATGCAACTCTTTTACAAATCATGGGTGAATGATTTGGTGGGGCATGGCCCACCTCTCTCTTCGGAAAATGCCATTTTGCTTGTTTAATAATTATTCTATTTGTGACTAAATAGCATCAAGGAATATGTACCTAGTGACGTTAATTTTTTTTTTTTCTATGAATCACTTTTTTTTATGTGTGAAAAGTATTCTTGTAGAGTTTAGTTAGATTTTAAACTCATTTCTAACATAGTATTAGAGTGAGTCAGGTTAGAACCTATTTTTGGAAACTTTGTTGAACATTTTGTTCCACCCGATATCAGACCGCTAATGGACCATCCATTCATTTCTAGTTTTATGCATGAGATGTATATACCTTGGCACGAGGGAGTGTGTTGAAAGTCCTACATTGACTAGAGATAAGATCAATTCATAATATATAAGTAGGATGCAAATCTCACCTTACAAACTGGTTTTGTGGGGTTGAATTAAGCTTTAAACTCACTTTTAACGGTTTTAATTTATAAGGAAAAGGATAAATAAGTTAATGGGGATGTGAAAATTATTTTAATAGAGAAAGTTGTCTAGAGAAATGTTTATAGTTTTCATAAGAAGTTAAAAGGAATTTAGGAAAAAAAAATTAAATAATGGAGAATCATTGTGGAGATTCAAAACCACTTATTTATAATTAAGCTAAATTACTATAATCATTTATATTTAACTAATGGGCTAACTTAAGAAAATATAGTTTTATATATTTGTAAAAAAATATTTGGTGCCTTCTAATTTTATAACAGGCTAATTATTTTTGCATCTCAAAATTAAATCTCACATCTCATGATAAGATAAAATGTAGAGAGAATTATATTGTTTGGTAAAAGTTCACTACGAGGGGAAAAAGAAGATAGTAGAAGATGGGGTCAAAAGCTATTTTCATGGTTAACTTTCTTTTTATTCTTTTATTATATTTTATATGTTTTCTCTTTTTTTATTATTATAGTTTAAGCTAATGAGTTTTTTATTCAATAAACGTGTGCATATATGAATTAAATCATGATAATTTAATGTCAATAAACTTAATCAATAAATATATTGTCAAGAGTAATATATTGACAAAAGAGAGGCTGATAAAAAAAAGACTGAAAATTAGCATAAACTTTTAACCATCACTTATAAGAAAATTTATTGTAATGAATGTTTCTTATGTTGAAATGTTTTTGCGATAGTTAGATAACTATAACTATAATATATATATATATATATATATATATATATATATATATATATATATTTATTTATTTATTTATTTATTTGTGAATAGTATGGGTCATATCAAGAATATATCATATTCTGATAAAATTTATCTAAATTAAAAATTGACAATGCTATTATATTTGCGTTATTGGAAATTTATGATTTTAAAATTAAAACTTAAACAATAAAAAAACACATCATAATAGGGCAACTAATGCATATAATAATAATAATAATAATTTATATTTTCAAACCATAATAAAAAGTTACATCAGTCACTTTTGAAAAAAAAAACAATCATATCACAATGAATCAATCCCAACACTTAATAATATAACTTTAAAGCTTATTTAAGTTATTTATTAGCCATGAAACATATCTTATGATTATGCTATCAATTATATTCACATAAGAATCAAACTAATTAAAAGAGTGGCTTGTAATAAAAAAGAGTTAAAAGTGAAAAGGGAAGAATAAGAGAAAGGATTCTTGCATATAAAAGTGATAACAATATTCATTATGTTAGTGCACTAAACACATTAAAAGATTTGCAACAAGTGGAAGTTTTTAATCCCTCCAAGTAAGTACATTCAAAACTATTTAAGAATCAACATCTTTCTATGGCAATTGGAAGAATTTATATATAATGTGACTTTATTAGTTATACATAAACTTTTATTCTTTAATAATTTTTAATTAGACAATAGTATTTTAATTTTCATATGATTTAAAATTTCCTTTTATACAAATTATGTTTATAAATTTTATATTATTTTATATTTGATTTCAATATATTAAAATTCACATAATATGTGTTTACAAATTGTTTTCAATATCATTTTTTTTTCAATGACTTACAAATTGTCTTACGCTAATATAGTCAAAATTTAACAATAATACATGATGCTCCTTTTTAAATTCTAATAGAGTTGTGGGCATGAGTTGAAATAAATTTTTGAGTTATTAAATAAATTAAAATTATACATTATTAAATACTCAAGATATTTAGAATAGTATTTTTATGTGACAACAAACAACAAATAAAAATATATCATAATAAATTAATTTAATATGATAAATTAAAATTTATAATTTTTATAATATAAATCAATATTTAAATATAATAATATATAAAAAGTACGTAATAAAAATTAATGAGACCATGCAAATTTAATTGATAGATTTGAAGAAAACTTGTAGATGTACTTTACACTTATAACAAAATAGCCTAAACATATATAATTTCCATAAAAGAAAGGTGTAAGTAAACTTTAAGTATATTGAATATGTATTCTTTATTTATGAAATAATTATTTATTTAACAATCACCAATCTTGCTGAAAAGGTTTTTAAATTAAGTTAGGTTTATATTTGACTCTTAAAAGGAAAAGATGTCACTCGAAAATAAGACCCTTTTAAAATAAGTAATAAAAAAAATTTTCCATTTCTGATAAACTATTTTATTATATATTTCTTTTAAGTCGTGTTGTAATTAATAACTGATTTTAATTTTTGTTAATGTGAGTCATACGGTATTAGTTACTTCAAATTATATAGGTGAAAATACATGTGTTATGCGATATGTATTACCTTTTAATGATAGTTAAAATAATATTAATAATAATAATGATATTATTATAATTATAATATAAAATTATATATAAATAAATTTTATAATTTTATTATAAGTAATTTTTTATTTTATAGAATTTTTAATTAAAAACTGATTAAGTTTAGAAAACGATTAAGTAAAAATAAAAATGGTTGATTAAAAAAAAGTTATAATATTATTATAGTCTCTATTTTTGTTTGTCAAGTCCTAATATTTTTTTTTGTTTACTATGGTTCAAATTTTCGTCAATTTTGTACAAATTTTTTTTACTAATGTTATTTAAATAATTAATAAAGAGTGAACCATGTCACATGTTAGTTTGTAATTTTTAATTTTTAAAAATTTTTCTTAATTTAAAAAAATGTTCATGTGTCAAACCAACATCGTGTCACGTGATAGTAACAATGTTACGTGTCAGAGTTAATATCATGTGTCAGTATTAGTGTCACCTGTTAGTTTCTTATATTCGATTTGGTCCCAATCTTGTTTAAATGACGTAGTTTTGTCCCTTTCCAAATTCAAACTAAATTAAATTTTTATATAACTGTTATGCTGATTTTTAGGTTAAACTATCTAATTATTTTTAACCTAAAAAACACATAAAATATTAAATAATTGAATTGATTTTTAACCTAAAAATCACATAAAGTATTAAATATTTTATGTAATTTTTAACCTCTTAAAATTTCAAACCAATGGTGTTAGTCCCCATTTCTAAAATTTCCATTCTAATTTTAAACCAACTCTACTCCGAAATTGGAAATATTTAATAAAAATGTGAATTTTAATAAAAATATTAATATAAAATATAAATTTGGTTTTAATTTGGAAAATGACAAAATTGCTCCATTTAAAAAAATTGGGATTAAATTGACAAAAAAATAAATATAGGGACCAAACTGAAGATAAGACACTAACACATGACATTGATACTCACACATGACATGACGACATTGTTTTTCAAATTACGAAAAATTAAAAATTAAAAAAACCACAAAGTGACACATAACATTTGTTATTCACTATCCATTAATTATTTAAACGATGCTAGTCAAAAATACTAAATTGAACAAATTTGATGAAAACTAAAACCTTATTGAACAAAAAATGATAATATTAGGACTGAATTAACAAAATCGAATGAAAATAGGGACTAAATTAATATTTTAACCTTAAAAAAACAGTCATTTAGAGGATGAAGTTAGTAAAATAATAATTTTATTAAAAAAACTATTTAAAAGGTAAAATTGGAAAGCAGATATGGACACCAAAAAGAGAAATCCTCTTTATTTATATATATATATATATATATATAAGATTATATATAGATATAGATACAAAACTATGATGGAAAAAAATACAATAAATTTATATTTTAGAAGATAAAAAATATTTGTATAGATTAGAACTTTTAGTTTTGATAAAAAAAAGTTCATAGATTACTTTATAATATACTAACGCCATTTAAACTAATTCACTTATTTTAAGAAAATTGTTTGACAAAGTTCCTTCAAGGTAGAATATAAGACTCTGAAGAGTCAAATTGTTGCATGCTAGGGAAAAAATTGAGTTATAAAGAAAAATAGTAATTTGCAAAAGACTGACGTGCAAGTGAGGAAAAGTTTAACGGAATAGTAGAACATATGAGTATAATAGTAAATAAGATAATTGAGCAAATATTGCATGTGATTATTTGTTGTATTTATAGGTTTTACATACCTTTAGATGAATAAATTAAGTTTGTAATTTGTTTTCGGAGTATGAGGTCGCTCGATCACGTCCTAAGGATCATTCGAGGGTATCTGTCAAAGGTTCTCCAATGCCAAAGTTAGGTCGATCCATATGTGAGAGTATTAGATACGCAATTATTGAGAGTGAGTAACTTATCATCTTACCTAGACCCCTATTTATAGATTTTGTAATGGACTTTTGATTAGGGTCGGTCTATATTAGAGTTCAATTCCTTTAACCATGATTAGTAACCTTAGTCATTAGTTTTCTTCTTTTAGTCATCCGATCATCATCGGTCGGCCAATTTGGAATTGAATATAACAGCTCTGTAACGCGGATGGTTAAGTGACTATCCGATTTCCCTTAAGGTTGGACGATCCATACTATACACAATCTATAAATATATTTTACTTATTATCACATATAAACATTCTCCAATATTTAGGTAACACTATTATCTTTAAGAGTATCACTAACTCCGAATATTTTAAGATTTCTGCTAAATATATCGAGATCCAAATATGTCTAGTCGAATACTCGAATATTTCGATCCAAATAGGTACAACAACAATAAATTAGTTAATAATACTCTTATTCTTACGTTATAGTTATTTTATTATGGAATTTTTTTTTTGTTTTTTTACCTTATTTCTTAAATTTATGAGATAATATAACTTCTTTTTTCCGTGATAATTATGCATTGAAAATTGTTTGGAAAGCGAAAATTAAAAGAGTTATAATAGAATAATTAAATATTTTTTATTTGATGAAAAAACCTTAAACTACTATTATTTAGGAGGATATGGGAGTAATTTCTATTGTTGTTCTAAAATTATCCTTAGAGTTAAAAGTAAAGTAGTTAAATGTAACTTTGATTTTGGTGAGTACTTTGTTCTCAAATGAGTTTAGGAGAGAGAAGTTTTATGTCCTTCACTTAAAATATTTACCATATTAACTTTTTTTTTAAATGAAAACATGTTCAGTAATTGAGGATATTTTGAAAAATAATTAATACATTAACTACAAACGAGTCTTACAAAAATGGACGATAAGTTATTTAAAAAAAAGTTTATAAATAGGAATGATGGGACTAGTATTTTTACTTTTGTACACACAGACCATGAAGTAATTTTAACGTGATGAATTATCTTTTCTTACATTTTTTTCATCTTAAAGAGTGTCTATATTTGCAACTCATGTACAAATTCATCATCTTAAATCAGCGCAAATCAGTAGAACCAAACACATCTGCAACTCACTTTCTATCTGCATGAACAGTACTCATGCGGATCCAAACACACCATTAGAGTGGTAGCGTTAAATATGTTAGATACCTTACTGAATTTGAATACTCTATAAGTGATATTCGATTTTTATGTGTTATGCTTTTTAGAATGAAATATAAAATTATTATATTTCTTAACTTTCGATTAAAATCATAAAATTATAATTTTATAATTATGCAATTTTTATTAAAAAATTGTATAATTATAAAATTATACATTAGAAATTATAAAATTTTAAAATTTTAAAATTTTAAAATCATAAAATAATAAAATAACATGTGACGACAACTTAGATGACATGACAATATAACATCCACTTCATCGACTTAACACATACATCAACAAGACTCAATTGAAAAAAAAAATTGAGTACTTAATAAACTATAAAAGTTTATTAGAAAAACAATTAAAAACTCCTTATTTAGGAAAGACTTAAGACATAATTAAGTTTATATTTTTTTAACTATAAGCAAATGTGAATTATTTTAATTTGATTTAATTATATTTTTTTCTAAAATACTCTAACTTTAATTAGTGCCTATTCCTTTCAATTCTTAACATAAGACTTAATATATAGAGGGATAATTATGGAATGGAAGCTTGGTGAGTGTTTCACACATGAACAACGTACGAAAGTGAGAAAAGCCATAAATACAAAGAAAACAATTGCGTGTTCATTCATCAAATCATTGTTACTCCTTAATCGCATTATTAGTCAACAAATCCACATGCTTTCCACTTTCTTTCGTGCCTTTCTTGGAAGAAATCTTGGACAAATGTTAGGTTTAAGGTCACTATGACACCACCAAGATTCAAAGAATTAGATTAATTATTTTTTATGTGATATTTTTAGTGAGATTAATTATTTTTAATTATATATATATATATATATATATATATATATATATATATATATATATATATATTACCATTTACTAGTATTATTTTGTGTGTTTTCCTTCTAAATTTTGTTTGACGTATTTTACGATTTTTTTTTACATATTTTACCATCACGTTCAATACAAAAAAACATTGTTTTTCAAAATAATTATAGTAAAATATATCGTTTTCAAGTTAGCATTTTATGACATATTTAATGTGTCAGTAAAGTACGCTAAATTTAAAAATATTTAATAACAAATATACAATTAAGTTTTTTTTTATAATTTTTTGATAAATAAGTCAATTTCGAATTCTTACCATAAATCGTAATCCAATATTGGCACTTTTGTTTTAGTAGGTTGTTTCATTCTTATCATATTTTCATCCTTTTATGTAACCACCAGTGAAAACATATGCGCTTTTTTTTTTTTTTTTTTTCATTTATATAATTTTTTTTTTAATTTAATTTTAAATAATTAATTTTTTTTTTTTAATAAAAAAAAAAATAAAAAAATAATAT
>Ga0214543_1004423_pt1 | contig 26647 bp, 10 predicted proteins | sample CNSS2metaG_FD_160094 | JGI IMG/M metagenome (GOLD analysis project Ga0214543, IMG submission 160094) | Root nodule microbial communities from cowpea collected in UCLA plant growth center, Los Angeles, California, USA - CNSS2 | ecosystem: Host-associated > Plants > Roots > Nodule | place: USA... | reverse complement strand
ACATAAAATATTAACGCATAAACTGACGAACGAGTTTTCCCTAGTCATGCACTCTTATGTGCATTGTAGGAAGGTTTTGTTGTTTCATATATATAATTTAAAATAGAGGTGAAATATAAAAAGTTATAAACAAACATTACTATAAAAAAAAAAAAGATAGAAACATAAAATATTAACGCATAAACTGACGAACGAGTTTTCCCTAGTCATGCACTCTTATGTGCATTGTAGGAAGGTTTTGTTGTTTCATATATATATATATATATATATATATATATATATATATATATATATATATATATATATATTTAAATATGTTTACTTTGATGTGAAATTAGATATTTTTTTTGTTAAACTTTGATATATTTTGTTATTCAAACTTTAAAAATTGATGGATATAATCTTATTAATTCAACTCCAAATCTCAAACTAATACATCTCAAATTATATACATAATCCAAGCTTTGAAACATCTTTTCATATGTAAAAGGAAATAAACTCGGTTGAGTTAAAAATTACTATGTTTATTATTTTTTAAATTTGAAACATGAAGTCTTATTAATCCCACATAAAATATTTAACGACTTAAAAGACTTAAAATATATTTAACTTTTGATAATAAAAATACAGAAAATAAAAGAGGATATGTTAAATGATTGAGGATGAAGCTTAGAGGAAGAAGAAAGGGGGGAAACGGTTTTTTTTTTTCATTGTCAAGTCACAACAAAGGAAACAAGTAACAAGTGACGTGAAGTCATTTCAGCTATGAAGAAAATTTACCATCTTAGCTGTGGAGGAGATATTGATAAAAAGTGAAGTGCAATATAGAGAGCAATAAGATCTGAGAAAGGTTATAAGAATATTATATTGAAAAGGCGAACAATAATAATAAAGAACGGTGAAAACATGGATAATCAATAGTAGTTTTCAAGAAGACGTCATGGTAGGTACTAGTGAGAGGGTATGACTCTGGGTGCGTATAGTTTTCAGAGTTGTCCACAACAACACGTGTCCAAACTTCCACGTACATGGTTTTATTGCAGACATCCTGGCGCTAACTCGAATGCACTGTCCTCCCATGTTGTAAGAGAAGCCACCTTCTTCACTGTCTTTCTTTGGCCAAATCGTGATGAGACTTTGCATCGACGCAATGCCCCTGTTGGGTCTTCATCACCTGCTGCTCAGGTACCGTGTTCCTCCGCCAGGGGTGCTTACCCTTTTATTTTCGTTGCTTTTCTTTTCCGTGTAACCACAAAAGGAGACACCTCAGTTATTGTTTTTGAAATGAATTCCAATGCCAAGCATGTTAGGTGCATTGTACTGTTTCAGAGAGGGTTTCATATGAGGACAAAACTCTACACAATTTATTTCTTTTGGTTTTGTTTTGTGATTAAAGTTGCAGGTGGGTCCGAGGTTGGACGCTTCATCTCCAACTGGTGTAAGGTTCTAGATCGTTCCTTCATCGACTGGTCATGGAGTTCCTCACCTTCATAATGCCTCTCATTCAGATCTTCTGTTGGCCCTTTGTCCCTCCTTTCCCTCCAAAACATAAATCATACAACTGAAACGTAAAATCTTTACATCATCACACTACTATACTGTGATTCAAGGTTTAACGTAAAATCTTCTAAGATCTTGTGCATTTGTAAGTGTGAGGTAGATATCTACTTCCACTGCACAATATCTTCCATGTAGATTAGGTTTTGAAAAGTGGAGGAGAAATATCACTAACTCCTTACATAGATTGCATAGTGTGTGAGAGAATTAGATCTGTAAAAGATGAGATTATAGAGATTGTATTATGTTTCTCGACTGATGGATGACACGTTTTTCAGACAGAAAAAGAGATTTTTATGGGCAAATAGTACAGACTATGTATAAGTAGAGAACGATCTTAAATTTGGTTCAATATATTTTATATCAGTCTTATCTATGCCTTAATAGTTATCTATATTTTTAGTTAAAATAAAATTTATTATAATTTAGTTAGTTTGTTATAACTAATTTAAATATATAATTTCTAATAAATACCGAATGATAATGACCAAAAGAGTATTATTATGTATAGCTTTTATTTTTATCTCCCTCTCTAAATATTATATGTCATTAGTTAGTATTTATCATAATAAAAGTTGTTAATTCAGTTACAATTAAATCATACACAAATATTTAGTTTCAAGCTCAATGAATATATTAAAAAATTTATATCAATTAAAAATTAAAAAGAAAATTAATTTACAGTTGTAAAGACAATCCTTATGATATGTTAAATTAATTTCATAAGAATAATTATTAATTTGATATTAAATGACAACAATTTAATTCATCCATCGTCAATTATTTGAATTTATAAAAGAACTTATAACGATAACTGAATTAACCTTAATTTTATAATAGTCTTTAAAAGTCATTTTTAACCGTAATTAGAAGTCTCATTATTTGTAGATGTATGCAGTAATTAATTAAAAAAAAATTGTAAAGATGCATCCCAATCTCCATTTTAAAACAAATTGGATAATATTTTCACTAACTCCGATTACATAGTTCTTTTTCTTAGGGTGGGTGAGTTTGAGTGGATACCCTTAAGTTAAACATGTGTTAATTTTGTTGAAGTTTGTGTAACCTTTTTGTAAAAATAAGGATAGAAAGTCAATCTTATGTTTTTCTTCTTGATTCTCATGTTTAACCTTATTCGAGATGGAACCCACTCCAAGATAACATCCTATAACGACATTTAATCAACATAAATGTTTATCACCAAATTATCAAAATAAAACTATTTCTAATAAAAAAACTTGTAAACACCTAAATATTTCTTTATTAAAAAACTTAATTGCATTTTACAAAGTTAGAGGCAAGAAATGCAAGATGAGCCAAAATAGGAGGAATGATATAGGCTGAAGCAACCAAACACACGTGTGGGAGCGTGGGCAGTGTTCGGAACCCAAAATAATTGGGTCTTCAATCTTCATCTTCTTCACTCACAGCTGCTTCATTCAACACAGTTCTTGAACAGGATTTTCTGACGTAATGTAAAGGAGTTAACTTTCATACAGAGATGACAATTTAATTAGCATTCAAATATTAACAAATCCTATAATGAGCCCATTCTAAGTAAATAAAAAAGTATAAAATTAGGGTTTAAGCGAGTCAAATTAAAAAAACTATGTCTCCAAGTTAGTCCAAGTCAAAGTTTGACATGGATTTATTAAAAAATAAAGTTGATTGGTAATTTAGTTGTTGTTAGGATTCTTTTACATTTATTTTCATTTATTTGGTTGTTTGGGTAGAAATTCTTTTGAAATTTGTGTAAGACGTGAATATACTACTTTAAATTTTACAAATATATGTGTAATCATATGTGTGAGATGAAAATTACAAATATAATTTCTCTGTTATCACATATAAATTTACAATCTAATAATCTTTATTTCTCTCTGGGATACTTTATTCTTTTATTATCCTACACATATTACAAATTTGTGTAATCATCTCTTGCACATATAAGAGATGAAATATGTGTAACCATATGGTTTGTTTCTTGTAAAATCTTTGGAGAAAGAAACGACAGCGGTTTGTGTTCAATGTTACAATTTTCGTTTCAGTGAAACACAAGAAGTAGGTCATTGCATATGTACAATTTCTACATGAAAAAAATTTCTTTTACACCATTATGATTATTTGACAATTTTTATAAAAATAAAATAGTATTATTAAAAGTTAATTTTTATATTTAGAAAAGAAAGAAAAAGAAAACGAATAGCAATGAGAAGTAATGTCCAGTTGTACATTTATAAAATTACATTCTCAATTTTATATATCTAGAATGTAGAATTTATATTTGGGATAGGTTACTCCAAAGGCAGCGATCAATGAAGAAGGAGAAGGAAACAGAAGAACCAAATAGACATAGACGGATTTTAGTTGATATGTAGTGGGACTTTATCTTGTAATTTTAAGTGACTTTATTTTACTAAAGCCATTTGATCATCTTATAATATTTTAATTTAACTTTTTACAAGTTTTATTTTATACAATTATTTTTAATATATATTGATAGAAGAATATATTTTTAAGATAACAAGATAGTTTTTTGTTTTTTATGATTTCTAATCTTATTTAAGACTTGAACTTTAGGTTATATAAACATTTTTTAATACAAAAAGTTGTATAAGATAGTATTTTAATCTTATAACGTTGTGTATAATATTTTTAATGAAGATGTTGTAAATAAATAATTATAAATTTTTTTTGTTACTATTAATAAACTTTTGATATTACAACGGTAAATGTTAAATGCAAAGACTATGAACCATGAGCCCAGTTCCTAATAAAGCAACAGAAGCCCAAAGAAACTCTAATTGTTAGGCAATTACTTCTCGCACCCATCAAACTTTTAACCGATTACGGGAAAAGAATTGAGACCGCATCTTGCCGGGCCTCCGTAATTTTCTTCCTGAACTCTATATAAATCATTTTGAAAATTAAAAATGAAATTTGAAATATATAATTAGAAAGAAAAAATCTTTGAATTATATAATTTTTAAATTGTATCATTTGAAAAAAAATTTGAATCGCAGAATTCAAAAAGAAAAAAAATGAGGTAAATTTATATGGGATGTAGGACGAAACTACCAGTATTATGAATGGTTATAGAAATGCAAACCCTACAAACAAACATTACCAAAATAAAATTGAAATATAACTGTATGAACGTAAATGATTGCATGAAATTGATAACATTGGACGTATGGGTTTGTTGAAAAAATTTCTTTAGGCCATGGTTCTAACGATGAATGAATAAAATATTAAAGCAACCGATTTCAACCTAAGGTATGGTCATGCAGAATATTTTGACTGAAGTAGTACTAAATTAATTAATATGGTAACACATAACTTTAGGATGAAGATGTTGGTGGAATAAGCAATGGAAATCAAGTGTGTGTTCATTGATTGGTGCCACAAATTGAATTAAAATTCATTAGCTTGCTATGTTTAAAGCTCAAACATTTGGGTCCAATCCCTTGCAGCATATAAGTTTTAGTGCGCGCCACTCGTCACCTTACACCACTCCAAAACACACCACCATAGAATTATTGCGTAATATTATTTAGTGGGATGGCAAAATTTACAATTGCCTGAGAATGTGCAGGGACGTTTCTACGAGTAATTTACTTGTAACTTGTCCATTTTACGTTCTGGTTTTATATTCCAAGAATGCATTTCATAGGAATATTACGATTGAAAAGTTATTCGTTAACATATTTTCAAATTTGTTTGGTTAACTTTTCATATTCATGGGAATAATTTTTTAATTGTAAATTAATTAAAATAATGGATGTGTTAGAAAAAAAAAAAAAACTATGCTTTTTCCCATAGGAATCTAACTCATCCATCTCAGCGTGAGAATAAAATTTGTATTGTTAAGTAACATATGAATAAACATTTCCATATTCATATTCCTAAAAATATAAATAAGATTATGGGAAACAAATTCGTGTGAACATTTAATCAACAATGATAATCCACAATAATAATCCACAATAATGTGAACTAATTAATTTTTTTATTATTAATGTAAACTTCAGCATAAAGTTTGAAACATTTATTATAAAAGTAATAAATTAAAGTAAATGATAGCATTGATGAGAGTACATTTTACCAATAACTCATTAACAAACAATAATATTTTTGGTTGGTTGCATTATTGTTATTATTTTTAGAAAGTTTGGCATAAGAAGGAAGAGTCAATTTGCGAAGATTGGTAGTGACAGATGGGAAACAAGAAGATCTTTGTGATTAAAGAGAAATTAAAAAAAATGGAAATTATGAGACCCCAATGGCCATCGATGAAATGCAAAGTCTGGACCTATATAGGGTCAACTAAGTTCATGCATTATTGATCTTCACATAAAGTAACTTCAGCTTCAATCATTTGAAAAACAAGTTTCAATCTACAAGTATGGCCAAAAACATATGTATGAGCTTCAAATATTCATCTTTCTTCTTCTTTCATTTTGAAACCGTGGTTTCTTCTCAATAATGTAATAAAAGTGCTTTTTGAATAGTTTATGTAATGGAAAAAGATTGGGAGTACGTGTGATTTAGCTCAAGAAAGAAAAAGAAGAGCTACCTTCCTTATTCATTTAAATATTGAAAAGCTATTTGAAATGGCAACTTTACACATCTCTTTTTCTCTCCAACTCACTAATCACAAACTAAAGTGGGAGCTGTTTCCTTATTTGAATCCAACATCTCCTACACACAAAGCCCACAATCTCAACTAGGCTAGTGTATTAAAACGAAGCAAAAACAATATCTCACACTTGTTTTTATTTATTAAATATTTTAAAGAATTTTTTTTGTCTTTCGAAAATATTTTAAAATATTTATTCATTTATTATAATATAATAAATAATTAAAATACATAGATATAAATAATAATTAAATTAAATCAATCAATTTAAATTTTTACATTTTTCTTTTGAAATATAATTTTTATAAAATATTTTTTGAATATATTAATATTTACTTAAATATATTATAAACTATCATCTCACTCTTTACTCTCTTTTTTTTCAATCCAAATAATATTTGTATTTACTCTCTTTCCTTTTTTTCACTCTCTGATATCCCCTCTTTAATTGAAACACATACAAGACAAATTTAGGTAAACATTGCTAGTGACACATGCGCTGCAGACAAAAGACAATAGCAAGTTTTTTTGTTCTACTTGATATAATTAAACATTTGAGTAATAGGGATAAACAAAATTAATATAGTACTAAATATATAAATAAAATAAGTAAATTTGTATAACATGTTGAAAGAGTAGTTTAAGTAACATTTTTATACCGTAATTCAGTTGCAAATTATTATATATATAAATTATAATAATTTTTGTGTTACGTAGGATCCGTGAATTTTACACTAATATATATGAATAACGGATTCAGACTCATTATATAAATTAACTTTTAATATATGTTTTGTGTGGAGAACATTTGAAATACATTTTTTTAACTCAACTAATCTCTAAAGGATGATTTTATATATATAAAATTTAATCCCGTATTTAAATTAATTATTTTTGTTTATCTTATAATGTTAAATATATTCTATTTCACTACTCTTCAGCGATACTGAAAACATAGCCGTGTGAAGTCTAAATTATTTTTTATTTTTTTTTTTTCGCAACCTCCTAACTTATGAATTGTGATCGAAACTCTTTTTTTTTTTTTAATTATAATATTTTTAATACAATGTTGGTTTATTAATTTAACCATATATGTATAGGTTAAAGAAAAAACTTACACTTTGTTTGCTATTATTATCATTCATTATTGTGGTAGTTGTAACTATTTTTATTGTTTATAATATTGTTGTAAACACTAATAATTATGCTACAACATTTTCATATATAGTAATATTAACGTTTTCATTTAATTTTGATATGTTATTAGTATACAAATACAAAATTATCTTATATTTTCAAAGTACTTATCACGAAAAATAATGACAATTAATCCTGAAATAATCCATTGATTTGTTTGGAAGCATATAAATCTTATGTTATAGGTGTGTTTCAATTAAAATAGTTATGTTTTAAACGTAGAAAAGTATATCGATATATTTCTTCATGACGTGCTATATTTAATTAAATGTACTAATAGCATACATTAATGCATTAAAATATTTTAAGTTGTTAGCTAACCTAATGCATTAATTGGAATTGGAGTCAAAATCATTTATGTGTCTACAATGAATAAAAACAAATGCTTAATTCATGATTCAACCCCAATCTTTTATTTGAATTAAAACCTTGTTTTTACTAGGTGGTTGTGAGCTTTCCTCTAAAAAAACATCTAATTGACAATCTCCTTTAATAATATAATAATAAATATTTGAAATTTAAATTAAAAAACAAAATAAATTTAATTATTTTGAATTGTAATATAATTATTATTTTTTTCTTTAATAATGTCAAAATACATTCACTGTTAAATTTTTAAGTGTGGTGTGATATGATAGATTTAACTTCAGAAACGCACGTTTTGAATAATTTCACCACATCTTTAAAATTTAACTTGTATTAGATGGATTATCATACTAATCTATAAGATATATTGTTGACGGAAAAAAATATGTAGCATTATTTATTTTATGTTTCTTTTTCTTATTTTGTTTAATATATAACTTCAGTATTTTAAACAAAATACAAAAATATTTGGTTCTTCTATTTTTAAATTCTGTATTTTGTTCACATTTTTCTTTTTACATTTTAACTAATTATTTTTATCCTTAATGCCTTTAAATGAATATGTCTAGTTTAAGGTTTACTCAAATTCAAATAAAATAAAATAATATGTAATCAAACAAAAGTTATAGCATTTTTAAACTATCAGATTAAATATTTGTATTTTAAAAGAAAAGACAGTAAATGAGAATTAAGTAAAGTAGGAGGATTAAAACTGTACTTTAGTAGTAATTATTTATACACTACAATTCTTAAAATCGTGAAAACAATATTTTAATTTAATTTTTTTTTTTTTTTTGTGAAAAGTTGTTTTTATGATATAAATGACACAATTTTGTAGTTAAGTCATTTATACAATTTATTTTACTGTTAGGTATCTTTTATTACACTCGTAACACCAGTAATAGCAAACATCGCAATGAGCATCTTTTAATAGTAAAGGGTACTTTAGTCATTTCATAACCTTGGACCAGCATATATCCCGCACCGACTACAATGAGTATCCGAATTTACTATATTGCCCTTCACATGCCTCATTTGGTTAGCGGGAATCTCACTAACTAATAACTGTCGCTGATAATCTTTCTTATTTTTGTGCCAATCCCTCTTCGTCTCATAATTATTATAAACAGTTTTTTTTTTAATTAATGTAAATATATAATTTATAGTTACAGATTCGATATTAATAAGTTACAACAACTTAATTTGTCCTTAAAAATAAACGAATACAATTAATCCTTATTATTTATTATTTATTTATAATAACGAATCTCTACCCAAAATTTAAGTAATTATTGTTAATAGAGTGTTATATTATTTTAAAAATGTATATAAAGACGAAATACGAGTATGATAAATTTTGAGTAATAAAATTTAAAAGAATATTTTTATAAGAGAAGCTTTAATCTTGAAAAGGAAAAAGAAAATATTCCCCAACATCTTGGAGAGTGATGAGAATTACAGCAAATATTTATCTATAACAATATGCAGTATAACAATATGTAGAAATTCTCATGTGTCTAAATTTCAAAATATTAATTTTATTTTTTAAAATATAATTATTTATTAAATTTTTGAAAATTAATTATTATTTTTATAAATTTATTTATTAATAATTATTTTCTCATTTTTTTATATATTTTATTTTATTTTTAATAAATATAATTATATTTAATATATTAATTTAATAATATTATATTAATATAAAATTATGCATATTTAAAAAAAATGTGTACATGCACACTAGTGATCAGATTAGAAAAATGAATGTGATTTTGTAATAAAAGAGTGGGGAGCATTGAATTTGGGAAGAGGGGTCCATTAATGGAGTTAGGGCATGGTCCATTGGAGTTGTTTTGGTGCAGATAACATAAGAAGGAAGGAGGGAGTTTCCACATGTGGGCACATGATAAGGATGGTGGATCTACTACTACTATTGCCACTCAGTATGTGTGATTAGTCCCACACCTTCAAATTAATACCGTCATTATTTTTTGACGGTGATGGGCCAAAGCAAGTTACATCTTGCCGTTGAATTTACCCTCATTTGTGTGTATGATAGACACAAGGCCACAAAATCTTCCCCCATGGAGAATCCATCTAGTAGGACCCTACCCACTATTACTCATTTTTCATGTCCTACTTCTTTATGTCACAGAAAATGACGCCAAAATCTCTTTGAAACAAATTCGAATTCACTTCTGCTCAATCATAATATCTACATTTACGTCTGCTTTTGCTCACAAAAGTTGAATTAGTAAGTGTTGAATTTGAATTTGTTTTTTCTTTTATAACAGATGATGTTTGATTTTTATCTTAGATATTTTTATTGGTATATCGTTAAGGTTAAATATGTTTTTTAACTTTTAATTTTTAGTAAAAACTGAAATTAGTCTCTCTAATAAATTTTGAACAGATTTAGTCTCTCAATCTTGTAAATGTGTGAATTTAATCATTTTAACCTAATTAAAGAATTAAATTTATGCATTTTTAAAGATAAAGAACAACATTAATTCAAAGTTTTTAAGAGGAACTGATCCCAAATTTTATAAAGAATCAAAAATATATTTAACCCTTATTGTTATTTCATCATGGTTATCGGTTGTTTAGATATATTTTTTTTTTCAAATTCACCATTTAAGTTTTTGTTGTTAAACTAAATTATAAAGAATTAAATATATTTTAAATTTCTAAAATTCACACAAAATTAAAATTTGTTTGTATCTTAAATTTGAATAGGTTTTGATATTAAATCTAAAAAATGAAAGAATGTAATTCTCGTAATCCAACTCTATTAAATTATTTTTACTTATCAAATTTGTTTTAGTAGTCCGTTTGTTACTATTCTAACATTTTTTAGTTCAAATGTAATTAAAAATATTATTTAACAAATAAAAAAATTAAAATTATTAGTTTATAAGAACCGCTTCTAATAAATTTTAAATTTTAAAATTTAAATATCTATCGAAGTTTAAAAAAATTATAATTTCAAATATAAATTTACGTAATAAAAATATATTTAACCCAATTATAAATATTTAACCTTTATATTTTACGAAAGTTATATAAAATATCATTCTTGATAAATTACGTATACAGTTTAATAAAGATATTATTTTACATATTTTTTCTAAGATATGAAGACAAAATATTTTATAATCTAATTTAGAAATAAAATATAAGTTTTATAATAATTTGTAAAAATAAGATATTTATCTAGTTATTTTATTATTTAATTAGAAGGCAAGTTAATCATGTTAATAATCAAAGTATATGTATCTTTAAAATAAATCGTCTCAACTTGAATTTTTAAAGAAAAAATAATACTTCTGAATTTGAAAGCTGAAAAAATAAAATAAAAAAACAAGTGATTGGGTTAAAATAGAAAATATTCGGCCATAACCAATAAAATTTGATGATTCTAATTCTGGAACAGTCAACTTGTGGGAATAGTAATATAGGTACAGTGATTAAGAAATGTGTTTCTTGCTAGTCACACAAAGTTGACAATTGAGATTTCAAGTGTATATCTAAAAAGAACATTTAATTCTTTTCATAAATATCTTTAATTAATATTACTGAAAACACATGATGATAAGAGATGCGTCTTCATACTTATTAAAATAAAATAAAAAAGTTATAAAAAATATTTATTTAAAAAATATTTTACTTTATCTTATTTACTTATTTGAAGCTGTTGAAATAATTGTATTGATTTTGAAATAAATATATATATATATATATATATATAAATAATAGATTATTATCTATTATATATGGTAATAGTTAAAGCATAAAGTTTCGAGTTAATTTAAATATACCTTTGCTCTGTTGTACAATTATTAGTTATATAAATTTATGCATAAATACATTTAAATCAACGCAAGAAACAAAAAATGCAATAACTCTTCAGATTTGTCGGCCTTTTGTTTTCAAAAGTAAAATTGGAAAACCCATTAATGAGCAACGAAATGTATTAAATTTAAACCAAAGAAAAATAAAGAAAGTATTAAAGGAAAACCCATTAATGAGCAACGAGTATGTAATTAGTTATATAATTAATTACTCTTCCAATGTTATATAAATTAACCTGCACCGGGCACAGAAAGATTAATCATAACTCAAAAAGGTGTAACTTAATTTACATTGTTATTATTTTATAAATAATGATAAAAGAATCATTATCTGGAGAAAACATATACTAAACAATGTTGACATAATCTAATGTAAAATTGAGTTATCACGTGTGTGATGTAAAGCATTTAATAGAGTGGTGTGAAGAGATAATAAAAAGGCATGAGTTGAATGAAACGGAGAAGAACAGAACAGAACATCGTCAGCACACTCTCACTACGGCTGCCTTAGTTTTGTCTCCGTTGGTTGCTTAGTCTGGAATCAGCACAAAAAGGGGAAAGAAAAGAAAATAGAAAAGCAGAGAAAGTTGTAAAAAGGGTAAAACAAACAGGAAAAAGGTGAAAAAAAAGGAGGAAAAGGGTAATAAGGTAAAATAAGGAAGAAGTGTGGGGACAGAAGAAACACCAAACTGCAAATAAACCAGCAAGAATGAGGTATACCCTCCAGAGCCCCAACATTATTAGCACAGCTATTTGGCCAAAGAGACAGACAAGGGACACAGGTGTCATTATCAGGAACCTCAACCCCATTTCTGCAATTCCATTCAACCTCTCCCACTTCTAACTTAGTTCTCCTTCCACTTGCACCTTCATCAACACTTACACACACAAAGTGCAGGAGCAAACACCAACACTATCACCACTTTCAGAAACAGGAGGAAGAACACATACCTTTTGCTCTGTGAAGCCAAAGTTGTTAGTTTTTTTCTCAAATGGGGACGCGAATCCCTTCTCACCAGCTCAGCAGTGGCCTATACGTGTCGGGTCGACCCGAACAGCTGAAAGAGCGCCCGCCGACAATGACCTCACGCTCCGTACCGTACACCGGCGGTGACCCAAAGAAGTCTGGCGAGCTGGGGAAAATGTTAGAAATTCCCGGTGTTGATCAAAAGCCGTCGCGGCCGTCATCCGGGTCGGTGAGATCCGGGCCGAACTCGGGCCCCGCAGTGGGGAGGCTTAGCGGGTCGGGGCCCATGTCGAGGAAGTCGTCTGGGTCGGGGCCGATAGCGCTGCAGCCAACGGGCCTGATAACGTCGGGTCCTGTGGGATCCGGCCCGGTTGGGAGTCGGCGGTCGGGGCAGCTGGAGCAACCGTCTGCAGCAGCGTCGGCAGGGAAGACAGTATACGGGTCGGCGGTGACGAGTCTGAACGAGGAGGTGAAGGTGGGGTTCAGGGTGTCAAGGGCGGTGGTTTGGGTGTTCATGGTGGTGGTGGCAATGTGTTTGCTGGTTGGGGTGTTTCTCATGGTGGCAGTGAAGAAAGCTGTGATCTTGGTGGCTCTCGGAGCGGTTATTGTGCCCGTGGTGGTTTTGATCGCTTGGAATTGCGTTTGGGGGAGACGAGGGCTTTTAGGGTTTGTGAAAAGATACCCTGATGCTGAGCTTAGAGGCGCCATTGATGGACAGTACGTTAAGGTTACGGGGGTAATTTTCTTTCTTACCTATGATAATAACGATAATGGTATAATCACTCTTTAGTGATGTTTCATGATCATAAAATGACGATTCTTCTTGATGGCATGCTATTTGTTTTGTTCAGCTAACCTTTAATTTAACATTATTTATCATATATCCTCCCCCTAGTTTTTCTTTGGTTTTTTGTTTTTTTTTTAATAATGTGATGTTAGGTATGGGGTTTTGGTGTGGGTTTGATACTTACAAAACAAGTGAATGTGGTCGTGGTGATTGAGACTGCTTCTTTTGGAGTTGTCCTATATGTTGAAAGTTTTTTTTTTTTTCCTTCTAGCCGCGTTAGGGTCTGGAATGCAAGTATTTATAAGCTAGTAGATTTTTTTCTGATATCGATGTATAGGTATACTTTGTTCATTTTGCGGTACAAACTGGTAGGTCTATAACGTGGCTCAAAACAGAAGAGTTAACTTGCGTGTTGTGGAATTGTTTACTTAGTTGAGAAACTTGAATAAGAGTAAATGTCTCTTCATGAATTCAGCAGCCTACGGTGGTCAGGGATGTGATGTTTGACGTGCATTTTAGTGGTACTAGAGTAATAAAGAAGGATGGCTTATTTGGCTTTTTACTAGAATGGTTGGCATGTAAATGCAGTCAAAATTCTTGGCAGAAGTAACTTAATATGAATTTCTTGGATTCTTCTGTTTGTGGATGGTATTTAGGGATGTTGATGTTGAAGTTTAAGCGTGTGGCATTTAAGTATTACTTTTTTGCTTCATCTTCACTTCTTCCAACTCTCTTACTCTGCTGTGAAAAATTCTTCTGCAAGATATTATGAATATATCATGAATATCAGGCTTGTCAGTTGCTATGTTATTAGTTAATATCTAGTTTTTAATCGTAATCCCTGAACTGCTTCAACACTAGCTCCTATCACAATGCACTCACATAGGGGTTGTTCTATGGATGGATGATAATGTCCTATACAGACCTTGATGTTCTACAATGTATTTTTTATATGTATCCTGTCTCTTCCTGTAGGTTGTAACCTGTGGCAGCATTCCTTTGGAGTCATCCTACCAAAGAATACCGAGATGTGTATATGTCTCCACCGAATTATATGAGTATAAAGGATTGGGTGGAAAATCAGCAAATCCTAAACATAGTTGCTTTACTTGGGGTTCTAGATACTCTGAGGTTAGTTGGTTTAATTCTTATTGATGCTTTGTGTATACTATTGATTCAGGGCCAAGCACATGGTAATAAAAGAGAGAACCACATGCACACAGACCTGCATTTACTTGATTGGTACCTAAAACACAAAATGAATAGATGCTTGAGGAGTAACAAGTTGATGTATAGGTAAGAAAGGAATCTTAAAGCAACTTAAAATTAAGGAAACCTTAGAGCTCAGATTCGTGTTTTATGCTCTTTAGGTTATCGCCATGTTCCCAGTTATATATAATATGTTGATTTAACAATATAGCTTCATGTCAATGTAATTTGCTCAATAATAAATGTGCTTGAAGGTTTATTTGATATTATTATAATGAAATACTACTATATTTTCTGTCACTTTAACTGTCTCCACTTTCTTGGTATATGTAACTTACGTGTATACTTCCCCTGTGTCGAGATTTAAACAGAAAATGAAGATGAAAATGATGATTCCATTGAAATAGTAGTTAGCAAAAACACAGGAGTAGATGCTCACTTGAAACTTGAAAACAGTCTAAGGAGCCTTCCCATCATATGCTTTTGATGGATTGAGTTTTACTCCTATGCTTGTGGTGGCCAACCACACCAATCCACCGATTTGAAATTTGTAAAGCCCACCAAAAAGTCAAAAGCCCTAGCACACTATTGTTTTTAGTCTGCATAAGAAAACTATTTGCACAATTATCTCATAGCTTTCCATTTGATGAATGCATATACATTTTCATGTTTGGTTCACTCACCAACTGAATTATTATGTCCACATTACCACTTTGATTGAAATGATTACCGTGCTCTACATGTGTTTTGTATCACCAAAATGAGTAAATATATTGAATCTTGTAATCTGGTCTTCAGCATCAGCAACCTTTCTAATGTGAGAAACTGCTGTGTAAGGATTGTGGTTTATATGTTTGGTTTTATCAGTATAGATATGACCTTATATTTGTAATAATCATGTCTCTCATACTCTACATAACGCCAAAGATTTCATTATCTTCTATGAACAGAAATATGTAGCGGATTTCTATGTATCAGACTTTCAGTCTGGATTAAGAGCATTGGTGAAAGCAGGCTATGGTGCCAAGGTTGCTCCTTTTGTGGAACCAAATACTGTGGTTGATGTAACAAAGGATAACAAAGAGTTGTCTCCTAATTTCTTAGGCTGGCTTGCGGACCGCAAACTCTCTAGCGATGACAGGATCATGCGCCTCAAGGAAGGGTATGGACTGCTTTATTCTGCAGTTTACTAATCCTTCAGAAGTGGTTTTTTTTTTCCTCTCGTTTTTAACAATTTCCTTCCTAATTGTGACTTAGTACTTATAAAGTAAATTTGGAAATGCATAGGTACATAAAAGAAGGTAGCACCGTAAGTGTGATGGGAGTTGTTCAACGACACGATAATGTGCTCATGATTGTGCCTTCAGCCGAACCTGTCTCAACAGGATGCCAGTGGATCCGCTGCCTTTTGCCAACCTATGTTGAAGGGCTGATCTTGACATGCGAAGATAATCAAAATGCTGATGTCATTCCTGTTTAGTTTTTTCTTTTGCTTGCAAATCAGTGTGACACACTTCTGAAATGACAAAACTGATGGGGAAATCCTACACTAAGGAATCAAAGTACTTTCCACTTGCTGGTTTTGTGTAAAATGGGTTGCAAGATTATTCTAAGAGCACCACTAAAGTTGTCATGATAATCAGAAGATTTGATTAATATGACGCAGGGATTCACGAGTCCAACTACAAGCACTTTGAGAAGGTCATCGATCAATGTATCCACGAAGTTGGGTTGTACTTTTTCTGCTTATTTATGTACATAGGTAGAGGGGCCCGAAGGGATTCAGAGTAGTTGTGTTCTTATGTTTGAGCTAATTCTAGCCGGAATGTAGCTAAATTTTATTTGTCAAGTTTGGTTAACTTGTATTACTAAGTCGATATGATGTACCCTGCCTGTGTTAGTAGTTGTAAAAATCGAAAACCATCCATGTTACTGTGTAAATGTTGGTTAAAATCAAGTTAAAATACGCATTTACATTACACTTTCTTGTATGATTACTCACTTAAATTGATGTTTAGAAGTTCATACTTGACATTTTTAACAATTTTCAATAAAGTGGAACTACAACCTGGAAGGCATTCCCCCAGAAACCACGAGATTTTCTCCTGTTATGTAAGAAGCATCATCAGACGCCAAAAACGCTGTAGCAGCAGCCATTTCTTCAGCTGTACCAAGCCTTCCGATCAATGCCGTCCTTTCAAGTTCCTCTCTCTACAATACAACTCCAAGAAAATCCACTCAAGTTACTAATTGATAGTTAAAACTAAAACTCTATTTGGGAGAATAGATACTCACTATAGTATCGTTAGAGGTATAAAGTGCAACGAAATGAGTTGGCACAATTCCAGGAACAACACAATTCACCCGAGTGTTTGGTGCCATTTCACTAGCCAGAGCCTACACAAGGACTTAAGTAAAGAAACCATATAGAAAGAAAAAGGAACAAATGCAAGCTAAGTACTTACTTTGGTAAGTCCAAGAACTGCTGTTTTGGTCACTCCATACATAGCCATAGTAAGTGGTGTGGGTTATAAGCAGCAAGTGAGGAAATGAGTACAACAGAAGAACCCTTCTTCAAGTGAGGAGCTGCATCCTGTATACACCATGAAATGGATAATGCACCATACAAAATTTCAATTTCATCACATTCCATGGAGTTACATTAAGAGAATACGCTTAAACACATAATATATTGCATTTGTTCATATAGTCTTTTGGCTTTGCCATGTTACTATATTAGACAATTAGTTACCTTGAGAAGAAGAATAGTGGATTTGACATTTATCTCCCACAGCTTGTCAAGGATCGATTCTTGTGTTTGCAAAATGGGATCTACCGAAGGATGTACGGCAGCATTCGACACAACAACATCTATCTTTTCATACTTCTGTAACGAAACCAGGGAAATTGGTCATTTTATGTTAGATTTTTGCATTACCTAATCATGAGAATGATTTGTGTTTCTCTTGATAGTATTTTACAAATTTTGATTGATCTCACAAGTGTTTCCTTAGCCGATCGATAAAGGAACAAAAACATGGACTAAACTTATCACGCTTGGAGGAGATGAAATCCACATGAGACTTCTTTGAGCTTGGACAAGATATTTTCTAAGCGAATAAAAATTCCATCGTGTATCAAAAGAAAGTTTAAAGTCTCACCTGTAAAGTTTTGTCGATCAAATTCTTCCTTTGTTGTGCATTTGCAACGTGACAAACAATAGGCAATACTTGGATTCCTTGAGCTCTCAGTTTGCCAGCAGCCTTATCAACATTTTGCTGCAGTAACGAAACAGAATTCTTCCAATCCTATCATCACCGATTTCCTCTCATTTTCCAACGACAGAATGAATCAGTTAAGGGAAAAAAAGTGAATTATTCATATCCGACCACTAAAACAGAGGACTTTTATAGGGGTGACGAAGTGCCAACATGTCATTAATAAACTACCATACAGAAACTACCTTGAATTGAACAGGTAGATTAAATGGCGCGAAGACTTAAATTTGTTCAATGATTTCGAATTCCGGTATGGGACACATAACCATGTTAAGTATTGGAAGAAAAGGTGCTGTTGTAATCTTATTTAGCTACAAAAGGGAAGAAAAAGAGTGAAAAGAGGAACATTGAAAACACCAATAAATTAACCTGTTTCCGAGAAGAGATGACAACAGATGCACCCTCCAAACCAAGCCTTTGTGCTATGCTAAAGCCGATTCCCAGAGTGGAAGCCGTCACAATGGCCACCTTACCTTGAAATCTCATGCCAAGTTTGATCTTCTCCATTAAAACAGAAACAGAAACAACTTAGGGAATGGTTGGTTTATGAATTGTGTGAAGAAAATTGCCTTTACAGTGGTATGACACTGAGAAATAGGTTATGTCCATTCAATCCACAGTTCCTCCACCATTTTTGGTTCTTCATCAGTCGTCAATTACCGGGCATATTGCACTGTAACCATTACTGTTCCATTTGATAGACTACGAAGGTGCATTTGCATCTAATAAAGCAAAATGGGATGTGTTTGATTCAAGTTTGAAAATATGAATGAGTTGGCTTAAATATCCTTAAAATATACTCCTACTTTTTTTTTTCCTAAAAAAAACTGTCTTGACTTTTTATTCCACTAAAATAATTTTTATAGCTTTATTGTTTTATTCTTACTAATATATTTTATAGGGTTTTTTAGAATTATTATTTTAGAAAGTACTGCATTTTTACTTTAGTAGGTTGAAAGTACTGCACTTAGATGATGATATCATGAATTTACTTCCATTTTTATTCAAAATAAAAGGCATTTATTATACTATATCTTTTTTTTCATCATGCAAAATACTACAAGAAAATAAAATTCAATATATTTCGCACTAAAAAGATTAAAAATAAAAATGTCCAAACTCTACCCGCAAGACTAAAATTCTTACCATATACATTTATTTTTCTCACTATAGAATAAAATTCCTGTCTTCAGAGAACTATACTTGGAAAGCCTATTTTCAGCAAACGAGTCTATCTATTTCTTTATATTTTTCCGTGACCTTTCAAAGTGCATGTTTTGACAAATGGTACCTTCGAAAATAGCTTTTTTATATATACATTATATTATAAAGCATGTTCAATAAAAAAGCAAAATGTATGTGCAAACATCATATAAATCATAAAGAAAATGACTTCCATTGGTAGCTTTTGTTCTTACTATTGTTACTTGGACCTGGACAATCCAACTCAACTCCAGTAGTCCCAGTCAGCACTGGGGACAAACACATTCACAATTTACCAACATGGTTGTCCCACAATCGCCACTAACCCACAAGAGGATTAGAAGAAATGCTTCATTTGCTGTACCCCTCATTGTAAGTGAACAAAACGTTTAGGAGAAATGCATCCAATTGCAAAGTGAATGAAACCATCCACTATCCACTAATAACGACCATTAAAAATGTCACACAATTGCAAACGTACATGACAGCATAACATTTTCTATTTTAATCATAAGGATTTCTGAATTTCTTTAAAAGCTCTGGTATTTCATATCCAAGCATGTCATCCACGGCTTGAATCATTTTGGGCTTTAGTTTCTCAAATTTGTCGATGCTATAACCAATCAAAACTTCTCTGAAGTGTTCAACACTGGGGAAATCACCAGCAGGTAGATGAAACTCTCTTTGGACCTGTTTTTCAAAAACATTGAACTGTAAGTAGTTGAAAATTAAACACCCAAAGTACGAGGAAGTGATGGATGAAGGACCTTTGCAAATTCTTCCTCAAGATTGTCAATAAGTCTCTGTTGAGCCTTCGCTTTGCCCATTATTGCAGGCATCTCTTTCTTAAGGTGGCTAATTATATGCGCATGAATTTTAGCAGATCTAGCACGTTTCACAAATTCGTTGATCTGCACCATTTTTAACAGAACAAGTTTTGAAACACGAAATAAATATTGGAGTTGACATGAGGTAAAGGCATACATATAATTAAACTCAACCTTCGTCACTTTGTCAGACAAATAAATATGAAATTAAGGAACGTACCCGGCGATCGCATGACTTCTTTGGAATATCTAGCAAATCTGCAAGCAGATCACTTTGTTCCTTCTCAAACAGATCCCGTCCTAATGGACTTACGAAGTCTTCATCTATAGGCTTATCGTTAAATGAGCTGTACAGTCAAGCAAGGGAGTACACATTTAGCAATACGCATTACAGTTCTTATTTCGACAAAAAAAAAAATTAGAAATGTTCAGAATGCCATCATTGTTTTTTGAATTCCAAAATCACTGCAAGACAGTAAATTTGAAAGAACGGTTAAATACTTTCACATGAAAAACAGTGGAACGTTAGACATTGTCGAAAAATAAGAAAATCTACCCAATGTATACACGTGAAACTTCGGGTGTATTTAGAACTTTCCCCAATGACCACATCAACGCTCCATACACTCTCATAAGCTACAATATTGCGATTAGGCACGTTAGTACACAAAAAGTTACATAATAAATATAGTAAACCAGGTAACATCGTTCATATTATTGTCTTACTTGTTGAGTATCAACTTGATCAGCCTTATTCAAAACCACTCGTATCTTGTCATCATTACCACGTAAAGATGTGATTACACGTTTAAACTCATCACTGATGTCTAGTTTATGAGGATCAAACAGGAGAAGAATGAGGTCGCATTTTGCAGCAAACCAAGACACGACACCAGTGAAATCATAGCTTCGTTGAGTCCTCTGTTTCTCTCCAGATAAGACTCCAGGAGTGTCCACAAGTGTTATTTCATCCAACAGCTGAAAGAAAAAATTGCTTATGTAAGCACAAGAAATGACAAAGTCATTGGACTTTGAAATATAAATAAGACTCACAGGATGTGGCATTTGAGAACATTGGAACTTTGATAAAAAAGAACCTCCAAATGTTGTCAAGCCGCTGAAAGGCATGTCAGCATCAACAGCGATGGTATTTCCAGGAATACTCCTCTCATCAGGTCCAGACTATAAATAAAGTTTCGAAGAAAGCAACAGGAACATGATCAGAACACGACTGAATTTATGGAAACAAAATTTGGGAACAGTGACATCGTGATTTCTATTTCTTTTCACATATATTTTTCTATTTGGACTTTATCTACTTCCAGAGGCAATAAAATAGAAGAACATAAAGGAAACTTCTCGCTCGTACCATGACAACAACAAATCTATCAGTGGTAGGCTCTGGTCCAACATGTGCTCCTGTAAGAGTTAGGATCGAGAATCAATAAATCATCAATTTTATAAACCAACCCTACATTGACCGGAACTTAACCTACCTGGATAATCACATCTTAACAAATGTTTTATAAATGTAGTTTTTCCTGTTGAATATTGACCCAGAAGCATGACCATGGGTTTAGCATCAAAATCAGTGTTGGTCTGAAAGGGAAAATCAAGATATTCCTTAAGTCAATATAGACATATTTATGTGGTATAAGGCATCCTAAGTGGAGAAAGTACAATGCGCCCACAAACACAGTTGACAAATGCTACTGAGTAGTTCGTCCTTACCAACAATGGAGACACAAAATCATTATACCGGTAAGTAACTTCCAACGGCTTTAACCTCTCGATATATAATCTCTTCAAGCCATCAATGATTGATGTAACGGAGTTGAGAGGTAACTAACAAAACAAACTACTATAGTTAGGAAATATTTAGAATATTTAGTAACAAATAACATAAAGAAAGAGTACATGCAGTAACTTGAGAAGAAATAATCACAAAGACACATTCTAAATTATCATTTAATCACTCCACTGCTTGCTTGTATATATTGACTCATCAGAATGATGAATACAAAATGGCGTAGAACATGAACTATACAAATAGTAAATAAATGATGCATCTACTCCCCTAAACAATCTACATGTGAGGAAAACTTCTGATTCGCTAAAAAAAAACGCGGAACATTTGCACCATAAGACTGAACGAAGATTATAGTGTAACTCGCAGTCCATACGTGAACCGATATATTTAAACCCATTCGAGTTAAGTACTATTGGCCGATAAGTTTTAGAAATATCTCTCAAGTCTTGACTCTCAATCACTGAAGAATCTGATAAAAGGAAATGGTTAATTCATCTCCAAAATAATGAATACCCAGTGCCAACAACTAATTGAATGAAATTCATTGCAAAGAAGCATGTAAAATAGAAATCCAAATGTCATGAAACCCTGCACAAACCTCAAGATCTGAAAATAAATAACATAACTCACTTTCTTTGAAGATTTTGAACCAAACCAACGATTAGTTGGAAACCCTTGTGGCTGAGCAATCCCTACATAATACAGGTAAAACAATCCAATTAAATATCAATCAAAGAATAGAACCATATAATAATTAACTAAAAAGAGTTACATATCCAACCATTTACTTCGGGTGGGGTAGTAATTGTTAAACTCTTTTGCTGGGAAAAAATCAATAAGGAAAGGAATCAATAGAGTTAATTAACACGATCTACAAATAAATCAAGCATAAGATTACACAAAAAGCGCAACTTACTGCTACCAAAGCGTCGAGTCCTTCCAATATAGGAGGTTTAATATTTTCCTTATCAACTGCAATAAAAAAAAAAAAACAGAAGGATGAACTTACATGCATGATGTATCCTGCTCGCATATATATAATCCATGTTCTTAGCCCATCTTAATTTCTGATGATTATAAAAGTACACACTCACCTTGAGTTTTGAGAATATCTGAGTTAAGTTCTTGCCCTGCTTGCGCCAGCGAAACCAACTGTTTTATTACAAGGAAGAAAATTGAATTCAAGAGCCAGAAACCAGAACGACAACAAATGAAATGAAACGACAGTTAAAATGTATGCTACCTGCATTGCAGTAACGAACTCCGGGAAACCCAAAAACCCCTGTCGTTTGACATCGGCGAGAGCCCAAAGCTGTTTGAGTTGCGAGCGTGACAAGTTGGAGAGAGCAAAGAACTTAGTGGCCTCGCTTCCAGAGATTCGTCCATCTCCGTCTGCCACATTCCAAAGCCGAACACCAAATCAAATTGAATCGTTTCAATCTGAAACTGTGGAGTGAGGAAAAGTGGTGAACTAACCTGAATCAGCCAAATTGAACCACTCCTGATACTCTTTGGAACCCGACCCGGTCTTCATCTTTATAAATCGATCGAGAAAATCCTCTAGATTCAATTCAGAGTTGGAATTCAAAAGCCAGAAAGGGCTCTTATCAGTTTCAAATATCAGCTCGGGAGCCTGATTTTGAATTTAAGGATGAATTTCGATGCTGTGATCACTTTCGGTGTGATTTAATTTTGATTAGGAGCGGGACCCATAAGATGGATATAGTTTAATGTGAGACCGTGCGATTATTTATCCACCAGATGATTGTGTGGACATGTCTGCATTGGATACCCTTTGTTGAGTTTGCCGTTTCAAACTTTTGAATTTGGGCGCCATTGTGACCTGGCAGTTTCCGTCCACTTGTAACGCGCAGATTCGTTTCTCGTCACCATCTAGTATCATGAATTAATTTTTACTTCAAAATTATAAATAAATATTTTCAGAATTATAAAAAATATTGATTTTATAATAACATTTTATAAATTTAATAGTATTTTTTATCTATAACAATATATAAACAAAAATATAAAGAGGAAAAATATAAAGAAGATTCTCTCTCTTGTATGCACATTTCATAATACCAATTCTATCATTTACAATATATTTTCTATAAAACTATTTTTTTTTATTCATCAACAATTAATTTTTCTATTCATTTAAATATAAATTTATTTTATATATTAACTTAATACCTACTAACATGAATCGAATTTAACCGAACCGAATCGAATTGAATTGAACCGAACCAGACCAGACCAAACTGAATCGAATTGAACTAAACCGAATCGGACCAGATCGAACCAAATTGAACCAAATTGAACCGGATCGAACCGCACTGAACCACACTAAACTGAACCGAAACGAATCGGACCAAACCAAACTGAAATGAATTGAACCAAAAGGAACCAGACCAAATCAAACCGAACTGAACCGAACCGAAATGAATTGGACCAGACCAAACCAAAGCGAACTGAACCGCACTGAACCGAATCGGACCAAACCAAATCGAACCACACTAAACTGAACTGGGCTAGACCGAACCAAACCAAACTAAACCAAACCAAACTGAACTGAAATACTCTTTAGTTGTGCTGAATTTTAAAACACCTTCAAAAAAGAGGAGAAAATTTAAAGGAAAATTTTACACTTTCATAATTAATTAATATAGAGCAAAAGGAGAGTTGCTTTGTAATGTGCGTAAAAAATGTCATAACCAAAAGTTTTTTCAGCACCAAAACCACAATCGTAAGGTCCTTCTTAAACAATTGAAACATAATGTTTATCCCCAAATTAAATATAGCAAGTGTATAAACAATAACATAAACAAACTATATATTTTCAATAAAAAAAAATCCAAAAGACAAGTTTGAATTGGTTTGTATTCACCTTTCACACAAATAATTATTTTGTCAAAGTGGAGAACAAAAGTTCCGAAAATGGTAAAAATTTAAATATTTAAGAAAAATATTATAAGATGATGAAAAAAATGTAATGGGGGAGTAGTGAAACATTAAGTATAAAAAAATGAGAAGAATGCAAAATGCAAAAGACATATAAGAGAAGGATAAAATGTTAGTTAGAATTAAGGTTCAAAAAAAGACATACTAGTTGAGTGAGATGTGAGATGTTAAAAGTGAAGGTGGTAGGGTGAGACGACGAGAGCAAGGCGACATGGCCTTATATAGTAGTGATGAGGATAAGAAGCTCACGATCATTGTCTCAATGGTGGTGATTGAATTAAAAAAAGAGTGTGCGTGGTGTTTAGATAAGAAACCATTGATGAAAAATAAGAAAATAAAATACATAATTCAATTAGTGAGTAGTTAACCAGTAGAAGTTCAGTTTTTTTAAAAATAAACAGTAAAACAATACTGTTTAATTTTTATTAATTTTTTTTCCTTTAATATTTAATTTTTCTTAAAATTAAAACACCATGAAAAAAAGAGGAGAAAATTTAAAGGAAAATTTTACACTTTCATAACTAATTAATATAGAGCAAAAGGAAAGTCGCTTTGTAATGTGCGCAAGAAATGTCATACCCAATAGTTCTTTTAGCACCAACATCACACAATCGTAAGGTCTCTCTTAAACAATTTAAACATAATGTTTTTTTCCAAATTAAATATAGCAAGTGTATAAACAATAACATAAACATACTATATATTTTCAATAAAAAAAAAAATCCAAAAGACAAGCTTGAATTGGTTTGTATTCACCTTTCACACAAATAACTATTTTGTCAAAGTGGAGAACATAAAGTTCCAAAATTGGTAAAAGCCTAAATAATTAAGAAAAATATTATAAGACGATAAAAAAAATGTAAAATGGGAGTAGTGAAGCATTAAGTATAAAAAAATGAGAAGAATGCAAAAAACATATAAGTGAAGGATAAAATGTTAGTTAGGGTTAAGGTTCAAAAAAAGACATACCAGTTGAGTGGGATGTGAGATGTTAGGATTGCACTGAAGGTGATAAGGTGTGACAACGAGAGTAAGGCGACATGGCCTTATATAGTAGTGATGAGGATGAGAAGCTCACGATCATTGTCTCAATGGGGTGATTGAATTGAAAAAAGAGTGTGTGCGGTGTTTAGGATAAGAGACCATTAAAGACAAATGAGAAAATAAAATACATAGTTCAATTAATGAGTAGTTAACCGGTAGAAATTCAGTTTTTTTAAAAAATAAACAGTAAAACAATACTGTTTATTTTTAATTATTATTTTTTTACTTTAATATTTAATTTTTATTAAAAATAGTTTTTTTTTACTTTAATTTTGTTACTTTAATATAATACATATAATTATAGTTAAGTTTAGTTAGATTGATTTTGTTCATTTAAAACAATATATAAAGAGGATACCCTCTTTTGTGTTTATATTTCGTTCTTACAGTTTTACCCTTATGTTTATATTTCGTTCTTACAGTATTACCCTTAATTATTATTTTATAAATAGTTTACTTTTAACCGTTAGTCTAAAATCCTCTTTTGTCTTCAACAGTTGTTTAAAAACCTCTCTTATTTACATATTTTATTTTTCTAATTTTATGTTTAATAACTATTTATATCAAGAAAGAATATATAATCGATTAGGTTTAATTAATCGTAAGGTACCCAGTTTGGTACTAGAGTGTCAAATTGGTACTCGTTTTTAAAAAAGTGTCAATTGCATCCCAACTTTTGAAAATTGCTTCAATTAGGTCCCTTTCAGACAGAGTTGACTAACGCCGTTAGTCAACGTGCCACGTGTCAATTTGTGGTTTTTTTGATTTTTTTTTTAAATTTTTTTAAATTTTTTAATTTTTTAATTTTTTTTTAAAATTTTTTTAAAAAAAATTAAAAATGCCACGTGTCAAGTCCCTGTGTGTGACACGTGGCATTGTCAGTGCCACGTGGCATTGTAATGCCACGTGTCAGTGTCACTATCAGATGTCATTGTGATGATTTCGATTTAG